>Ga0185299_10003473_pt1 | contig 20830 bp, 12 predicted proteins | sample PaiPotPPA55metaG_FD_128002 | JGI IMG/M metagenome (GOLD analysis project Ga0185299, IMG submission 128002) | Iron sulfur acid spring bacterial and archeal communities from Banff, Canada, to study Microbial Dark Matter (Phase II) - Paint Pots PPA... ... | reverse complement strand
CTTGCAGACTCTGATTCGTGTGCTGAAGCTCTCGGCTCAGGTCAGGGATTCTTTAGTCCGTTGGTTCATGCCTTAAGTTTGGAGTCGTCTCCAAACGGGACCCGGGGAGATTCTTTGTGACAGTCTCCGCGATCATGCCGATGACCGGTTCCTACGACTACAGCGAGGTGGCTCGGTCGGTGTTGATAGCCATCGCTGCCTCGTATGCCGCTCTCGACCTTACGGGACGCGTATCCGCCGCCAGGGGCCAGGTTCGCCTAGCCTGGTTGAGCGGTGGCGCCGTGGCGATGGGCATCGGCATCGTGGCGATGCACCTCAAGGGGATGCTGGCTTTCCACTTGACAGTGCCTGTCGCGTACCACTGGCCCACAATTCTGGCAGCTCTCTTGGTGGCCATCTTCGCGTCCGCGGTCGCGTTGTATGTGGCGAGCCGCCACAAGATGGGCTGGGTCGAAGCCTCGACCGGCAGCCTCATTATGGGCGCAGGCATCGCCAGCCTGCACTACATCGGCATGGCCGCGATGAGATTGCCTGCCATAACCAGGTACTCCCCGCGTCTGGTTACGGGTTCCGTCTTGCTCGCGGTCCTGTTTTCTCTGATTGCGTTGTTGATGGCATTCGATCTACGAGAGGAGACCAAATGGACTGTTCCGCGAAGGCTTGGCGGCGCCATTTTGATGGGTGGCGCCGTCTCCGCGATGCACTACGCTGGAATGGCTGCCACAAGTTTCATCCCCGCCTCGCCTCCGGATCTTTCCCACGCCGTGAGCATCTCCGCCCTCGGCAACAATGCAATTGCTATTGTGACCTTGATCGTGCTCGTGGCCGCCATGGTGACATCGTCGGTCGACAGGCGGGCGAGTGCGGAAGTCGGGCGGATCAACCGAGAGTTGGAGCGTCGCGTCGCCGAGCGGACCCTAGATCTGGAAGCGGCCAACCAGGCGCTAAGAAGGGAAATTGCCCAACGTCAGCGAGCAGAAGAGGACGTACGGCGAAGTGAAGACCGCCTCCCGCTTGTCATCGATACGCTTCCCGCACTGGTGTGGAGCAAATTACCTGACGGCTCTGCCGATTTCCTGAATCAGCGTTTCCGCGAGTACACCGGTCTCCCTACGGAAGAAGGATTAGGCTGGGGCTGGATGAAAGAATTTCATCCCGAAGACCGCGCAGAAGACGAATGGCGGGCAGCCTTTGCGGCTGGGGAACCTTTTGAAAGGGAGGCGCAGCTAAGACGGGCGGACGGTGCATATCGCTGGTTCCTACTTCGCGCGGTCCCACTGCGCGACGAACTCGGGAACGTTGTCAAATGGTACGGCACAAGTACCGACATCGAGGACCGAAAACGCGCTGAAGATGAATTGCGCAGACAGAAGGAGGTCCTCCAGAAGATATTCGAGAATATTCCCGTGATGATAGCCCTCATGGGCGAGGACGGCCATGTCGAGCTGGTCAATCCAGAATGGGAGCGAACGGTGGGGTGGACGCTCAGAGAAATACGGGAACAAAATTTCGACATCTATGCCAAGCTCTTCCCTGATCCCCAATATCGGCAGATGGTTCTGGACGTCGTTGCCGCGTCAACGGGCGAGTGGACCGACCTCAAGGTGAGGGCGAGAGACGGGCGGGTCATCGAGGTGGCGGCCGCTCTCGTTCATCTTTCCGACGGTTCGACCCTGGGCATCGGAAAGGACATCACGGAATGGAGGAGCACCCAGGCGGCTTTGCAGGAGGCGCAGGATGAGCTCTCCCTCATCACACGCGTACAAGCAATGGGAGAACTGGCTGCCGCCATTGCCCACGAGGTGAATCAGCCCCTCACCGCGATCGTGACCAATGCGAACTACTCCTTACGCCAGCTCAAGGATTCCACCCCGAATCTCGATGAATTAAGGACGGCGATTGAGGAAATTGCCAACGACGGCGCCCGCGCGAGCGCGGTCATTTCGCGGATTCGAGGCTTGCTGGTAAAGGGAACTCCGCGCAGGGCGGAGCTCGACATCAACCGGATCATTCAAGAGGTAACTGTTCTCCTGCGCAACGAGCTGAGCCGGAACCATGTGTACTTAAGCACCGAACTCGCGTCTAATCTGCTACGCGTCCACGGGGATCCGGTACAGCTGCAACAGGTATTGATTAACCTGATGATGAACGCACTTGACGCCATGCGACTTTCCCCACAACAGCCACGGAAACTTTTAATCAGGTCGGAACAAAAGGCAGCTAGGGTTGTGATCCGGGTTCAGGATTCTGGTCCAGGAATCGAGCCGAGGCTGGCAGATCACATCTTCGAACCATTCTTTACCACCAAGGCGGAAGGCATCGGAATGGGGCTCTCAATCAGCCATTCCATAATAGAGTCTCATGGCGGAGAATTGTCGCTTGTCTCGACTTCACAAGGTGCTTTGTTCGAATTCACCCTGCCGGTCACGATGAATGAATGAGCCAGCTTCCATCGTCTTTGTGGTTGATGACGATCCCTCGATCCGTCGCGCCCTCAAACGCCTCATCGAATCGGTAGGTCTGTACGTAGAATTGTTCGGGTCGGCAGCGGAATTCACGAACAGCACGCATCCGGATGTTGTTAGCTGCCTGATCCTCGACATCAGATTGCCAGGAATCAGCGGGCTCGATCTCCAGCGCAAACTGGCTGAGGCCAAAACTCTCATCCCGATTATCTTTATTAGCGCCCACGGTGATGTTCCGATGACCGTACGGGCCATGAAGGCAGGAGCCATCGAGTTCCTTACCAAACCGTTCCGCGACCAGGATCTGTTGGATGCGGTTCAGGTCGCATTGGAGCGGGATCGCACGAGGCGCCAGAGAGAAGGAGAAAATGCAACGCTGCGGGAGCGCTTCGAATCACTCTCGCCACGAGAGCGCGAGGTCGTCGCCTTGGTCGTCTCCGGCATGCTCAACAAACAGATCGCGGCTGAGATTGGGACCACCGAAAACACGGTAAAGGTTCATCGCAGCCGCGCTATGGAAAAGATGCAGGCACAATCCCTGGCTGACCTGGTGAAGATGGTGGAAAGATTAAAGACTACTGAAGATACCTTCACAAGCCCGTAAACGAAAGCACTACAGCCTACTTCTTTCTGTTACCCAGACTTACCAAAGCTCGATAGAATTCTTCTCTGCCTACTCATAACATAGCTCTAATCGTGGAAGGCGAGTGCCAAGAAGTGCACAGCGCAGGACGCAGGATGAAGCTCGAAGAAAGCCAAGCGGGTTGCTAACGCTCGGCATGAACACCAGGGCCCTCCCCCCCAAAGCCGCCGATGAGCCACCCTCGCGGCGGGTCTCTATCATTCTGAATCCCAGCAACGACCGGGCTTTGGCGGGTGGAGCGCGCAATTTATAGTGAAGACGACAACGCTCCAAGTCTTTCAACCTTTGCTTGAGTCGGTTGCGGACGCAATCGTTGTTGTCAATGAAGTTGGAGAAATTGTCCTAATTAATTCCGCTACCGAAAACCTATTCGGGTACTCGCGCGAGGATCTGCTTGGTCATTCCATCGAGAGACTGCTTCCGGGCCATTTTCAAGAAAGACATCTCGAATACAGGAAGGCGTACTTCGGGGATTCCGGAGTGCGGCCGGTGGGAGCAGGGCTGGAACTCCGCACCCTACGCAAGGATGGCCGCGAGTTTCAAGTCGAAATTAGTCTCAGTCTTCTGGAGACCGAAGATGGCACTTACGCAGCTGCAGTGATTCGTGACATTAGCGAAGTTCCACGCGAAGCAAAGCAATATCGGCTGCTATTTGATGCGAATCCCGAGCCGATGTGGGTCGTCGACTCGGAGACGCTGCGATTTCTCACAGTTAATAATGCTGCGGTTCGGAATTATGGGTATTCGCAAACAGAATTCCTTTCTATGACCCTGAGGGAAATACGGGCTGAGAAGGAATTCGAACGTCTTCTGAGTGCGGTAGATCCGCAGCGTGCCCGTGGCGAGCCCTGCGCGGAACTTTGGAAGCATAGGAAAAAGGATGGAACTGTCATTGACGTGGAGGTCAGTGCTCAGCCCATCATTTTTGGGGAGGTGAAGGCTCAACTGGTTTTGGCTCACGACGTCACCGCGCAGCGGCGCGCCGAAGCAGATGTTCGGGCCAGCAAAGAGCAATTGCAATTGCACCTCGACTCCACGGCAGAGGCAATTTATGCCATTGACGTAAATGGAAGCTGCACACTCTGCAACCCCGCTTGTCTCCGATTGTTGGGTTACGGTCGTGATTCAGAACTCCTGGGGAAGGACATGCATGCATTGATCCATCACACCCGACCGGATGGGCGTGCTTACCCCAGGGAGGAATGCCCGATCTATCTGGCCTTCACGCAGGGGAAGGGCACTCAGGTGGCCGAGGAAGTCCTTTGGCGCGCGGATGGAACGAACTTCCCGGCTGAATATTGGTCTTATCCCGTTCGTCATGACAATCGGATCGTAGGTGCTGTCGTGACCTTTTTTGATATTACTCAGCGCAAGAACTCCGAGGAGGCCCTGAGGCGATCGGAATCAGAGTATCGCTCGATCATTGAGGAAGCGCCCTACGGCATCTATCGAGTTGACCAGAATGGCCGGGTAAAGCTGGCCAATCCGGGGTTAGTCGCAATGTTGGGCTATCAGTCTCAGAGCGAGCTGTTGGGACTCAACGTTGCTACCGACATATTCTTGGATCCTGCGGAACGACAACGTGCACTTTCCCTCTACCGATCGGAAGGTCCTACGGCTCGTTACGAGGCCAAATGGAAACGCAAAGACGGAGCAAGGATCACGGTGCGACTTGCGGGGCGGCAATTGGACAGCAAGCAAGAAGGCCCGATCGGGTTTGAGGTCTTTGTCGAGGACGTCACTGAACAACGGTCGTTGCAAAAACAATTTGAGCACGCGCAAAAGATGGAGGCTGTTGGTCGATTGGCGGGCGGTGTAGCGCACGATTTCAACAATCTGCTCACGATTATCAGTGGGTACGCACAGCTTATGGAAGAGTCCTCCGCTGATCCTAAGAAGGTGGTTGAATATGCCACGCAAATCGACGCTGCTAGCTCCAAAGCCGCCACGGTAACCCGCCAACTGTTAGCTTTCAGTCGGAAACAAGTACTCGAACCGACCGTCCTCGATCTTAATTACGTAGTGCAGGACCTGGGGAAAATGTTGCTGCGTTTGTTGGGTGAAGATGTCGAAACGGTGACGGAGCTCGAACCTCAGCTCGGAACAGTGACGGCCGATCGAGGTCAGATTGAGCAGGTCATGATGAACTTGGCGGTGAACGCGAGGGATGCAATGCCGCAAGGTGGGCGTCTCACGATCGCGACGAGTAACGTGGTACTGGACGCTTCTTACTACCAGGGGATCGAAGTCCCGCCAGGACGCTATGTCTTGTTGGCCGTCAGCGATACGGGCACTGGAATGGACGCCGAGACTCAGGTTCATATCTTCGAACCGTTCTTTACGACGAAAGAAGCAGCGAAAGGAACGGGGCTAGGTTTGGCGACAGTTTACGGGATTGTGAAGCAGAGCCACGGATTTATCTGGGTTTATAGTGAACCCGACAAAGGCAGCATTTTCAAAATTTATCTTCCCCGTGTCGATGCTGCTGCGGATTCCGGCGAGAGCCTCCAACCGGCCCCCGTGCCATCTGGAGGGGATGAGACAGTTCTCTTGGTGGAGGATGAAGCCGCCCTTCGCAACGTATGCCGAGTGTACTTGGAATCTAAGGGTTACACCGTGTTCGAAGCCGGCAATGCGAAAGAAGCGATGAAGATTTGTCAGAGCTATGATCGCCCGATTCACCTTTTAATCACAGACATTGTGATGCCTGGCTTGGGAGGATTAGAACTGGCCAAATCCGCCTTGGAACTACGCCCAACACTCGCCGTCATTCTTGTGTCCGGATACACCGACCGTGAATTAGACCATGAAGCGATAGGCTTCGGAGAATTCCTGCAAAAACCATTCAGTTTCGATGCTTTGGCTCGTGTCGTCAGATCTCTATTGGATAGGGGTTGAGAAATACTTCTCATCGAGGACAGCAGATTCATGCGAGTCGCCATTCAGCAAGCCGTGACCGGAGCGGGAAGTCCACAACGCCAGCGACGGAGAGGCACGTATACCCGGTTACGGCAACACTTCCAATCGGCGACGTGATCTGGTTTCAAGCGGAGGCATGCGTGCGCACGAAATCCTGATCGTCGACGATGACAAGGCGGTGCGCGATCTGCTGCAAGCTTGCTTGTCCCCAGCCTAGGAGGTTATCGACACGGCAGACCCGGAACACGCTCTGGCGCTGGCTCTGGAAAACAAAGCGGATGCGATCCTTTTGGATCTTTGGATCTAATGATGCCGAAGTTCTCCGGATTCGAACTCTGCCGCAGACTCGGTTCGGGCGTATTGACAGCGATTCCCCAGCCTTTGATCAATCCCGCTTCCTTTCCTCCGTCTCGACCATCATGACTCTGAGCGCTGCAGCAAGGGCCGAAGCTCCCGCATATCTTTTATATTTTCAATACCCAATACTGTGTCGATAAGTTTCGCGCACTTCCAGGTTCCCAGTATTGGATCAATGAGATCACGGCACTTTGCGACTACCTCTTCCCGGGGCATGGGATTTTCTGCCGTGCCTCGAACATCGTCGACCCGCTCGTTTAAGGTCTTGCCGTCGGTCAAAGAGATCTCAACAATCGTCACGCGTCGCGGGCGTAGCCGATCAAGTTCCTGGTCCGCGACGAGGTTTACCCTGGCACGCAGCCGGACGATAGCCGGATCCAGCATTCTCGCCTTGTCGTGCGCCGAATGAAAAGTAACAGTGTGATCGATCAGCATTACCGCAACCATGTGTTGCAGGCAGATGTCCGGCATTTCGCGGTTGTTGACAATCGCCGCTTCCGCCGTGGCGAGGCGAACTGTTACGTTCTTTATTTGATCGACCCCTATGGGGCTCTTTTTGAGCAAGCGTTCCAATGCGTCCAGCGGCGCCTGAATGGGCGAGCCCACGGTCCATTTCTTGATATTTGTACCGGTGACCTCGTATCGCTCCCCAAGGTTCTCGACTAATTTCATAGGATCAGCCTGGGGATCAAAAGCCGCGAGGAAATTGTCCGACCCCGATAGAATGTCCTCGACTCCAGTCCAGCCGGATTGGACAACCAGGGCCGCCGTGATCCCGCTTCGCGCGGGCATTCCTGCGAACACGAATGCCTTTTCGATGTGTTCTGTGTCACGTTGCCAGGCAGCGATTCCGGAGGCCTGCTGCGCAGTATAGTCAAGCAACCAGCGCATTTGCTGTACGTTTAGGCCCGCGCAACTGCCTGCAGCTGCAGCCGCGCCGAATACTCCCGCTAATGCGTGAGTGCTTTTGTGGCTTTCAGTCTGATACCTTGCGCCCCCGAGAGCCATGGTCACGCGCGTACCGACATCGTAGCCAAGCGCAACCGCGCGAACAAATTGTGCACCATCCATGCCAAATTGCTCTGCAGTGGCCATCGCTGCAGGAACCACTGCGCAACCGGGGTGTGACTGCGAAGGCGCGTGCGAGTCGTCGGTCTCATCAGAATGCGCAAGGATGCCGTTGGTGAGTGCAGCTTCAATCGGGCCGCACAAGATGTTCGAGGCAACCACAGTCGAGACTTGATCGCCGCGGTACGCCTTGGCAAAACGAATCGCTGCGCGTCCTGGAGGCAGGTCTGCTCCGGAAATCATGGCTGCGAAAGTGTCGAGTATGTGCTGCTTGGTTTTCTCGACCGCGTCGTCCGGCAGAGCGCGGGTTCGCGCCTGTGCCATGTAGTTACTGAGGGTCGTCATGACCGGGCTAACCGATTGCGCGACCATCCATACCCCGCGCGGCAAAAGTCCTACCCCGAGGAGGCAACTTGCCTGCTGCAATAATGAGCGCCTGGTCAAACCGCCCCTGGAGCCTTCGGTATCAATCCGTGAAGTGAGGTTGCAATCCATCGCTGATATTCCTTTTGACGTTAATCCGGCTTAGATCCACCTACCCGCTTCAGCTTTTCTGTACGATTACGGCTGCGTGGCGCGGGATTTCGCCCGCGTCATGCAAGGTTTCGATATTCCAAGCCATGGAGAGCACCCCCTCCATTTGCGGGTTCGGCAAAATACCCTCTGCCAACTTGCGGAACTTAAACTCCAGATCATGGTTGCTCAATGGGTTTTCCCGGCTGCCGACTGCGTGTTGTACGTTCTTTTCGAACGATCGTCCGTCCGTCATCACGATCTTCACAAACGCTTCATCGGAACGAACCGAGGCGTCCGTCGTTACTTTCACTCGTTGACGCAGCGCGACCACTTGCGGATCGCGCACCGCTTCGTCAGAGAATTCTTGCGTCCCAGCATATCCCCGCACAACAGCGACCGCCAGAGCATGATAAACGCTGAATTTTCCCTCCAGGCCGGTGGAAGGCTCTGCCTTTCCGGTCAATTGCAAGATTAGAGGATTGGCTCGCACATCGATCGACTGAATATCGGAAGTTCGAAGATCGTGTTCTTTACGAAGCTGCAGCACGCCGTCGATGGCTGGGTGAAGGACGATCCCGCAGGCAAAAGGCTTATAGGTGTTCAAGCTGATTTCGTAGTGATACCCCAGCCCGCGCGTGAGTTGATCGTAATCATGCTGGCGCGAGGCTGCATTGACATAGCCGTCTTTCCCTTCGAGAGATTGTTCCGAACTCGTAAATCCCTTCTGAGCGAGAAGTGCCGCCCGTAGTCCATTTTCAGCGGCCTGACCCATGTTGAAACTCTTGCACATTGTGCCAAACATGATCTTGAGTCCAGCCGATTGGGTCGCGGCAATGCCGAGAGCCCACGCCATTTTCTGAGTGTCCAGGCCGAGAATCTTACCGCAGGCCGCGGCCGCGCCGAAAACACCGCACGTGCCACTGATGTGCCAACCCATCCCGTAATGCGATTGATAAATGGCATTCCCCAGCCGGCATTCGACTTCGGCGCCAAGAATAAATGCATGGAGAAACTCGGCCCCAGTCATGGGGTGGACTTCGGATAGAGCAAATAGCGAAGCCGCAATTGGACCGGCAGGATGAATGATGGTCGCCAAATGTGTATCGTCGTAATCGAGAACGTGGGAACTTATGCCGTTGATGAGCGCCGCATTCAGTGGATCCAGTTTTTCGCTTCGTCCGAACAAACTTGACTTGCCCGGACCAGAATACGGACTGAGTGCCTCGGCAGCGACTCGCACAGCGCTTTCTTGCGACCCGCCGATGGTGACGCCGATCCAGTTAACGATGGAGCGGACAGCTTCGGCACGTACGGCCGGAGGAATGTCGGCGAGACGAGAATGAACCGTCCAATCCGCGATGGTGCGGGTGACTTCGGGAGTTGCCTGATCAACTCCGGCGGAGTTGGTTTGAGGAGACGGTCCGACTGGAGAAGTTGCTTCTCCCTTGGTAAGTGACATAGCCGGCAGGCTGGCTGCGACCAGTGCAGACTGTGCGAGGAACTTCCGGCGTGAAACAATGTTCGGATGCTTCATGACGTTACGCCTTGTCTGACATAGTTTTTACCGTCGAGTATTCGAATTCCGCAGGAATTTCAAGCCAGATTCGTCTGCAACGTCTTGCGATCGAGTTCTTTTTCCCATCGTGCCACCACAATTGTGGCAACGCCATTTCCGATCATATTCACCAGGGCGCGGAACATGCTCATGAATCTGTCGATACCGAGGATCAATGCCATTCCCGCGACCGGAATCGCTGGAACGACAATAAGCGTCCCCACCAGAGCGATAAATCCGGCTCCCTGGACGCCGCCCGATCCTTTGGAGGTCAAAATCGCTACGGCGAAAATGGTCAACTGCTGAGTAAATGTCAGATGAGTATTGGTGGCTTGGGCAACGAACAGAGCCGCCAGCGTCGTGTAAAGACTACTGCCGTCGGTATTGAAGGTAAAGCCGGTGGGAACCACCAAGCCGACCAGGGCTTTGGTACAACCCAGGTTCTCAAGCTTTTCCATCAACGCGGGCAGCGCCGTCTCAGAGGAACTGGTTGCCAGAACCAGCAGGATTTCTTCTTTGATATAGAGCACAAACTTTACGATATTGAAGCCGGCGGCCCACCCAATCGCTCCCAGCACAAAAAATACAAAGAAGACACAGCTCAAATAAAAGGCTGCGACGAGCTTGATTAGAGGTCCGAGAGACACAATACCGTATTTGCCGATCGTGAAAGCCATGGCTCCGAACGCACCGATGGGCGCGAAGCGCATGAGGATGTTCACTATTGCGAAGACCGCGTGGGTCAAAGCCTCAAAAAGGTCGACCAAGCATTGGCGCCGCGGTCCCATGGCAGACAGTGCAAGCCCGAAAAGAACCGCCACGAACAAGACTTGAAGAATATCGCCCTTGGCAAAAGCATCCACCACTGTGGTGGGAATGATGTGGAGAAGAAAATCTTTAGCGTTCTGGGCCTTCGCCTGGCCGGCGTATTCGGCAACCGCTTTGGCATCGAGAGTCGCCGGATTCACGTTGAGGCCGCTCCCCGGACGCACGATATTGCCAACCATCATTCCGAGCAGTAGAGCAAGCGTAGACACAATCTCAAAATAGAGAAGAGCCTTTCCCCCAACCCGGCCGACTTTTTTTATGTCCTGCATTCCCGCGATGCCGGACACGACGGTGCAGAAGATAACCGTCGTGATGATCATCGTGATCAGCCTGATGAAGACGTCACCAAGTGGTTTCATTGCGATGGCTGTGGTGGGCTTGAAATAGCCCAGCGCGACAGCCAGGATTATCGCAATGAGTACCTGCGCCCACAGGCTAGCGTAGAGGGGGGTCTCGCCCGAGGTCTTGATTTCAGCGACTGGCGCTGCAGTTGACATGGTTGGTCCGTCACACGGGCGATTTCTCGAAATGCCCGGTCTTCCGCCGTTCCCGATCTTCCACTGTTTCCGATGAAGAGATTATTTCTGTGATGGAAGCGCGTTTAGCACGATCACTAAACGCGCTTCAAGCGAATGGCAGGGCTGGTCAAAACGTAAATTTAAGCGCGAGCTGAATTTCGCGGGAGCTCATGGTTGTCTGGTCGATTAATCCCGCGTTTTGAATTGGGTTTCCGCCGCCATCGAACAACGTATTGTTGTTGGTGGGTGGGGAAAAATCCGCATGATTGAAGAGGTTGTAGGTCTCTGCCCGAAATTGCAGGTTGGCGGCTTCGGAAAGGCGCTTCAACGCGAAGCTCTTGAAAATTGAGAAATCCATGTTCACCAAGCCCGGGCCAATCAGTTCGTTTCGGCCTCCGTTACCCATCCTGGGATGACCATTGACCAACGCGGGAAAGACAAAGCACTCCAGCTTGATGTAACCGGTTTGCTTCCCTGTTGTGGGGTGGCTGCAGTTTCCGCCAGTCAGCCGGTCGGGGAAATCAAATGGTACGGCACTATTGAGCCCTAGCGGGTCTCCACCGATGCTCACGGTGAACGGCTGACCGGTCGCGGCATGGAAAATTCCGCTCAGTTGCCATCCACTGGTGAGCGCCCCAAGAAAGCCCGTGAGGCTCGCCGGGTGGGGAACGTCCCACACCGTGTTAACAACCAAGTTCTGAGTTACATTCGTGTCGCAGGGGCCGCGATGGGTCCGGGGATCAATATATAAAGTAGCGGCGAGCGAATTGCGATATTGATCAGAGGCGGCAGATCCCGAACTGGTATCGATACAGCGAGACCAGGTATAGGACACCTGCCCTTGCAGGTTGTGCCTTACTTTTTGCGACAGCTGAGCCTCGAGTCCGTGAAAGTAAGAATCGGAGCTCCAGTTAGCCATGAACACTCGCCCTACAAGAGGATCGACGACCGGGTTCGACGGATTCGGAATCGGCCATAGGTAGCCTTGCGCAGTATGCGCGATGGGCAACACAATATTGGCGTCATCGGTCTGGTACCACATGTGGATTCCGCGCGAGCCGACATAGGCGATCATGCCGGTAGTACCGGGCAACAGTTCTCGTTGGAAGTTCAGATTCCACTGCATGACGTAATTGCGAGGCGGATGATACTGAAGAACGAAGAGGCGATGATCAGTGGGAGTATTCGCAATATCCTGATACGCGTTTGAGGGAAAGGTAAAGGGCACTGGGTAGACGATGCCGGGCGCAGGCGTGTTGGTTCCGGAAATGTTTTCGGCAAAGGGGAAGGAGGCGTCCACACCGCTGCCCATCTCGACAATCAGCGGCAGAATGTCATAGATCCCGAAGCCTCCACGGACCGATGTCTTTCCGTTTTTGAACGGGTCCCAGGCAAAACCGACGCGGGGCTCAAAGTTCCTGCGGGTAGGATTGGCGATGTATGGATTGCCCAGGAAAGGAGTATTTCCCGCAAGTATCCGCAGATTTGAGAGCTTTCCGTTGATCTCCGAAGGAACGCTGGCTCCTTCGTAGCGCATGGCTAAGTTTAAGGTTAGGTTGGGGCGCACACGCAGGTCGTCTTCGAAATAAACCCCGTAGATGGTCTGCCGCAAATGGCGAGGCGTGATCGTTCCGGGAAGCGTCGCCAGAAGGGAAAGCGGTTGGTTCGTGATGAAATCGGATAGCGTGTTGAATTGATAGAAACCACCCGGCGTATCCGCCGAAAATTGATTGTCCTGAATGCGCTCGATATTTGCACCGAAGGTGAGGCTATGGATGCCGACCGTATGCGAGACGTCATCATAGCCTTGCCAGGAGTTCCACCGGTATAGCAGGGGATTGGCTGAGCTCAACCCTCCCGAAAATGTTGTCAGCCCCGGCACCTGAACCTGTCCTGCAGAATCTCCGGGGACAAATCCGAAAGAGGTATCGGCCGCGGCTTTATTAATAGCAGTTGCGGAGTAAGGCGAACCGGCGTTATCGCGGTTAAATCCTACGTGGGCGGAGTTGAGAGTCGATGAGCTGAAGATGTGGGTCTCGAGGATCGAAACCATCTGGCGCCGGGTCTTGCTGACAATCACTTTGTTATTGAATTCGTCATTCTGACTGCTGGGGTTGTCGTCGTACATGTAGGTGACGCCCACACTGTCTTTGGGCGAGAAGGTGTGATCGGCCCGGATGGTGAAGAAGTTTTCCGTGGTCAACTGCTGGCCGGCAAAACTGTAGTTGCCGATGTCTCCGTTGATCGTCCCATTCGGTAGCGGGTAGAACGCGTTGATGAATCGTGCTACGAGGGGATCCGGAGTCACGTTTCCGGTGGTGAGGATACCGGCTCTGGCGGCTGCTGTGGGCACCTGCTGCAGCGCCGTGGTTCCCAGATTTTGGCGGACGCCTTCGTAGTCTCCGAAAATAAAGGTCTTGTTCTTCTGAATCGGACCGCCCAGCGAACCTCCGTACTGATTGCGGCGGAAAGGTGGAATCGGGCCTACGTCGAAGTAGTTTTTTGCGTCCAGCGAAGCGTCACGCACAAATTCGTAAGCGCTCCCGTGAATCTGGTTCGTTCCAGAGCGTGTGATCGCGCTGATCACCCCACCCGAAGTTCGTCCGTATTGGGCGACCGGGTTGGTCGTGATGACGGTGAACTCCTGGATTGCATCCACGCCGAGGTTGCCGCCCAGCACGCTGCCGGGTCCGGCGTTGGAGTAGTCATTAATATTGATTCCGTCCAGCAGGTAGCTGTTTTGTTGGGGCCGGCCTCCGGAGATACTCAGCTGCCCTCCTAATCCTCGCTTGGGACGGTCACTGGCGCTGACTGGCGCCTGCGTCTGGATTACGGTCACCCCTGTCGTTAACGCGGCGAGATCGGTCCATGACCGGCCATTGAGGGGTAACTCACGCACATTCTTGCCATCGACGACGGCGTTTAGTGTTGAAGTTGTGAGGTCCACTCCCGCAGCGATATCGCTGACCGAAACCTGTTCCGTGAGGGATCCGACCTTCAGGACAATGTTAAGGAGTTGGTCACTTCCCACATCCAGCGTGATTCCCGTCCTGACCTCGGTCGAAAAATTCGCTTGCGATACCGAGACTTTATAGGTACCCGGCGGCAGGCTGGGAGCGCTGTAAAATCCGCTGCTGTTCGTCGTTACCGTCCGAGTAAAGCCGTTCTGCACATTAGTGATTTCTATCTTCGCGTCCGCGATACTGGCGCCGGAAGTGTCGGCTATCGTGCCGGAAAGTTTCGCCTCACTTACCTGGGCCGCAATGCGCTGGGAAAAGATAGAGCAGATGAGAACGAGAGCTATCCCAATGACCTTCAGACCAAAATTCCTTGACATGCCGCCCCCTGGAATACGACGAAGTACTCAATGACGCTGGACCTTCTTGGATCCAACCTCATGGTTGCTGTGGGAACAAAGGCTCGTCTTGCTGTGCGAGCACCTTATTGGTTTCTCGCGGGCGGCACTGTTGACTTCTGGGTTATACTCAAAAGCCGCCGTGGTTCCGAGATCTGGTCCCTAGAGGGGATTACGCCCCAGAGCGCAGAGTCGTCCTGTGGCCGAGCCAAAAAAAATCTTAAAAAGTTCTAACGGTCGAAATGCCTGGCATAGTCAAGGAGTTGTACGAGTTCGGGTCCTTTCAGCTGGATCCCGGGGAGCGCCTTCTTCTCTGTGAAGGGCGGCCCGTGCCCATGACCCCGAAAGCCTTTGACATGCTGGTAGCCCTGGTGGCAAGGAGCGGCCATCTGGTGGAAAAAGAAGAGCTCATGAAGGCCGTCTGGCCGGACTCGTTTGTGGAAGAGGGAAATCTTTGCGTCACGGTCTCTTTATTGAGGAAGGCGCTCACGGTCGACAGGGATGGGCATAAGTATATCGAGACTGTATCGAAACGGGGCTATCGGTTTGTGGCGGGTGTGAAGCAGAGGCGGCCAGATAGGCCCGCTCCACTGACGATTGAACACTTGGAAACGCCAGCCGTCATAGATGCGAGCAGCGAGGCTCCCCTGTCCCTGCGCGCCAGGGTAGAAGCTGCTCCAGCAGCTATCGCGAAAACACAAAGTCGGATCTTGGTCACTTTGGCGTCGGTGGCTGTAGTCGTTGGAGCCTTCTTCTTCTCGCGGATGTCGACCACAAGAGGCGTGACCGTCAGTCAGGGCGCGGAAGAAACCGCGGTTAAATCTCTTGCCGTACTCCCGTTCCAAAATCTGGGCCCAAGCGACGAATACATAGGGTTGGCAATGGCGGATGCATTGACCACCAGGCTTGGAAATACGGGCAAAATCGTGATGCGCCCGACGAGCGCAACTGAGAAATACGCCAATGCCCCGCAAGATCCTCAAACCGTGGGCAGAGAGCAGGGGGTTGACGCCGTGCTGGGAGGGCGCATCCAGCGGGAGAGCGATCGCGTTCGGGTGACCGTGCAATTGATCAGAGTGCGTGACGGCGTCCAGCTCTGGGCCGATACTTTCGATGACAAGTTCACCAATATCTTCGCCATGGAGGACGCAGTCTCTGGACACATCGCTCGCTCGATCGGATTGCAACTTAACGGAGAGGAGAAGAAAAGGTTTGCCAAACGTCCGACCGATAACAGGGAGGCCTACGAGGCCTATATCAGAGGTCGCTACTTCTGGGATAAGCGGACAGATGAGGGAATGAAGAAAGGATTGGCATACTTTCGAGAAGCCATTGCCTTGGATCCAACGTTTGCTCAGGCATACGTGGGCATCGCTGACTCCTACGCAACCCTCGGACTATACGCTGTTTTGCCTCCCAAAGAAGCCTTTCCAGCGGCCAAGGAGGCCGGCAGAAAAGCGTTAGAAATGGATCCAAGCCTGGCTGAAGCCCACGCAACTCTGGGCTTCGTCGCTTTTTATTATGATTGGGACGGGCGGACGGTCGATAGCGAATTCCGGCAAGCCTTCGACAAGAACGCGAATTATGCCATAGGGCACTCGTGGAACGGCGAAGCCCTGGCAGCTATGGGGCGTTTCCCCGAGGCAATTCACGAAGCAAAACTGGCGCAAGAGAATGATCCTCTATCCATGAGCATTAACACCAACGCGGGATGGACGCTTTTTTTGGCCGGCCACAAGAGTGAGGCCATGGAAGCCTTGAAAAAAATTATTGAGATTGACCCGAACTTTCCCCGTGCTCACTTTCGCCTTGGCAGTGCTTACGAAGATCGCAGTATGTACCCAGAAGCGATTGCGGAACTTCAAAAAGCAGTCCAACTTTCGGCGGGTGATCCATACTATGAAGGTGCTCTTGGACACGCGTATGCTGTCTCTGGAAATGTAAGCGCTGCGCGCAGAATGCTCGCTCTTTTGAAATCAAGCTCCAGACAACGCTACATTCCAGCCTATGCCATTGCCTTGATATATGCGGGACTAGGAGAGAAGGACAAGGCGTTCTTCTGGCTCGAAAAAGCACGCGAGGATCGCTCGACTTCACTGGCCTACTTGAAGGTGGATCCTGTTCTAAACAGTCTCCGTTCCCATCCCAGGTTTGCTGGCCTGCTGCAGAATATTGCTTTCTAGGTACTTATTTTGCGTGTTGATCAAGAAAACGCAGTCAGTCAAAAGGGCGAAGATTCTCAGGCTACCTTAGGATTACAACCCTTACGTTAGCGCCTGAAGGGTCGCACCGACCCCACGCGTCAGGTTTTTAGGCGGGGACCCATCACAGCAGCCCTTATGCGCTTAGGCTTGCACTAGGCCGAATAGATTTCCTGATACTTTGCATCACCTTTTTCGATTGTCGCCGATGAAGACTCGCGATATTCTTTCTGGTACACCTCCAGCCGTTTCAACTCCATGTTTCGGTGGCGTTGCTTGCTGAAAATATTATTTAGACTACGAATAGGAGACTGAAGACCATCTATGTCTAATGAACTTCGCAATTTTCTGGCCCTCACCTACGACGAACTCGAAGAAATGAATCTGAAGGCGAAGGAACAGCGCAGTAAGCGTGTCCCCATCCACAAGATTCAGGAAGAGCGGCTGAAGTATCTGACCGACGAGAAGCGGATCAAGGCTGTGACCGTGCTCTTTAGCGATCTCGAAGGCCGGTTGCACATGCTCGATTACGACAAGAAGTTTCTGATCAAGAGCTGGGACAATCTCACCTTCGACGGCTCTTCGATTCGCGGCTTTACAGCCCAGCGCGAGAGCGATCTGCGGCTGGGCATCGACTGGTCCGCCTTCTACTTTGCTCCGTCGGACGTGTTCGGCTCGGGCAAAGTGCTGGTCTTCGGCGAAGTCATCGACAAGGGCGGAACTCCTTACAGCGCCGACATTCGAGGCGTGCTGAAGGGTTACGCCGAGGTCCTGCACAAGAAAAAGGGCTACACCCTTAACGCGGCCAACGAGATTGAAGGATTTCTGTTCAAGGGGCCCGACGCGGAGCGCCACTATTACGAAACGGGAAAGTTCGAATACGTAAATACGGGGGGATACTATCACTCACTTCCAGGCGATGCCCTGCGCACTTTCATCGATACGACAGCGGAAGTGCAGCGCTCGATGGGCTTCCAGAACGAGAAAGACCATCCCGAAGTTGCGCCGTCGCAGTTCGAAATCAATTACGGATACGGCGAAGTCGTGGCCGCGGCCGACCAGATACAGCTTTACAAACTTATCTGCCGCCAGGTCGCGACCAACATGGGCTTGACTGCTTCATTCCTTCCGAAGCCCGTTGTTGGCGTGAACGGCAGCGGCATGCATACGAATGTCTCGATCAGCGAGAACGGGAAGAACCTGTTCTGGGACGCGAAGGGCGAAGAAAAACTCAGCAAGATGGGCTGGGCATTCCTCGATCGCATCCTTACTCATGGCAATGACATCTGCCTGTTGCTGAACCCCAGCGTGAATGCCTATCGCCGTCTGGATCCACACTTCGAGGCGCCCAACCAGATCAAAGCCTCCGCCGTGGATCGTGGATCGATGATCCGCATTCCGATCGGCAACGAGAAGAGTATGCGTGTGGAAGTTCGTTCGGTGGCGCCGGATGCCAATCCATATCTGGTGATGCTATCGATCTTCAAGAGCGGCATCGACGGCGATACCTCGAAGATCAAGAACCTCCGCCAGGCCGAGCGCTACCTGCCGGACAACATCTACACGGCTCTCGAAGACTTCCGCAAAGCAGAGTGGACGACCGATCTTCTGGGTGAAGACGTGAAAGGCCGCTATGCTGATTTGAAGCAGGCGGCGGCAGACCGCTGTCCGCGTTTGCTGGGAACCTTCGTGAAGGCGCCCGAGGTGCAGTATCACCACGACGTCTACAACCAATTCCTTTGGAACTTGTTCTAAGACGTTGCAGTTCTGCCATAAAACGCCCGGGCGCAAAGCCAGGGCGTTTTTCATTTGAGCAATCGCCAGATCTCCAGCGCCTGCTTCTGCTAGAGAGTTCGCCGGCGAGACGCGCGCCTGTGCTAGATTCAGATTCTTCATGGATGCGGCTCCCACTATCTCCACCCAAGGCCTGACCCGCCGCTTCGGAGAACTGATCGCCGTTGACGGCATCGATCTGCGCGTTGCTCCGGGACAGTTCTTCGGCTTCCTCGGCCCCAACGGTGCCGGGAAATCGACGACCATCAAAATGCTCACCGGCCTTCTCGCGCCCAGCGCGGGCCGGATTGAAATTCTTGGACTTGATCTGACTACGCATCCCGTGGGAGTAAAGCGGCAAATTGGCGTCGTCCCAGAAGGGATGGCCTTGTTTGGACGCCTGACTGGATCGGAGTTCCTCAACTTCGCCGGACGCATGTACGGCCTCGACCGCCAAACCGCCGCCAAGCGCACCGCCGAGTTGCTCGATTTCATGCAGCTCTCCGACCAGCCGAAGAAACTAGTCACCGACTACTCCCACGGCATGCAGAAGAAGCTGGCGATGGCCGCCGCCGTCATTCATGGTCCGAAAGTATTGTTTCTTGACGAACCCTTCGAAGGCGTGGACGCCATCGCCGCCGGAACCCTGAAGTCGATGCTGCAAGGCATGATCGCGCGCGGGGCAACAATTTTTCTTACGTCGCATGTGCTCGAAATCGTCGAGCGCCTGTGCAGCCACGTCGCCATCATCCATCAGGGAAGGCTGGTGGCGCAGGGATCGCTCGAGGAACTGCGCGCCGGGGTTGAGGCGCAGACACCCGCCGCAGGAGGCGACGGCGCGGCACCCGCACTGGGCGAAAAGATGACGCTGGAACAGATTTTCCTGCGCACGGTCGGCGGCGCGCGGCGAACCGAGCAGGAGCTCTCGTGGCTGGGATAGACATCATGAATGAGGGTCGCCTTCGCCGACGCACCCAACTTTCAGCCATCGCCTGGCTGCGCTGGCGGCTGTTCCTGAACGCGCTGCGGACTACGCAGGGCAGATTGGAGTTCCTCTCCCGCGTTCTTGTCTCGATCGCATTTACGATCCTCGGACTGGGCGGCTCTTTGGGCATGGGCTTACTGGCATTTTTTTGCCTCTCGCAAGGCAAGCCGCAATGGCTGGCTTCATTTTTGTGGATCATCTTTTTCTTCTGGCAAATCTTCCCCGTCATGGCGACTGCCTTCGGCAACAATGCCGACTCTTCCGACTTGCTGCGCTTCCCTCTCAGCTATGGCTCGTATTTTCCAGTGCGGCTGGCTTACGGGGCATTCGATCCCGCCAGCGCGATCGGCAGCCTATGGTCGTTCGGAATCGTGGTGGGAGTGAGTTTGGCGAAGCCGGCATTGTTTCCCTGGACGCTGCTGGTCGTAGTTGTGTTCGCCGCCTTCAATCTGCTGTTCATGCAAATGATCTTCGCCTGGGTGGAGCGCTGGCTGGCGCAGCGCCGCACCCGCGAGATCATGGGCATTCTGTTTGTTCTCCTGATGCTGAGTTTTCAGTTGATCGGCCCATTGACCGGACGCTACGGCAAGCGTGCTCGGCCCGAGGTGCACAAGGTCGTCGAATTTCTGGCCCCGGTACAGGGCTTGCTTCCCCCCGGCCTCGCCGCCGACGCCATCGTGCAAGGCATATATCCGCAGTGGCCGGTTGCTCTCAGTTCTTTCGCGCTGTTGTGCGCTTTCGCAGCGGTAACTGGCTACGGCCTGCACGTGCGCCTGCTGGCGCAGTATCGCGGCGAAAACTTGAACGAGTCGGCCGCCGCATCCACTCTGCCTCGCGATCGACAACTCCGCCTCGGCTGGAAGCTCCCTGGATTCGCAACTCCCGTTGCAGCCGTCTTCGAAAAAGAAGTCCGCTACCTCCTGCGCAGTGGCCCCATGCTGCTCACCCTGATCATGCCGATTTTTGCGCTCCTCGTCTTCCGCCTCGGCGCTATGAATTCCGCCCGGCGCTCGGTCGGCTTTTTGACGCGCGCGCCCGATCTGGCATTTCCCCTCGCCGCAGCATACATGCTTCTGATGTTGACGAATCTCGTCTACAACACCTTCGGTGGGGACGCCGGCGGCATACAGTTTTTCTACGCTTCACCGGTAAGTTTCCGCGACATCGTCCTGGCGAAAAACCTTACCCATGTCAGCATTCTGGTTGTCGAGATGATCCTCGCGTGGATTGCGGTCGCGTTCCTCTACGGCCGTCCCGCGCTCGACATCACCATCGCAACCCTGGCGGGGCTACTCTTCGCGGTCCCATTGAATTTTGCTGTGGGCAATGTGCTTTCGCTCTACTCGCCGAAACGACTGGACTACTCCAAATTCGGCGGCCAACGGGCCTCTCAGACGACAGCACTGGTCGGCTTGCTGTTGCAATTGCTGGTCGTCGGCTTAGGCGTTAGCGTTTTTTCCATAGCGCGCTACATCGGAAACTCCTGGATCGCCACGCTGCTCTTGCTGGTGCTGGCGGGAGTATCGCTCTTTGTCTATGAAATGATTCTCAAACGCGTGGATCGTCTGGCGCTGGAGCGACGGGAAACGCTTGTCCGAGAACTATGCCGCGCGTAGCCGCTCGCAACTCCCCGAAACTCCGAAGCGT
>Ga0185299_10003471_pt1 | contig 20836 bp, 19 predicted proteins | sample PaiPotPPA55metaG_FD_128002 | JGI IMG/M metagenome (GOLD analysis project Ga0185299, IMG submission 128002) | Iron sulfur acid spring bacterial and archeal communities from Banff, Canada, to study Microbial Dark Matter (Phase II) - Paint Pots PPA... ... | reverse complement strand
GCCTGTCCGGTTCGATGAGCGGGGTGTGAAGACGGAAGCATGGTCCAGCTCGTGAGGCACCGACAGACGAAAGAGTCGGCAACGGATAGGCTGCACCTAAACCACCGCGTCACACCTCGACTCCACCAGGGTGATGACTTCCTGAATGGTTTTGAGCTGCGCGGCGTTGAATTCGTAGGAGCCGATGCGGTTGGCGGGCACCTGAAACACAATATTCGAAGAAGGCGATGCCCCAGCTGGCGAGGATGACTTTCCAGAGCGCCTCGTTGCGATATTTCAGGTGGCCGTACCAGGCGAAGGCCATGAAGCTATTTGAATCGTAAGCGGGAGAATTGTTCGCATTTGCGCAGATTTTTCCTCACACTGAATAGTAATGTGTCAGGACTGGATGGCAAATACAGATTTCTACGCGGACTTAAGAGCGCGGCAATGTTGATCGAAGAAGCTTGCTTGGAACTTAGACGTTGAGCGTGAGTGAGACGAGGTCAGGGCGGGTAGGCGGCGGGATAGGCGGCATTTTGGAGCGATCCACGGGGTTGTAGAGCGTGTCGCGCTCGACAGGGATGCGGCCTGCGGCGCGAATGAGGCGTTCGAGATCGGCGCGCGAGGTAAATTCAGAGGTGACTGCGCCGGCATCGTGATAAATCTTTTCTTCGAATACCGTGCCGTCGAGGTCGTTGGCGCCAAAGTGCAGCGCGATTTGGGCGATCGCGGGAGAGAGCATGATCCAGTAGGCTTTGATGTGCGCGAAATTATCGAGGAGCAAGCGCGCCACCGCGATGTTGCGCAGGTCGTCGTAGCCGGTGGGCTTGGGAATGTGCGATAGCGCGGTGTTGTCCGGGTGAAACGCCAAAGGAATAAAGGTGACGAAGCCGTGGGTCTGGTCCTGAAGCTCACGCAGCTTTAACAGGTGATCGACGCGCTCTTCTTCGGTTTCCACGTGGCCATAGAGCATGGTGGCGTTGGAATGAAAGCCGAGTTCGTGGGCCTGGCGTGCAATGCTAAGCCACATCTGGCCGCTCACTTTGTGGTCGCAGATCAGTTTGCGCACGCGCGGGTGGAAAATTTCCGCGCCGCCGCCGGGCAATGAGTCGACGCCGGCGTCTTTCATTTTTTGCAGCGTTTCCCTGATGGAGAGCTTGGCGATGCGCGCGAAGTAGCCGACCTCCACCATGGTGAAGGCTTTGAGGTGCACGGTGGGGCAGCGCTGCTTCAGGCCGCGAATCATGTCCAAGAAATATTCAAAGGGTAGATCGGGATGCAGGCCGCCAACCATGTGAAATTCGGTGGCGCCTTCGCGCACGCCTTGTTCGGCACGTTGGTAAATTTCTTCGAGAGCGAAGGTGTAGGCGCCGGGAGCGTTGGGGTCGCGTCCAAATGCGCACAGCTTGCAATGCGCTACGCACACGTTGGTGGGATTGATGTGCCGGTTGACGTTGAAATAGGTGACGTTGCCGTGGCGTTTTTCGCGTACGTGATTGGCGAGCCAGCCCACGGCGAGGAGATCGGGGGAGCGATACAGCGTGACGCCATCTTCATGCGAGAGACGCTCGCCAGCGAGAACTTTTGCGGCGATGGGTTTCAAGCGCTGGTCGGTGATGAGTAGCTCTGCCACGCTTTAAGCTTATCCTTTAACGGAATACCTGGCGAATCAGGGCATGTATTTCAAAGGTTTCGATGTATTCAAACGTGCCAGAGGGCCACTGCGGCGCCCCAGAATAAAAGAAACGACATACTAATATAACCGTTCATCGCGAAAAACGCAGCGTCCAGCTTGCTGAGGTCGTCAGCTTTCACGAGCGAATGTTCGTAGGCGAGCAGTGCTGCGACTACGGTAATGCCGAGCCACGCCGGCCATGGCAGCGCGAAACTGGCGGCGAGCCATAGCAGCAGCGCGACGACGCCGACGTGCATAATTCGCGCGATGATGAGAGCGTTGGCGACGCCGAAACGCTGCGGAACGGAGAAAAGACCGGCGCTGCGGTCGTAGTCTATGTCCTGGCAGGCATACAGGACGTCGAACCCGCCGACCCACAAAGTGACTGCCGCGCAGAGAATCAGCGTGCGCGCGTCGAAGCCGCCAGTTATGGCGATCCATGCGGCTGCGGGAGAAATACCCAAGGCCAAACCGAGAAAAAGATGCGACCAGGTGGTGAAGCGCTTGGTGAAGGAATAGAAAAAAAGAATCGCCAACGCGAGCGGGGCAAGTTTGAGGGCCAGGAGATTCAGCTGCCACGCGGCAAGAAAGAAAATGGCGACGGCGATGAGTGTGAAGGTCCACGCGAAAGGAACGGAAAGCAAGCCGGTAGCGAGGGCGCGTTTATTGGTGCGTGGATTTTCGCGATCGTAGCGCAGGTCCACGATGCGGTTGACGGTCATGGCGGCGGAGCGTGCCGCGACCATGGCGACTACCACCCACACGAGTTGACTCAGAGTTGGCCAGCCGTGATGAGTGGCACGTGCAGCGAGCAAGGCTCCTGTCAGCGCGAAGGGGAGCGCAAATACAGAGTGCTCGAATTTAATCATTTCAAGGACGATTTTGATGCGGTTGAGTCTTTTCACAGTGGGAGCGATGCCGGGCGTTAATTCTGTCGCCAAATCAAGCCTTTGCTTTTTTCGCGGCGGCGGTGGGAGTGCCTCGCCAGCGATACATTTTTTCCTGCGGCAGGCCGATTTGCGCGAGGACGCGACATACATATTGGGTGAGCAGATCGTCGATGGTTTTGGGTTGGTGATAAAAGGCCGGGATGGCAGGCATGATGACCGCGCCGGCTTGTTGCGCGCGCAGCATGTTGCGCAGATGGATGCGGTTGAAGGGAGTGTCGCGCACGCAAAGGACCAGCTTGCGATTTTCTTTGAGCATTACGTCCGCGGAGCGCGCCACGAGATCGTCGCTCAAACCGTTGGCGATGGCTGCGAGGGTGCCCATGGAGCAGGGGATGACCAGCATGGAATGGACTTCGTAGCTGCCGGAAGCGATGGACGCACCAATATCTTTGTTGGGTAGAATTTCTATTTTTGCGGATGCGCGGCCGAGGAGGCGGGTGGGAAGTTGCTTCAAATCGCCGGAAGAGATGTTCAACTCTTCGGCAAAGAGGCGCTGGCCGGTTTCGGTTACGACCAGATGAATACGCTCGACTCGTGGATCGTTTTCGAGGAGTTCGAGGGCTTTTTGCGCGAGAATTGCGCCGCTGGCCCCGGTTACGCCCACGGTTACGATTTGTTTTTCTGGCTGAGTCATGGGCAATTTGTGGATAGGTTCAGTGTCGCAACGGGGTTGGGGCAAGTCAAGATTAGGGACTCAAGACGCGTGACGGTGTGACGAAAGCGCGCGACGTTGTACTCTAGATTCCCGCCCGGAGGGGAGCGCCATGGCGAGCGCGGTACCAATGCAAACGGTTGTGGAGTTCATAAAACGAATCAATGCTGGAAACGTGGACAAGTTGTGTGAACTCATGACCGAAGATCACGTGTTTCAGGATGCGCTGGGAAAGCGGTTTATTGGGCGCGAGACTTTGCGAGGCGGCTGGAAGATGTATTACGAAATGGTTTCGGATTACAAAGTGCGCGGTGAACAGTTTTTTGTGGATAAGAATATGGTGGCGGTGTTTGGTACTGCCAGCGGCACGAGCAAGCGCGACGGGAAATTTTCCAGCGATGGCTTCTGGGAAATACCGGCGGCGTGGAAGGCTGTCGTGCGTGATGGGCGGATTGCCGAGTGGTGCGTGTATGCGGAATCTTCGCGTGCGTGACGATTTTGCTGATCCTGGCCGATAAGATTAAAAACCTTTATGACCGAAGCTGAATTGCTGCAACTGCTTGATGACGTGCGCTCTGGGGCGCTGGCTCCCAGGAAAGCCATGGAGCGGCTGAAACTTCTGCCGTTTGAAGATCTGGATTTTGCCAAGGTGGATCATCACCGCGCGTTGCGGCAGGGTTTCGCGGAAGTTGTTTTTGGAAAAGGCAAAACGTCGAAACAGGTGGCGGAAATAGTGACGGCGCTGCTGGGGCGAAAGCCTGGGCGACAAAATATTCTGGTGACGCGCGCGGATTCGAAGATGTTTGACGCGGTGAAACGAGTTGCCGGCAAGAAGAATGGAGCGGTGAAGTTTCACCCGCTATCCGGTGCGATCACCGTTGAACGCAACCAGGAGATATCCGGTAAGGGGACCATAGTGGTGGTTTCCGCGGGGACCGGCGACATTCCGGTGGCCGAAGAGGCGGTGCTTACGGCGCGCTTGATGGGCAATCACGTGGAGCATCTTTATGATGTGGGCGTCGCGGGGATTCACCGGCTGCTGAAGCACAGCGAAGGATTGATGCGCGCGCGGGTGATTATTTGCGTGGCGGGAATGGAAGGCGCGCTGCCGAGCGTGGTGGGAGGATTGGTGGCAGTCCCGGTAATCGCGGTGCCGACCAGCGTTGGTTACGGCGCGAGCTTTGGCGGAGTGGCGGCTTTATTGGGGATGCTGAATAGTTGCGCGTCGAATGTGACGGTCGTGAATATTGATAATGGTTTTGGCGCGGCGCGGGTGGCGAGCTGCATTAACCGGCTGTGAATGACGGGGGATCGCGGAAAATCCTCAGCCTCAAAAAAGAGCTGGGCACATTCACGTTCTAGTTTTGCCTCAGGGAAACTTGCTCAAAGATCATTCGGGTTTTAAGAGGACCTTCATTACGCCGGGTTGCTGTGCGTATCGGATTGCGGCTGAGGCCTCGTGTAGAGGGAATGTGCAGGTGATGAGCGGGCGCGGGTCGACTTTTCCGGAGCGTAATAGGGCGATGGCTTTCGCGAAGGGGCCGCAGCGCGATCCGATTAGCGTGATTTCTTTTACTACTAGCGGCCAGGTTTCTACCGGGGCGGCGCCGTGAAAGGTGGACTTCAGGACCAGGGTGCCGCGGGGCTCGGTCATGTGTTGTGCTAGGGCGAGGCCTGAGGGCGAGCCGGTCGCTTCCACGACCAGAGCAAAATTATCTTTCACGCGTTTCAGATCTGAAGCGTCTCCGCGAACTGTTCTTGTGTCGATACGGGCTGCAGCGGCCTGTTGCAATTTGTCTTTATGCTTTCCATACATGACTACGCGTGGCAGAGCGGTGCGAAGGACGCGCGCGATTAATTGCGCAAGTTTGCCATCGCCCAGGACGGCGGCCTCGCGAAATTGTTTTATGTTGAGCTGGTCCAGGACTTCGCAGGCGGCGGCGAGCGGCTCGACGAATACGGCTTGCTCGTTGGTAATGGAATTGGGAATGAGGTGAAGGTTTTCGAGTGGCAGTGCCAGACATTCGGCGAAGGCGCCGTCGTGATTCACGATGCCGAGGACGATGCGGCGCGCGCAGTGAGTTTTGAGGCCGCGGCGGCAGAATGCGCAAACGGGCCGATAGTTGTACGCGGAACAGGAAACGTTGATTTCGCCAGCGACGCGTTTGCCGAGCCATTTCGTTTTTTCTTTCGCGGAAACGCCATTGACGGCGGCGACTTCGCCGACAAATTCGTGGCCGGGAACTCCGCGAAAGGCGTGATATCCGCGAAGAATCTCCACGTCGGTGTTGCAGATGCCGGCAAGGAGAACGCGAACGACGGCCCAGCGCGGGCGGAGTCGCGGCAGCGGCTTTTTTTGAGTGACGAGTTTCTTATTTTTAACCGTGAAAGCGAGCATGAACGTTTGAGTTTGTTAGCGAAGAGCGGCGGCGAGTGAGGCTGCCAGTTGCGGTTCCTGCTCGGCGAAGACGGTGCGCAGATCGAAGATCACACGGTTTTCTTCCACGCGGGCGATAACGGAGACGCCGTGGGCCGGGCGGCGAAGACGTTGTTCTAATTTGGTCGCAGGATATTTGGCGCTACATATGCGAATAATTTTTGAGGGCAGAGATTGGTCCGGCGTGGAACCGCCACCGGCTAAAGAAAAACCATCCGCGATTTCCATTTCGGCGTGAGCGGACGGCAAAAGAGACCGCATGTGCCGCAAGAAATGTTCCGCGCGTTGCTGCAGTTCTTCGGCGGTGAGGCGAATCATGCGTTGCGCGGGGATTTCTTCCCACGCGGAGCGCAGATACGCGTTAAGAGTAACCTCCAGCGCGGCGATGGTGAGCTTGTCGACGCGCAGCGCGCGAAATAGCGGATGGCTGCGTACACGTTGCACTAAATTTTTTTTGCCGGCGATGATTCCGGCTTGCGGGCCGCCGAGGAGTTTGTCTCCGCTGAACATCACCAGCCCAACGCCGGCCTCGATGCCGTGGCGCACGGTGGGCTCCGCGAAACCACTGGCGCTCAGATCAACGAGGGAGCCGGAGCCGAGGTCCTCCACTAGTGGGATGGAAGTGCGTTCGCTGAGCGCGGCTAGTTCAGCGAGCGAGGGCTTTTCCGCGAAGCCGGTAATTTTGAAATTGGAAGGATGCACGCGCAGCAGCACGCGGGTGTTTTCGTTGACGGCGTTTTCGTAGTCGCGCAGGCGGGTGCGGTTAGTAGTGCCAACTTCGCGAAGAATTGCGCCGCTTTGCGCCATGATTTCGGGAATGCGGAAGCCATCGCCGATTTCGATCAGCTCGCCGCGAGAGACGATGACTTCGCCGGCCCTGGCGAGAGCGGAAAGAACCAGGAGAACTGCTGCCGCGCAATTGTTAACCACGATGGCGTCTTCCGCGCCAGTCAAGCGGGCGAGCAATGCACTGGTGTGATCGTCACGCCTGCCGCGAGCGCCGGATGCCAAGCTGTACTCGAGATTGCTGTATTGAGTGGCGGCGTTTTTTATGGCCTCGAGCACGGCAGGGGATAGCGGTGCGCGGCCCAGATTGGTATGCAGGATGACGCCGGTGGCGTTGATGACCGGTTGAAGTGAAGGATGAAGGAGGCGATCGGCTTCGGCGGCGATCAGTTCTTCAATGGAATTGAAATCGAGCGATGTGACCGTGACCGACGGGCTGACGGATTGAGGAGTGAGTATCTGCGCGCGGAGTGCGCTCAACACGTCGCGGAGCAGTAGGACGAGATGATCGCGATCCATGCGCTTGGCAAACTCAGCCAAACGCGGGCGCGACAGAAGTTCATCAACACCCGGGATCCGCCGCAATTGCTCCGCTTGCTCGGGGGAGATAGCGGGTTTCGCCGCGGCGATCCGGTAGGCACGATGTTTGCGAGGTTTGCGGGTTTCCACGGCAATATTTCAGCACAGGGCGGCAGCCTACCGCAATGGACGGAGGGTACGGCTGCGGTACTCAATTCGCACGAAACCTCGCGGGTTCCATTGACCGTAGCACAGGGTACTTCTAGCATAGTAGTTAGAGGGGCGTCCCAGCGTGGCCGTAACGACCACCACTACCACCATTGATGATGAATTGAACCAGTTCGAGCGCGACATCCGCCAGTTGAAGATCGAGTATGAGCAGTTCTTTGGCGGAGGACGCAAACGGCCGCCGACGGAAATCGAATGGCGGCTCGAACTGTTGACCAAGCGCTATGCGGAACGTAGCGGTGAGCTGAAGTACGGCCAGCGCTTCCGGTACAACAATCTCACGCAGACTTACGCAAAATATAAAGACGTTTTTCGCAAACGACTGCAGCAGAAGGAAGAAGGCAACGTATCGCGGCACTTTGGCGCGGCGGCCAAGAAGATAGAAGCGGAGCGCGCGGAAAAGCGCGCGGAGACACGATCAAAGGCGGAGGCAGCCGCACAGGCCAAGAGCCACCTGGAAAAGGCGCTATTTCGCGTGGTGTGCTCCAAGCCGGAGCAAGAGGCGGACAAGATTACCAAGCTGTATGAGGCGTTCTTGGACGCCAAGCAGAAAGCCGGGGAGGATACCCTCAAGTTCACGCGGTCGAATTTCCACGAATTTGTGATGAAAAAGACAAAAGATTTGCAGAAAGCCAAGCATTGCCACGATGTGGAGTATGTGGTGGAAGTTGTAGAAGGGCACGTCAAGCTGAAAGCGCTCGTCAAGGGCTAATTCGTCGTGCACAGGCATGACATTAGGCATTTGCCTCAATATTCCCCCCTGAAGTTTTCCAGTACTCATTATTCAGAGAAGTAATCGGGCGCAGTAATTACCGCCACGGTCATAGCAGAAATAAAAACACTATAGTAACGGTCAACGTAGTTAACGCTGCGACGGCGTTTTGCTTTCGCCGGGGCGCGACGCTTACACTGTTGGCCTTTCGTATGGGGAGGAAGCAGATGGCGGTGCAGCGCGCGTTGATCAGCGTATTCGATAAAACCGGGGCACTAGAGTTTGCAAAGCGGGTAAACGCGCTGGGCATTGAAATTCTGTCTACCGGAGGCACGGCGAAATTGCTGCGCGACGCCGGGGTCGCGGTGAAAGATGTTTCGGAATTTACCGGTTGGCCGGAAATGCTCGGTGGGCGCGTGAAGACGCTGCATCCGAAAGTGCATGGTGGCTTGTTGTTCCGGCGCGGGCATGAGGAAGATCAAAAGCAAGCGGCGGAACATGGAATTGCGCCGATCGATCTGGTGGTCGTGAATCTTTACCCCTTTGCGGAAACGGCCGCGAAAGCGGGGCTGACGGCGGGAGAGTTGATCGAAAACATCGATATTGGCGGGCCCACGATGTTGCGGTCGGCGGCAAAGAATTTTGAAAGCGTGACGGTGGTCACCGACCCGGCGGATTACGAGCGCGTGGCCGCGGAACTGGAAGCGCAGCGGGAAACCTCGCTCGCGACACGACTGGACTTGGCGCGCAAAGTTTTCGCGGCGACGTCGAGCTACGACGGCATGATTGCCACCGAGCTGGAGCGACTTTCGGCCAAGGCGCCATCGATTGAGTTGAGTGAGAAGCAGCCTTTGCCGGAGCGTTTGCACATTGCTTTGCGGCTGCAACAGCCGCTGCGTTATGGGGAAAATCCGCACCAAGCCGCGGGGCTTTACGTTCCGGCGGGCGGCGCGGCGTGTGGACTGGCGGCGGCGAAGCAACTGCAAGGCAAGGAACTTTCCTACAACAATTTTGTGGATTTGGAAGCGGCGCGCAGTTTGGCGGGGGAATTCTCGCGGCCGGCCGCGGTGATTATCAAACACAACAATCCTTGCGGAGCGGCGGAGCAGGAGACATTGCTGGATGCGTACCTGAAGGCGTTGGCGAGTGATCCGGTTTCGGCGTTTGGAGGCATTCTGGCTTTCAACCAGGTTGTGGATGCGGCGACGGCGGAAGAGGTCGCGAAACTTTTCGTGGAGTGCATTGCCGCGCCTGGATTCGATGAAAAAGCGAAAGGCATTTTTGCGGCCAAGAAGAATTTGCGTTTGCTGGAACTTCCTGGGAACAGATTGGAGCCCGACCGGGAACTACAATTGAAGCGCATCCTGGGAGGCGTGCTGGTGCAGCAGCCGGACCAGGGAGAGATTAAAGAAGGTGAGTTGCGTACGGTCACGAAACGGGCGACGTCCCCGGAAGAAATGAGCACTTTGCGCTTTGCATGGAAAGTTTCGAAACACGTAAAATCAAACGCCATCGTATTCGCAAAAAATGGCGCGACGTTAGGCGTGGGCGCGGGACAAATGAGCCGCGTGGACTCCGTGAAATTGGCGGTGATGAAGGCTCAGGCTTCGTTGCAGGGCAGCGTGGTGGCCTCGGATGCGTTCTTTCCGTTTCCCGACGGCGTGGAGGAAGCGGCTAAAGCCGGGGCGACGGCGGTTATTCAGCCGGGCGGGTCGGTGCGCGACGCGGACGTGATTGCGGCGGCGGACCGCTTGGGAATGGCCATGGTGTTTACGGGGATGCGACATTTTTTGCATTGAAACTTGCTTGATCATTTACGAATCCAACCTCATACGCCCTGTGATTTGGCCGCAAAGTCAGGGGATGGGCGCTTTTCGGCAGTCTGCTTTAGAGCTAATTTAGTAATTGGTTAGGTGCCGGGCCATGGAAACGGGGACGGGTTTGATTTTTGACCCCGCTACAGGCCCATGGGATACTTTCTTTTTGGGGTTTTCATGAACTCTCGACGAGTGATTCTCGCGTTTTTGCTGGCCAGTGCCACGGCCGACGCAAGCTTATGTCAAATCGGGGGCCAACCGGCCTCACCGGCGGAGACTTCGCAGGACAAGACGACTTCGCAAGACAAGACCAACGTGCCTGCCGCCACGCACGATCAGCAAACTAGCGAGTCTTCCGCGCAGGTGGCGAAGACCCCGTCGCGCGCGGATGCCTATTACAACTTCACGATGGGGCACATTTACGAGCAGCAATACGAGTCCACCAGCAAACCCGAGTACGCCACGCAGGCGATCGATGCTTACAAAAAGGCTTACGCGCTCGATCCCAAGTCTCCGGTGATTGGCGAGCGGCTTGCGGAAATGTATTGGAAGGCGCAGCGCACTCACGAAGCGGTAACGGAAGCGCAGGCGCTGCTGAAGCGCGATCCTAACGACATTCAGTCGCGGCGGCTGCTGGGCAGGATTTATCTGCGCAGCCTGGGCGATTTCAGCGTGGGCAACGGACAATCCGAGATTGTGGAGCGCGCGATCGAGCAGTACGCGGAAATTTACCGGCTCGATCCGAGTGATACCGAATCGGCGTTATGGCTGGCGCGGCTTTATCGTTTGCGCAACGAGCACGATAAGGCTGAAGCGGTTTTGCGCGGCATGCTGAAAGAGGATCCGGAGAACGAGCCGGCCATTGAGCAGTTGACGCAACTACTGCTGGATGAAGGCAAGGCTCCGGAAGCGATTGCGCTGCTTGAAGAGGTGACGCGGCGGTCGCCATCACCGGCGATGCTCGATTTGTTGGGCGATGCGTACACGCAATCGCACGATTTGCCTAAAGCCGAAACTGCATATCGCAAGGCCACCGAACTGGATCCTTCCGAGCTGAGCCACCAACGCGGGCTGGGCCAGACTTTGATGGCGGAAGAAAAATATTCCGAGGCGCTGGCGGTTTACCAGAAATTGACGGATCTGATGCCGGACGACGCGGACGTGTATTTGCGAATGGCGCAGATTTACCGCGAGCTGCATGACTTGGGCAAGGCGGAAGACAACCTGGTAAAGGCGCGGCAATATGCGCCAGGCAGCCTGGAAGTGATGTACAACGAGGCCATGTTGTACCAGGCGCAGGGGCGGAACGAGGACGCCATACGCGTGTTGTCTGATGCGGTGACGGGCATCAAGGCGCAGCCGCAGGGATCGGCTTCGCGGGCACATTCGCTAGGAATTTTGTACCAGCAGCTCGGGCAGCTTTATCGCGACACGCAGAATTATCAAGCGGCGATTTATACCTACCAGGAACTTGGGCGGCTTGGAGAAGAAGAGGATCGGCGCGCGCGTTTGTTGATGATGGATATTTATCGCGCGGCGAAGGATTTGCCGAAAGCGTTGCAAACGGGAAAGGAAGCGGTGGCGAAGTATCCGAGTGATGTGTCGCTGCGTTCGAGCGAAGCGCTGTTGCTGGGCGAGAGCGGGCAAACCGACGACGGCGCGAAGATGCTGCGCACGCAACTTACCGGCAAGCCGGGTGACCGCGACGTTTATCTGAATATCGCGCAGGTGTATGAGCGCGGGCGGCGCTACAAGGAAGCGGAAGAAGCTGCGAAGGCTGCGGAAGTTTTGCCGGGGCAGCCGCGTGATAACGAGATGGTGTGGTTTCTGCTGGGCGCTATTTATGAACGGCAAAAGTTTTTTGATCGTGCGGAAGAGCAGTTCAAAAAAGTACTGGCGGTAAATCCGCGGAATGCGCCGGTATTGAATTATTACGGATACATGCTGGGCGATCTGGGGATTCGGCTGGACGAAGCGGAAGCTTTGGTGCGGCGCGCGCTGAAGGAAGAGCCGTTCAGTGGCGCTTATCTCGACAGCCTGGGCTGGATTTATTTGAAGGAAAATAAGTTGGGCGAGTCGGAGGTCGCGTTACGCAAAGCGCTGGAGCATGAAAGCCATGACGCGACCATTCATTCGCACCTGGGCGATCTGTACGCCAAGACCGGGCGTCCGGAGATGGCGGCTTCGGAGTGGGAAAAGTCGCTCGCGGAGTGGAAGCACTCGCTGCCCGCGGACGTCGAAAACGATAAAATTGCGGAACTCGAAAAGAAGCTCTCGCAAATGAAGCATCGCGTGGCGCAAAAATCGTCTGCGCAAGAAACCAAGCCACAATAAGGCGCATGCGCGAAGTACGCATTCCGTCCTTTGCAAAAATAAATCTGCGATTAGACATCCTGGGGAAACGTGCGGACGGTTATCACGAGTTGCGCACGATTTTTCAGACGGTGTCGCTGCACGATGAATTACGGGTGCGCGCCAGCAAGAGCAGCGAAATCTCGCTGACGATTAGCGGAAATGAGGAGCTCGCGCGCGAGCCGGAGGAAAAGAATCTCGCATACCGTGCCGTGGAGGCTTTGCGCCGCGAATTGAAGATTCGCCGCGGCGTTGAGTTGGAGTTGCATAAGACGATTCCGTCGGGCGGCGGGTTGGGCGGCGGCTCTAGCAACGCGGCGGCAGCGATGTTCGGGTACCTGCAACTGATCGGGCGCGCGCTGCCCATGGCGGTTTTGCTGGAACTGGCGGCGTCGCTAGGCGCAGATGTGCCGATTTTTTTATTTGGCGGGCGGGCCCTGGGAGCGGGAAGAGGAGACGAGATTTATCCCTTGCCCGATATCGCCAAGCTGGCGCTGCTGATTGTAGCGCCGCGGGATATTCGTGTGCCGACGCGGGACGCGTTTCGGTGGCTGAAGGCGCCTTTGCGTAACGCCGCTACGTTGACAAAACTCGCTGCAGACCCTAAACTTTGGGAGTTCTGTGCTCTGTCCTGGAGCGCGCAGGGGAACGGCCTTTCTAACGATTTCGAGAAGCCAGTTTTCAAGCGCTATAACCGGCTGGATCAAATCAAGCGGGTTTTGCTCCAAAAAGGAGCTGCAGAAGCCTCGTTGGCGGGTAGCGGTTCGGCGGTGTTTGGAGTTTTCCCGAGCCCAACGATGGCGCGCCGAGCCGCTGTTGGGTTTCCGCACGACTTGACCTTCGTTTGCGAAACAGTTTCGCGCGACAGGTATCTCCGCGCTGTTAAAGGCGCGCGTGTCGTTCGTTGAACCGCAGCGTCCTGTCCATCGAAACCAATGTAAGGCAGTTCGCGTAAGATTTTTGATCGATCCGATTGATTGGAAATGATCGGACACTGCAAGACCCGGGTTCATACCTCAACTGCGAACCCGGGGCACCCTGGCCGTGTCCATCGAATATTTGAAGATTGAAAGTCGGCAAAAGTCTCTGCTGGCGTAATGGTGCGAGCCCACCCTTTGCAAAACCCACAAAGGGTAGGCCACCCGAAAACAAGAGAGATACAGGATCACTCGAGAGCTGGAGAAATTCTAGGGCAGTCGAGAGCAAGAGAAATGCAGGAGCGCGCGCTTCGTGGATGACGACCGGTTCAAGATATTTTCGGGCACGGCACATGTGCCGTTGGCCGAGAGTATTTGCCGCAACCTGAATGTGTCGATTGGCAAGGCGTTGCTGGGGCGTTTCAGCGACGGCGAGATTTATTTTCAGATTCTGGAAAATGTGCGCGGCGCGGATGTTTTCGTGGTGCAGCCGTGCTGTTACCCGGTGGACAACCATCTGTTGGAGCTGCTGCTCATGATCGACGCTTTCAAACGGGCGTCGGCGTGGAGAATTACCGCGGTGCTGCCGTATTACTGCTACGCGCGGCAGGATCGCAAGGACAAGCCGCGAGTTCCGATTTCCGCGAAGCTGGTGGCGGATTTATTGGAGACGGCGGGCGCCAGCCGGGCGTTAACACTGGATTTGCATGCGCCGCAGATTCAGGGCTATTTCGACGTGCCGGTGGACCATTTATACGGGTCGCCAGTGCTGGTTGAATATTTCCGGCAGATGCATTTGCCGGATTTGACGGTGGTGTCACCGGATGCGGGCGGCGTGGAGCGCGCACGATCGTTCGCAAAGAAGTTGGGGGCGCCGCTGGCGATCGTGGATAAACGGCGCGTGGATGTGGACGTCAGCGAAGTGATGAACCTGATCGGAGATGTTCGCGGGCGGAGCACGTTGATCGTGGACGACATTATCGATACGGCGGGGACGCTGGTAAAGACTGCCGAGGCGCTGGTGCGGGAAGGCTCGACGCAGGTGTTTGCGGCGGCTACGCATGCGGTGCTTTCTGGTCCGGCGGTGGAGCGCATCGAAAAGTCGTGCATTCGCGAGGTGGTGGCTACGGATTCGGTGCCGCTGGGCGAAGAGGCGAAGAAATTAAAGAAATTGAAAGTATTGAGCGTGGCGGATTTGCTGGCGCGCGGGATTCGTTCGATTCATGAAGAGACGTCCATCAGCGAACTGTTTATTTGAGTTTCGCAGGACATTGTTGCACGACATTTTTGCAGGACCGATTCATAAATGGGAATTGCGTAGCAGCATGAGGGAAGGAAATTAAGATGGCTCAAGAGAAAATTGTTGTGGAAGCGGCTGCCCGCGCCAAGCGAGGCAAGAACGAAGCGCGCCGATTGCGGCTGACCGGCAAGGTGCCTGCGGTGTTGTACGGCGGCAAAGGGGATGCCATCACGCTGGCGTTGAATGCCAAGCAGCTGAGCGCGATATTTCGTTCCGAGAGCGGGCACAACACTTTGTTTCAGGTGGACCTGAGCGGCAAGCACGAACCGGCGATTTTGAAGGATTGGCTGGTGGATCCGGTAACGGGAAGCCTTCTGCATGTGGACCTGCTGCGCGTGGCCATGGACGTGCGCATGCGCGTAAGCGTTCCGGTGCACACCTTCGGCGAGCCTGCCGGCGTGAAGCAGCAAGGTGGCGTGTTTGAAATTGTGACGCGCGAAGTGGAAATCGAATGTTTGCCGGCGGAAATTCCGACGGAATTCAAGGCGGATGTGAGCGGCTTGATGCTGGGGCAACAGTTGCGCGCCAGCGATCTGACGATTGATAAAAATATGAAACTGGTCACCGATCCGGACCGCGTACTCGCGCACGTTGTGGCGCTGCGCGTCGAAGAAGAGAAGCCTGTGGATGCCGTGGCTGCGGATGCCGCGGCGCCTGCGGAGCCGGAAGTCATCAAGAAGGGCAAGAAGGAAGTGGAAGGCGAAGAGGGCGAGGAAGAAGCGGCCAAGCCGAAGGCCGCGGAGAAGAGCGACAAGGGCGAGAAGAAGAAGTAACACGCGGCGGGTGGCGCTGCGGGCTTCTGGTCCACATGATCCACGGGATGATCTACGGAGCTTTTTGCGGGGAATGCGGAGTGTATGCGGCTGATTGTTGGACTTGGCAATCCCGATCCGGAGTATCAGTGGACGCCGCACAATCTGGGATTCATGGCGGTAGATGAGTTGGCGAATCGCAATGGGATTCGCGTTTCGCGGCCGGAAGCGAAGGCGCTGGTCGGGCGGGGAAAGCTGGCGCGCGAAGATGTGCTGCTGGCCAAACCGCAAACGTACATGAATCTGAGCGGCATTTCGGTGCGGGAGCTGTTGGAAAAGTTCAAGCTGGGTCCGAGCGATTTGTTGGTGATGTGGGATGAAGCGCAGTTGCCGTGGGGCACGATCCGCATCAGCGGCGAAGGCAGCGCGGGCAGCCACAACGGTGCGAAGTCGGTGATCGGGTCGTTGGGGACGCCAGTGTTTGCGCGATTGAGGCTTGGTTGCGCGCCGGAGCACGAAGTGAGCAGCCGCAAAGAATATGTGCTGCGGCCGATGCGTAAGGCGGAGCTGGAAGTCGCGGCGGAGATGATCGCGGAAGCGGCCGACGCGGTAGAGATGATCATGGCGCAAGGAATCGATGCGGCCATGAACAAGTACAACCGGCGAAAGGAACCGCCGGAGGATGAAACGGAAACGTAAAAGTTTGCCGGGCGGCTGCCCGGAGAAAAGAGAAACGAGGGCAAGATGGAAGAACGGCTATACGATTTGATTTTTATTGCGCGGCCGGCGACTGCGGAAGAGGACGTGAAGAAAGTGCTTTCGGTCATCGAGCACACCTGCACGGAAAAGGGCGGGAAGGTCGAGAAAGCGGAGACCTGGGGCACGCGCAAGCTGGCTTACAAAGTGGCCAAGCATCGCGAAGGGATGTACTACTACCAGCAGATTCGCACCTCGCATCCAGATTTGATCGCGGAGCTGGAGCGGCGTTTGCGTGTGCAGGATACGGTCATCAAGTATCAGACGGTGCGGCTGGATGAAGATTTGAAGCGGCAGAAGAAGTTGGTGGACAAGCGGGACAAGCGCACCGCGCGGCGTCCACGCCGGGCCACGGCTCCTGCTGCTCCGGCAGCGCCATCGGCTCCGCCGGCGCCGCCAGCTGCGCCGGAGCATAGCGCACCCGCGAGCTAGTTTTGAATTGATCGGGCTGCGCATTTCTTAAGGATTGAGTTACGGCTGAAATCAAAATTTAGTTGAGATTGTTTTTGCGGTTCAAGTGAAAGGGTGGCGGGTATGGCAGAGGAACAGAAACAGGCAACGGCGCCGAGCGCACCTCCGCGGCGCGATGGTGGAGGCGGTCATGGTGGTGGACATAGCGGCGGCGGGCACAGTGGCGGAGGCCACAGCGGTGGAAGTCATGGCGGTCCGCGACGTGAAGGTGGCGGGCCGGGCGGGGCTGGTCCAGGTGGACCACGCCGTGGAAAGCGCCAATATTTTCGTAAGAAGAAAGTCTGCAAGTTTTGTGTGGAGAAGATGGACTTCATCGACTACAAGCGGGCGGACATTCTGTCGCAGTTTGTGCAGGAACGCGGCAAGATTCTGCCCCGGCGCATGACCGGAGTGTGCTCGCGGCACCAGCGGTGGCTGGGCGTGGCGATCAAGCGCGCCAGAAACATCGCGTTGCTGCCGTTCGCGGGAAGCGCGGCGGGGACGCAGCAGCCTCGCGCGGTTGTAGCGGCCGCGGCGGGAGCTCCAACCGGAAACTCGGCTGGTACGCATGCGGCGACGCCGGCAGCTGCAGCGCCCGCGGCCACAGCACCGACGGAAGTTTCCAACGCATAAGATGTAATAATCGCGGGTAGATCAGGACGAGGAACGGGAGCTAAGAGGAAGAGCATATGCAAATTATTCTTCAGGAAGATATTGAGAAGTTGGGGCACCGCGGGGACGTCGTGACGGTAAAGCCCGGCTACGCGCGCAATTTTTTATTGCCTCGCAAACTTGCGGTGGAGGCCAGCGCCGGGAATTTGAAGGCCATTGAAAAGATTCGCGGTTCGCTGGCGAAGAAGACAGCCACGGAAATGGAAGCGGCGCAAAAGCAAGCCGCCGCTTTGAATGGTGTGGAACTAAACTTTACGCGCAAGACGGGCGAAAACGACCAGCTATTCGGCTCGGTCACGACTGGGGATATTGCCGATGCGCTGGAAAGCAAGGGCTTCAAGATCGACAAGCGGCAGATTCAAACGGCGGAGCCGATCAAGGCGCTGGGAGATTTTCGCGCGACGGTGAAAGTGTTCCGGGATATTACCGCCGAAGTCAAAGTGCAGGTGCAGAAGGAAGGGCAGCAGGCGTAATTTTATTTTCAGTTGCATGCGTTGAAGAGGCACATTTATATGTGCCTCTTTTTTTTGTCAGGAGAAAAAAAGTTTTGTGCAACCAAATTATTTGCTGGAAAAAGTTTTGCACAAAATTTTCGCCGCGATGCACAGGTTGAAATGGGATTGCTTGTTGACGATGGTTTCAGTTCAGCACACAATGCGCTTCGATAAATTATATCGGTTCGGTGCAAATCCAAATCGAGTCGTAAGCGCCCGCCAACTCGAACATTTCTTTTCCTTGCCCTGGGATGGGGAACATGCTACAAATTCGCCTAGGCGAAGATAAGGCGAATACGAGGTACATCTGAATTATGCCTGCTGATAGCGTCCTAGAAAAGCCGCTGCCCAGTAACCTGGATGCCGAGCGTTCCGTTCTAGGCGCCATCTTGCTGGATAACAACGCGCTCAATCCCGCCGTCGAGCATTTACGCCCCGAAGATTTTTTCATGGAGCAGCATCGCCGGGTGTTCACGCAGATGATTGCGTTGGGCGAGAGCCAGCAGGCCATTGACCTGGTTACACTGACGGAAGAACTGCATCGCCGCGGCGATCTGGAAGCTTCGGGCGGCGCGCCGTATCTGGCCGCGCTGGCCGACGGCATGCCGCGGGTTTCGAACGTGGAGCACTATGCGCGCATCGTGAAAGAAAAAGCGATGCTGCGCAATTTGATTCACGCCACGCACAATATTCAGCAGCGCGCGTTTGAAGGCGAGGATGGCGCCGATGCCATTCTGGATAACGCGGAGTCTTCGATTTTTGCGCTGGCGGAAGATCGCGTGCGCGCCGGGTTGATTCCGGTGAAGGACATCGTTCGCGATAATTTCGAGCGGCTGGAAAGAATTTTCCGTGAAGGCAAGAGCATCACCGGGGTGGCTACCGGGTACGGCGAGCTAGACAAGCTGACATCGGGGCTGCAGCCGTCGGAATTGCTGATTCTTGCGGCGCGGCCTTCGCAGGGGAAAACCGCGCTGGCGCTGAACCTGGCGGAAAATATTTCCATTCGCGCGGGGCACCCTGCGGCGATCTTCAGCTTGGAAATGTCGAAGGAATCGCTGCTACAGCGCCTGGTGGCTTCGGTGGCGCAGATTGACGCGCACAAATTCCGCACCGGGCATTTGAGCAAGGAAGATTGGCGGCGCATGACCGAGGCTTTGGGAGTAATTTCCGCGGCGCCATTGTGGATTGACGATGCGGGGTCCATCAGCGTGCTGGAGATCGGGGCGAAGGCGCGGCGGCTGAAGCGGGACAAGGGGCTTTCGCTGTTGATCGTGGATTATCTCCAGTTGATCACTGCGCGCGGAAGATTCTCGAATCGCAATGAGGAAGTGGCCAGCATTTCGCGAGCATTGAAAGGCTTGGCGAAGGAGTTGCAGATTCCGGTGCTGGTGCTTAGCCAGTTGACGCGTGCACCGGAACGCGATGATCGCGGGCCGCAGCTTTCCGATTTGCGTGAGTCGGGCGCCATCGAGCAGGACGCTGATGTGGTCATGTTCATCTACCGGCCGCACTTTTTCAAGCAGGGAGCTACGCCGGAAGAACGGGAAGAGACGGAGTTGAAGATTGCCAAGCAGCGTAATGGACCAACGGAAAGCGTCAAATTTGTTTTCCGCAGCCGGCTGACGCGCTTTGAAGAAGCTGCTCCGGACGCGTTTTCGCAGTTTGCCGTCGACGATGTGTAGGCCAGGGGACACAGCGCGGCCTACGAACCACGTTGTGGATGCTCTTATATTGAGCAAGTGCTGAACAATTCTCCCCGGGTAACAGCTGCAAGTCCTTTCCGCGTAGCGCATAGCTGAACTTATGGCTGTCTACCTTTTTTTCATTCAACCGGCACGTAACGTGCCCTGTACGTAGGTGCAGTTGCCCACTGTTATCATTCACGCGGCAGTTTTCAGCCGTAAAACCACCCCTGCCGCGTGGATGACGTAAACTTATTTTTCCTTGGAATAAACATGGCGCGAGCACCGAAAAACCCCACGACATTAACTATGCGACCCGTTTGGGCGGATGTTTCGCTTCCAGCGCTGGTCCATAATTTCGAAGCGATTCGTTCCTATGTTAATCCGCGGAGTGAAAAGCGGCCTACGCCGCGGCAAGTGCTGTGCATCGTGAAAGGTAACGCGTACGGGCATGGCGGGCCCGCGGTGACCAAAGCGCTGGAAAAGGCGGGGTCGGACTGGTTTGGGGTGACCTGCACGGAAGAAGGCATCGCGCTACGCAAGGCTGGGGTGCGCAAACCAATTTTGATCCTGACCAGTTTTGTGGCCGGCGAAGAAAAGCGATTGCTGGAACACAATTTGACGGCGGTGATTCATCGCTGCGAACAATTGTCGCAACTGGAAAGTGCGGCGGCACGGCGCGGGAAGAAGAAAGTTTCGTTTCACCTGAAAGTAGACTCGGGGATGAATCGCCTGGGCATAACTCCGTCGAGCGTGGACTGCTTCGTGCGGCAACTGGCTAAATCGCGGCACTTGCAGTTAGGTGGCGTAATGACGCATTTTGCGTCGTCGGAAGCGTTTTCCGATACGGTCGCGGGACGGCAGACCCGCGAGCAAGAAGAGCGGTTTTTTGCAGCGTTGGAGCGCTTGCGCGCGCTGGGAATCGATCCGGGCATTATCCATCTGGCGAACAGCGGAGCGATCGTGACACGTCCGGAAACATGGGCGGACATGGTGCGCCCGGGCGTGATTTTGTACGGATACCACCCTGGATACGATCCCATAGAACAGCGTGCAGAATTTGAGAAACGACTGGCACTTGAGCCAGTCATGAGTTTGCGGACCCGGATTATCAGTTTGCGTGATGTACCTGCGGGCGCGGGCGTTGGTTACGGGTCAAGTTTTGTGTCACAGCAGCCTTCGCGCATCGCCGTACTCGCGGCGGGATACGGAGACGGCATTCATCGCGGGCTGAGCAACTTTGGTAAGGTGCTGATTCGAGGAGCGCTCGCGCCCATGGTTGGAATTATTTCCATGGACGTGACCATGATTGATGTCACCGCTGTGCCCGGAGTGGAGATCGGAGACACCGCTACGATCTACGGAACAGACGGAAAATCCAGCCATCCCGCGAACCTGGTGGCGCGCAGCATTGGCACGGTTACTTCGGACCTGTTGTGCGCGGTGAGCCAGCGTGTTCCCCGGTTTTATTTGCAGTGAATTTGTATTTTTTTCGTTTATTTTATGTTTGTTGCGATTCATTTGTAATTTTCATCGGAGCGATTAACATTTTTCCGTCGAAGGTTCGATATGCGACTGTTGTTGCAACGAGAAAATGTCGTATTAACTGCAACGAAACTATGTCACCCCTCCCGTGGTTAGGGAACTGCGGTTAATGCGGGGTGCCCGGAAAAATTGTAGATGCGCGGCGTGAGGCGTTTCTT
>Ga0185299_10003470_pt1 | contig 20840 bp, 18 predicted proteins | sample PaiPotPPA55metaG_FD_128002 | JGI IMG/M metagenome (GOLD analysis project Ga0185299, IMG submission 128002) | Iron sulfur acid spring bacterial and archeal communities from Banff, Canada, to study Microbial Dark Matter (Phase II) - Paint Pots PPA... ... | reverse complement strand
CCGTTAATCGAAAAGCGTTTTGCCGAAGGGGAACGCAAGCTGCATCCCGTCCGCACGCGTCCAGGCGTCGGGTCTGGTCGTTCTGCGCAGATCGAACCTGTCGTGCCGGTGAAACGCGAGCCGCGCGAGGTCACGGTCACCGAAGGCATCACGGTCCGCGAATTGGCGGAGAAGCTCGACATCCGGGCGAAAGAGTTGCTGAAGACGTTGCTCGACCGCGGCGTTTTCGCCAGCATCAACCAGGCGCTCGACGTGCCTACCGCGACGAACCTCGCCGAGGCCTTTAACGGTATCGTGCAAGTCGTGACCTACGAAGAACAGCTCGTCGAAGAAGAAAAGGTTACGGAAAAGCGGACGGGAAATCTACAGCCACGTGCGCCCGTTGTCACCGTGATGGGCCACGTCGACCACGGCAAGGACAGTCTTCTCGATGCGATTCGCGAAACAGAGGTCGCCGCGGGCGAAGCTGGCGGAATCACACAGCACATTGGTGCGTATCAAGCGCATCTGAAAGATCGGCGCATCGTATTCATCGATACCCCCGGCCACGAAGCCTTCACGCGCATGCGCGCGCGTGGCGCAAAGGTCACGGATATCGTCGTCCTTGTTGTCGGCGCGGACGACGGCGTCATGCCCCAGACGGAAGAAGCAATCGATCACGCCAAGGCTGCGAAAGTGCCCATCATCGTCGCCATCAACAAAATAGATAAGCCGGACGCACAACCGGAACGCGTAAAGCGCCAGCTCGCGGACCTTGGACTCATGCCGGAAGAGTGGGGCGGCGAAACTGTGATGGTCGAAGTTTCAGCGAGGACGAAGACAAATATTCCGCGGCTGCTCGAAATGATTTTGTTGGTCGGCGATTTGCGCGAACTGAAAGCAGATCCCGACGCTCCTGCCAGCGGAACCGTACTTGAATCGCGAGTCGACAAGGGACGCGGTCCTGTTGCGACGGTTCTTGTTCAGAATGGAACGCTGCACGTGGGAGACGTCTTCATCGTTGGCTCAGTGTACGGAAAAGTCCGTGCCATGTTCGACGATCGCGCCCTGCCCATTAAAATTGCCGCGCCGGCAACTCCGGTCGAAGTTCTTGGACTCCAGGGCATTCCCGAAGCGGGCGACCAATTCCAGGTCGCGGACGAAGCGAAGGCGCGGCACATTGTCGAATACCGGCAGGGAAAACAGCGCGAAGCCACCCTCGCGAAGACAGCTTCCTCCGGCCGCCTCACGCTCGATCAATTGCACGAGCAACTCAAGGCCGGCGACGTCAAAGAATTGCCCGTGGTCATCAAAGCGGACGTTCAAGGATCGGTCGAAGTTCTCAGCGAGATGCTGCCGAAGCTTTCTAACGACCAGGTAAAACTCAAAGTCATTCACGCCAGCGTCGGGGCGGTCACGGAAACCGACGTGCTCCTCGCCTCCGCATCGAACGCAATTATAGTCGCGTTCAGCGTCCGGCCGGAACGCAAGGCGTCCGAGCTCGCGCAGCGTGAAGGCGTCGACATTCGGCTGCACACGATTATCTACGAATTGCTCGACGAGTTGAAAAAAGCCGTGGCGGGCCTCCTCGCTCCGGTCATCAAGGAAGCTTATCTTGGACGCGCCGAGGTGCGCGACACCTTCCGCGTCAAGGGCGTCGGCATGATCGCTGGCTGTTACATTCAGGACGGTCTCATGAAGCGCGATGCGGATGTTCGTGTCCTTCGCGACAACGTCGTGATCTACACCGGTAAAATCAGTTCGTTGCGCCGCTTCAAGGACGATGTCAATGAAGTCCGTACCGGTTTCGAATGCGGCCTCAGCGTTTCGAATTTCGCCGACATCAAGACGGGCGACATTTTGGAATGCTTCAAGATGGAGCGCGTTGCGCCCGTCGCCGCTAATCTCGATTCGCGCATCAATATGCAAGCGAGTGTGGAAGCAAACCGGAATTAGCTCGAGTTCCGGTTGCTATCCGATTCACCCGTTGCTCCCTTTTCGACGGGGCGCCAATGCCGATCGGCCTCCTTACCCTGGAAATTCACATCCCCGACGCAAGGTCACTCAAGGACAAGCGGCAGGTGCTGCGCAGCTTGAAAGACCGCTTGCGTGCGCACTATAACGTAGCCATTGCTGAGCTCGAACATCAGGAGCTTTGGCAGCGCGCGAAAGTGGGCGTGGTAAGTATTTCGGGAGATGGCAAGCACCTCGAAGAATCGCTCGCGGCGATAGCCTCCGAGTCGGAGCGTATTCTCGAGCGCAACTTGGTGTCGCAGCAGATTGAATACTTCGAGGACGGCGAATGACGTTTGGCGGACAAGGACACCGCGCCGAGCGGATCGCGGAAGAGATTCGAAACGAAGTCAGCCTGATGCTGGCCGGCGAATTGAAAGACCCGCGTCTCGCGGCGCCGCTCATCGTATCGGAAGTGCGCATTACTCCAGACCTTCGCACCGCGCGCGTCTTCGTCCGGCTTCTCGGCGAAGATTCCGACCGCAAGGAAGCTCTCGCCGGTTTGAAAGCGGCTTCGGGCTATGTTCGCCACGAACTCATCGAGCGCCTGCAATTGCGCCGCGCGCTGGAAGTGCTTTTCATCCCCGATGATTCCGAGGAGTACGGCCTGCACATTGACGAACTGCTGCGAAGGGTTCAGGCCAAGGACCCCGAAAATAATACGTAGCGGCCGGCGCGCTGAAACACGATTCCCGCAACGTCACACCTGAAATCATGCCTCGAACACCACAACCTACCCCCATTGACGGTATTCTCTTGGTGGATAAGCCACGCGGCAAAACTTCGCACGATGTCGTCGAATCCGTTCGACGCATGGTTGGCTTTCGGCAGATTGGGCACCTTGGCACGCTTGATCCGCTGGCATCCGGAGTTCTGGTCCTCGCCTTGGGTCGCGCCACGCGCCTCGCGCGGTTTTACGGCAGCCGCCGCAAGCGCTACACCTGCGCCGTTCGTTTCGGTTTTGCGACCGACACATATGACGCCGACGGGGAAGCGCTCGGCCCGGATTCCGCGCCCACGCTGAATGCGGAACGGGTCGCAGCACTCGCCCAGCAATTCCTGGGCAAAACCGCGCAGACTCCGCCCTCATTTTCTGCGAAGAAAATTCACGGTCGCCCCGCGCACGAGCTTGCTCGAAAGAAAAAACCGGTAAAACTCGACCCCGTCGAAGTCGAAGTATTCGAATTCCAGTTGACCGGTGTGGAAGATTCCATTGCGCGGTTCGTAGTCGAGTGCGGTTCGGGCACCTACATCCGCTCGCTCGCGCACGATCTCGGAAAGCTCCACGGATGCGGCGCGCACCTGGCGGAGATTGTTCGCACAGCAGTGGGTGAATTCACGCTCGATCAAGCGGCGTCGCTCCCGGAACTTGAGCGGGATGCAAAAGTAGGCGAAATTATCGGCCGCGTTATCCGCCTAGAAAATCTGCTCCCGGATTTACCCAGGGCCACGGTGTTGCCAATCGTCGAGAAGCGTATCCGTCACGGCGCGAAATTTAATCTTTCGATCGCGCAAGTTCAGCCGGGCCGCACAACGTCGGCTCAGGGAGCACCCGAACAGCTCGATTCGGGTGATTGGAAGCCGACGCGTCTCCGCGTCTTCAATCAGCAGGGGCAATTGATCGCCATCGCCGAGCCGGTCGTCCCGCGCACCTATCAACCGATAGTAGTCTTCGATGTCACTCCGTAGGCGCGGCGATCCGGATCACGAGGCAGCTCTGTCAACCGTGCACTACCCAGGCGGCGGGGCGGGCGGTGAATCCTGCGGCGAAGGCTGCTGTTGTGGAGGCTGCTGCTGTTGTTGCGGAGATTGCGGTGAAGGCTGTTGCGGTGGTGGCTCGGAGGGAGGCTGGACTGGCGCCTGTCCAGGAATCGGCGCCTCATTCGGTGATGGTGCCTGCCCGGGTGCCGGGGGCTGCGCCGGAGCCGGGATTTGCGGTAAAGGTTGCCGCGGTTGCCCGATAGGAGGCTCTGGCCGATTACCGCCGAAGCCACCCGGGCCTTCCAGCGCACCGCGTCCCGCGTAGATCTCGTGGTCCTTGCGCGGCGCAAGCGAAACCATATGCGGCGTGATCAGAAATAACAACTCGGTCTCGGTGTTCTGACTATTCAGGTCCGAGGCGAGCAGCCCCACGGCCGGAACTGCGGCGATTCCCGGCGTCCCGCTGAGATTACGATTGATCTGCCTCTCCAGAAAACCCGCCAGTATGGCCGTTTGGCTGTTTTTGACGCGCACGGTTTGGTCCACCTGCTGATTCGAAATCACCGGAATGCCGTTGATGCTTTCGCCTTCAAGGCTGCTCACTTCGAAATGTAGCTGCAGCGAGACTTCATTGTTCTGATGCACGCGCGGCGTTGCCTTCACTTTTACCCCGATGTCCAGATATTCGACGCCCGGAAAAGGCGTCCCGGTAAGGCCGTTCACCGCTCCGTTGAACGAGCTGGAATTGAGGACCACCGTAACGGTATTCGACCCGTTGTTCACAATCGCCGCGTCGGGCACGCCGTCGCCGTTGAAGTCGGCGGTTGCAATGGAAACCGGATTGGTGCCGACCGGCAATTCAAAATTCTGGCCGAACGTTCCGTCGCCGATGCCCAGCAACAAGGAAACCGCATTGTCGGTTTGATCGGTGACCGCAAGATCGGGCCGTCCATCAACATTGAAGTCGGCGACGGCGATCGAAGTCGGTCCGTTGCCCGCCGGAAAATCTCGCGTGGCGCCTGGGCTGAACGTGCCGTTGCCGATGCTCGTGTTGGTGGTGCTGGCATTGCCTAGAAGGATCGAAACAGTATCGCCTGTGTTCGCGCTGGTAGGCGCGCCGTTGTTCGCGATCGCTAGATCCGGAATTCCATCGCCGTTAAAATCCGCAACCGAGACCCACACGGGCCCGTTGCCGGTCGCGTCGTCCACGCGGGCCTGAAACGTACCGTCGCCATTGCCGAGAAAAATGGAAACGGTATTGTCGTTTTGATTTGTGACCGCTAGATCGATCTTTCCGTCGCCATTGAAGTCTCCAGTCGCGATGGACGAAGGCCCGCCGCCAGCCGCTATCGTAGTAGGAGCCTTGAAAGTACCGTCCCCATTGCCCAGAAAAACCGAAAGGGTATTGTCGCCGTGATTCGCGACGATCAGATCAATGTTTGGGTCGTTGTTCGTGTTTACCGCTACTGCCACCACGGCAGAAGGCGCGCTGCCCGTCTTCAGATCGACCTTCGGTTGGAAAGTACCGTCGCCGTTGCCCGCTAGTATGGAAACGGTATTGGCCGTCTGATTCGCGACCGCTAGATCGACAGTTGTTCGGCTGTTAGTGGTGTTGAAAGTTCCTGTCGCAACCCACACCGGTCCTGTCCCGGTTGCCGGAGGTGATCCGCTTGGCGTCGCGAACGTTCCGTCGCCGTTGCCCAAAAAAATCGAAAGGGTGTTGTCGGTGTGATTGGCGACGATCATGTCCTGGAATCCGTTATTCCGAAGGCTGGCCGTCGTCACGTAGTCTGGTGCGTTTCCAGTTGTAAAATCGGTAGCTGAAAAGTTTGTCGCCAGCACCCCCGGGATGTTCACGCCCGCGCCGCCCTCACTGGGCGAAAACTGTGCGAGCGTCACGGGAATGCGATCGCCCACAAAAAATGTCGCGGGCTGGCCGTCCTGCGCCCGAAGCAGAATCCTCCGGCCATCCTTCACCATGTTCAACATTTGCGAGAAATTCGCCGCCGCGCCAGGAAGTTCCGTAAAGAATCCTGCTTTGCCGACCCCGACGAAGATCACCGGAGGAATTAGCGAGCTCAATATGCTCTGTTGCGATCCTAGCAGCGACGCAGTTTGAGAACCCGTGAGGCCGCTCAGCGATGACGGCGTGCCGAAAACTTGCTCTATGACCGCAATCAGTTCTTCGGTGGTCGTCGCCGCTAGGGCTGCTTTAACCTCCGCCTGACTGACCGTGAATACCTTTGAAGATTCAGGTGGCGTGATGCCGAGCTGCTGTGCGTATGTCCGATTGATGTCGAGAATTTCGATTTCCAGCACCATCTGCCCCACGGGCTGCTCGAGATTCTCAATCAGATCCGTGGCCACCGCGATCGCCTGCGGCGAGGCTTTCATTGTCAGTGTGCGCGAGCGGGTATCTAGATCGGAGCGCGTGATACCCGCAATCTCGCGGACCATCCGCAATAACTCCGTCATCTGCTCTGGCGTTGCCGCGGCGGGTAGCAGAACGGTGCGCACCACCGACAGCGCGTAGTCTTTTCTTTTTTGTGCTGAATCCTCCGCGACGAAGAAGAGGCGTTTCGTCAACGGCCGCCAAAATGTTCCCGTCATGGAACTAAGGATCCGCATGGTCGTCGCGAAATCCTCGTCTTCCGTTTTCAGATGGACGGGCCGCTGACGAAGTTCCACGTCGAATGCCACTTCGATGCCGTACTGGCGCGCGATTTCGTCGTAGGCGCTCTGTGTGTTGCCTCGAAAATCGATGCTTCGTTTTCCCGGCAAATGCTCGAGATGGACTTCGCCGCCGAGTTCGCGTTCAATTGCGTCTTGATTGTTATTGTGCGGCTCGAGCGCTGTAAGTTCCGCAAGCCGGTCGCGGATTACCTTATTGCTCGGATCGAGATAACGCGCGGCAAGCATTTCGCGTCGCGCGTCGGAGAGACGCCCCGAAGCGGCCTCGCGCTCCGCCAAATCCATCTTCGTCTGAACCACGTGGCTCTTCGCGATCTCGCGCTTGCGAAAATAGTCCTCATTCGTCGGCGCCCAATTCAACGCGTCCCCATAATCGTTGTAGGCCGCCTGCCAGTCGCCATCTTGTTCTGCGTGAAGCCCCTGCTTGTAAGCCTCCTTCGCCTTCTTTGGGTCGGGTTTGATGTCGGGTCTTTGGGCTGGCGGCGGACCTAGCCGCTGGCCTGCTCCAGCTACAGGCAGGTTTTGCTGCGCAGGAGACATGCTGGAAAGCGCTTGCGGGCGTGCGGGAACGCCCAAAAGGACGATAACGCCGAGGACTACAGTTCCGATCAACGTACGCAGATGGCGGTGTTTCATCATCCTGGGAATTAAGATGCTATTGTACAAGGAATTGTAACGGGCGGCCGCGCGTTCCAAAGGGCTGATTTTCCTTGACGATGGCGAAGTAGCGACTATACAATCGAACGGTCAGTTGCAAATGAGTTTCAACTAGAATTCAATGCTCTCTGCTCTCCTTGTCGCTCTTCGAGAAGGCGTTGAAGCCGCGCTCGTCGTCGGCATCGTACTCGTCTATCTAAATCGAACCGGCCGCCGCTCCTTGGTCTCCTACGCCTGGTCGGGGGTAGCGCTGGCTGTCGTCGCAAGTTTTGCCGCGGCTGCGGCGCTGCAGCGCTGGCGCGTCAGTGAGGACGGTTTCGAAGGCTTGCTGATGCTCGTTGCGGCCGTTCTCGTGGTCACCATGATGGTTTGGATGAACCACGTCGCGCGTCACCTGAAAAAGGAAATCGAAAAGCGTGTTGAGGCGTACGCACAGCAATCGACGGCCGCAGCCGGCTGGGGCATCCTTCTGTTTGTTTTTCTCATGGTTGTGCGCGAGGGCGCCGAGCTGGTGCTGATTCTTCGCGCAGTAGAGCTTTCGAGCGCGGGCGTGCAAGTTTGGATCGGGACCGCGCTTGGCATCGCGATCGCCGTCGCAGTAGGGCTTTTCTTTTTCCAGGGCACTCTCAAGATTCCGCTTCATCGTTTTTTCAAAGCTACCAGCGCGATTTTGATGGTGGTCGCGTTCCAACTCGCGCTCACCGGATTGCACGAATTGAGCGAAGCGATGTGGCTGCCGTCGAGCAAAGCGGAGATGGCGACGATCGGACCGATTGTCCGCAACGAAGTTTTCTTCTTCGTCGTGATACTGGGAGCCGCTGCGCTCGTCGTCCTGCGCGAATGGTTCAGCGCCAGGCAGCCCGCGGCGGATATAGCCGACAATTCCGCCGAACGCCGCAAACGGGAATGGGAGCTTCGCCGGCAACGCCGTTGGAGTTTCGCCGCTGCGTTTCTCTGCGTGGGCGTGGTGCTCGCGCTCACCGTGGAGTTCATTTACGCGCATGCGGCTGCAGCGCCCATCGAAGCCACGCGGCTCGTTGCGCAAGGCAATGAAGTCCGCATTTCGTTGACGGATCTCGCGGACCCGAACCTGCACTATTACGCGGCCGACGCAAACGGTACGGTGATTCGCTTTCTGGTGGTTCACCGCAACAACGGCGATTACGCCACGGCACTCGACGGCTGCCAGATTTGCGGCTGGTCCGGCTACCGCCAGGAGGGGCAGAACGTGATTTGCCGCAATTGCGGCGCCGCGATTTATATTCCTTCCATCGGCGAATCAGGCGGCTGTAATCCGGTCGCACTGAAATCGCGCGTCGAAGGGGGAGAAGTCGTCGTGGATTTGTCGGCGCTCGCAAGTGCAGCTTCGACGATCCACCCTCACTAAAACATGTTTGCCCGCTTGGTAGGAGAGTCCTTCGTTCGCAATCCGCGCCGTAAGCTGCTCACAGCCGCCGCGCTCGTCGTAGGCATGGCCGTTGCCACCTCGACGCTCACGGTGGCGCTGGATGTCGGCGATCGCCTCGCGCGCGAATTCCGCAGCTTCGGCGCGAACCTCCTGGTCACGCCTCAATCCGACACGCTGCCAGTCGAAATCGGTGGCGTGGATTACCGCCCGGTCGACGAAGGTTCGTACTTGCAGGAAGCCGACCTCGGCAAGCTGAGGACCATTTTCTGGCGCCACAACATCCTTGGCTTCACTCCCTTCCTCGATGTGCCGGCGCGCATCGCTACTCCGGCCATGACTGAGACGGAGAAGTACCCGATGGTTCCAAGAACGATTATCGGAACCTGGTACGCGCACGAGGTGCCAGTCCCTGACGAAACGACGTTTAAGACCGGCGCGAGCGTCACGCATCCCTGGTGGAAGATCGAAGGCCGCTGGTTCGGCGATGGTGCGAATGAATGTGTTGTGGGAGAAACTTTTGCTCGCGCGCATTTCAATGGAACCGCCATCGGTCAGACTCTCAACGTTCTTCCACCGAGTCCCGCGGGGGGCATTGTAAAGGCGGTACCATTGTTGGTGACGGGAATTGTTTCGACCGGCGGTGCGGAAGATCAGGGCGTACTCGTGCCGCTGAACGTCGCGCAGAGCATCTCGAATCATCCCGGAGCGTTTCGCCAACTTTTCGTGAGCGCGCTCACGAAGCCCGCGGACACCTTTTCCGAGCGCGACCCGCTGAAAATGACACCGACCGAATACGACCGTTGGTACTGCTCGCCCTACATTTCCTCGATCAGCCTCCAGATTCGCCAGGTTCTGCCGGGTGTCGACGTGCGAACGATTCGCCGCGTGGCCGATACCGAAGGCCGCGTGCTCTCGCGCGTGGGCCTGCTGCTGTGGATTGTGACCCTTGCCGCCCTCGTGGCCGCGGCACTCGCCGTTGCTGCCACGTCGGCGACGACGGTACTCGAACGCCGCGATGAGATCGGCATCATGAAAGCGATCGGCGCGACGAACACCCTTGTCGCCGGAATTTTCCTCGCCGAGCAACTCATGCTCGCAATCGCCGGCGGCGCGCTCGGATTCGTACTCGGCGCAGGCCTCGCGCGAGTTCTGGGCCAAAGTGTTTTCGGCATCCCCGCGACGCTCCGCATTGTTCTCTTGCCCGTGGTCCTGGGTCTCGCGGCGATCGTAGCGATCACCGGCAGCTTGATTCCCTTGCGGCGTGCCTCGCATTTCAATCCCGCGCCCATCCTGCGGGGCGAGTGAAATGTTCGCGCGCCTGCTGTGGAAACTGCTGCGCGGAAGCCGCGGGCGTCTGGCGGTCGCCATCGTCGCACTCGTGAGCGGTGCCGCCGTAATTTCCGCGCTCATCAATCTCAATCTGGGCGTCGAGCACCAACTGACGCAGGAATTCCGCACTCTCGGTGCGAACGTCATAGTTTCTCCCGGACAGGGCGCAAAAGCTGCGGACGCCGCGGCGGCGGTTCCTGTACTGATGGGCGAAGAAGCGGTGATGCAAGCGATCGCGCAGACGCGCACGTCGTCCGTTGTCGCGGCGGCTCCGTATCTGTATGTCATTGCGCGCGCGGCAAACACACCCGTAGTGGTCGCCGGGACGTGGCTCGATGAAACCGCCAAGCTCGCGCCAACATGGAACCTCGAAGGAGAATGGATTGCGTCGCGCGACGATTTAGCCCGCTGCCTCATAGGACGCAACGTCGCGCGCCAGTTTAAACTCACGCTGGGCGCCCCGTTGGAATTGAAGTACCTCGATCGCAACGCCCGGCTTACAGTGGCGGGCGTAGTCGACGCCGGCGGCGCAGAAGACAACCAGGTCTTCGTGAACCTTCCAGTCGCGCAGAACCTGGCAGGCAGGGAGGGCATGATCGGCCTTGCGCAACTCAGCGTCACCGGCTCGACGCAAAGCATCGCAGCCTACGCCGGGCAGCTGACGGAGTTGCTCCCCATGTTCGAAGTACACCCGATTCGCCAAATCACCGAAGCCGAAGGAGCGATGCTCCACCGCATTCAGTTGCTAATCGTTTCGATGGTAGCGCTAATCCTGATACTCACCGCTCTGTGCGTCCTCGCAACGATGGCGGCCCTAGCGATGGAGCGCCGCGCCGACGTCGGTTTGATGAAGGCGCTGGGCGGCTCCATCAGTCGCATCGTAGGCTTGTTTCTCGCCGAAGTGGGAGTTCTCGGCGCCGCAGGTGGATTGATCGGCTGTGTCGCAGGCGTGGCGCTTTCGCGCTGGATGGGCCAGAGCGTGTTCGGCGCGTCGATTTCCGCGCGCTGGGAAATATTTCCGCTTACGATTGGACTGATGGTAATCGTGGCGTTGGCAGGCGCGCTGCCGTTGCGGCTGCTCGGAAAAGTGAAGCCCGCGGTAATTCTGCGAGGCGAATAGGACGAATCGTGCCGAAGGTAGTCCAAGTCGAAGGGCTGGGAAAACATTTCGGCAACGTGCGCGCGCTCGACGGCGTGTCATTCACCGTCGAAGCCGGCGAGTGGATCGCCATCATGGGCCCGTCCGGCTCGGGAAAAACCACGCTAATCAATATTCTCGGCGGTCTCGACACGCCCACCTCCGGTCAGGCTGTTGTGGACGGAACCGACGTGGCCCGCCTCGATGAGGCCGGCCTCACCAGGTTTCGCGCTGAAAAAATCGGATTCATCTTCCAGCAATTTCATCTCGTTCCGTATCTCACCGCAGTCGAAAACGTGATGCTTGCGCAATATTTTCACAGCACCACGGATGAGAAAGAAGCGCGCGCCGCGCTCGAGCGCGTCGGATTGGGCGACCGCATCGACCATCTCCCCGCGCAGCTCTCCGGCGGCGAACAACAACGCGTCGCCGTTGCACGCGCGCTGATCAATCATCCCAAGTTGATTCTCGCCGACGAGCCAACAGGCAATCTCGATGAAGCAAACGAAGAAACGGTGATCCGCTTGCTGCGCGAATTACACACCGAAGGCCACACGATTCTGATGGTCACGCACGCGCCGTCGATCGGACAGCTCGCCGACCGCCGCATCGAGCTCGCGCACGGACGCATCGCGCAAATTACTTCGTTTTCCGCCGAGGATGAAGTGAGCTTCGACCATCTTCTCGAACAAGTGTGGGTGCTCGGCGAAGAAGGCGTAACGCCCGAGCTGAAACGCATGCGCGAACAAGACGGCAGAGATTCCACGCGGCTAGTCGAACGCCTGACCGCGCTTGGATTGCTCCAGGTAAGCGAAAGTGAAGTTACGCTCACCCCGCGCGGGGAAAGCCGCGCCCGCGATATCGTCCGCCGCCGCCGTCTCGCCGAACGCCTGCTCACCGATACGTTCGCGATCGCGGGCACCGAAGCCGATTCCCACGCCTGCAAGTTCGAGCACGTCATCAGCCCCGAACTCGATCAGCGGATCTGCACGTTTCTCGATCACCCCAAAACGTGCCCGCACGGCAATCCCATCCCGCCCGGACGCTGCTGCCCCTCGCGCTAAAGTTCACGCCGCGGGTCTGCTAGAATGGCTGCAGTCGCCGAAATCATCAGGCCGATAGCACTATGCCAATACCAATTGACGAACGAAAGAAGCCAGTCGACGTAAAAGTCCGAGTCTCAACAGGCGAAGGCGTTGAAATCACTTGGTCCGACGGCCACACCAGCCGCTACACTTTTCCTTATCTCCGCGATCTCTGCCCGTGCGCGTTGTGCAAGGACGAGCGCGAAAAAAAACAGAACGCCACAATTCCGTCCGGCGGCCTGGCGCAAAGCAACGTTTTTCCGATGTTTAAGCCGAAAGTAACGGCCAAAAAAGCCTCAGCAATAGGCAACTACGCGGTTCAAATCGAATATTCCGACGGTCACGCCACCGGCATTTACAGTTTCGAACACCTCCGGGAAATTTGCCCCTGCGACGAATGCGCGAAGAATTTCCGCGCTCCTACGCAGGAAACCACCGCCTAGCTTTGCTTTCTTTTTAGCCTCGTTTCGACGTATAGTCTTTTCCCGCATCCATAATTAATAGCGCATGGCTTCAAACTTCACGGGTTCCCCATCTTCACCGGGTTCCGCCCGCCCCGTCGCAAAAGTCCTCGTGGCCACCACGGCCATGCTGGCGTTCATTTCTTTCTGGCGTGCCGCGGCCATCGTCCTCAACGACCTCGCCTCCTCGGCTTATTACGCGGGCGGTGAGGCCGAGCAGTTCATCGGCAAAACGGCGCCATGGTTCATCCTCGGCATCATGTTGTTTTCCTACGCCGTGCGCGCGATCTACGTCGAAAGCTGCAGCATGTTCGTCCGCGGCGGCGTCTACCGCGTCGTAAAAGAAGCGCTCGGCGGCACGCTCGCAAAATTCTCTGTCTCCGCGCTGATGTTCGACTACGTTCTTACCGGCCCGATCAGCGGCGTCTCCGCAGGCCAATATCTCGTTGGTGTCCTCAACGAGCTTTTCCACTACGCGAAATTGCCCCTTCATTTGCCCGTAAACGCAACCGCGGCCGCCGTCGCGGTGCTCATCACGCTGTACTTCTGGTGGCAGAACATCAAGGGCGTCCCGGAGTCCAGCGGCAAGGCGCTGCGAATCATGCAGCTCACCACCATCATGGTGGTTGTCCTGATCACCTGGTGCGTTTACACGGTGTACGCCAAAGGCCTCTGGCACAACCTTCCGCCCTGGCCCACGCCGCAGAACATGAAGCTCGACAGGGGCTCCCTAGGCTGGCTCGATCGTTGGCAGTGGGCGCACATGATCACGGTGATTGCGATTTTCGTCGGCTTGGGCCATTCGGTGCTGGCGATGAGCGGCGAAGAGTCTCTCGCGCAGGTCTACCGCGAAATCGAGCACCCCAAGTTGCCCAACCTGAAAAAAGCCGGCCTGGTAATTTTCATTTACAGTCTGGTATTCACGTCGCTGGTCTCGTTCTTCGCGGTGATGATTATTCCGGACAGAGTCCGCGAGCACTTCACCGAGAACTTGATCGGCGGCCTCTCGATGCACCTGTCGGGATCTTTCCCGTTGCTGCTGACGTTTCACGTCTTCGTCGTCGTTGTGGGTACGCTCATTCTCGCTGGAGCCGTGAACACCGCGATCGTAGGTTCGAACGGCGTGTTGAATCGCGTGTCGGAAGACGGCGTCCTCACCGACTGGTTCCGTCACCCGCACGCACGCTTCGGAACCACGCACCGCATCATCAACCTCGTCGTCCTGTTTCAAATCATCACGATCGTCGCCAGCCGCGGCGACGTCACCTTCCTAGGCAACTTGTACGCTTTCGGAGTGATCTGGAGTTTTTCGATGAAGGGCATCGCCGTGCTGGTCCTGCGCTACACGCATCCGCAAGACCGCGAGTACCGCGTCCCGTTGAACCCAAAAATCTTCGGCAAAGAAATTCCCATCGGCCTTGGGCTAATCACGCTGGTCCTGTTTGCAATCGCCATCATCAATTTGTTCACCAAGCCGGATGCCACGGTCGCCGGCCTCACGTTCTCTGTCCTTTTGTTCACCGTATTCGAAATTTCCGAGCATCGCATGCGCAAGAATGCCGCAGGCGCGGCGCACGTAGAGCTCGATCAGTTCAATCTCGCGCAGGAGGCCGAGCTCACGCTGGCCAACGTGGGAGTTCGCCCGGGAAACATTCTGGTTCCCGTCAGCACTTATTACGCGCTCTATCACCTGGAAAACGTGATGCGCCGCAACACCGGAAACGCGGAAATTGTCGTGCTCCACGTGCGCATGCTCCGGCGCGCTGCCTCCGGCGAATACGAACTTGCGGCAGATCAATTATTCAGCACCATCGAGCAGTTGCTGTTTACAAAAGTTTTGGCCATCGCGGAAAAAGAAGGCAAGCCTGTGCGCCTGTCGGTGGCGGCGGCGAACAATTTGTGGGAAGGCATTCTGCGCACCGCGATGAATCTGCAATCGGCGACCATCGCCGTCGGAAGCTCTTCCAAAATGACGGTCGCCGAGCAGGCTCGCGAAGTGGGCCTCGCATGGGAAAGCATGCCCGAGCCGCGGCCGCGCGTCACGCTTGATATCTTCACGCCGTCGGGCCAGGAACAGATTTTCTACCTCGGTCCCCACGCTCCGCGGCTTACGCCCAAGGAAATCGATTTACTCCACAAGATTTGGCTCGAATTGAGCGATAGGCTGGGGCCGGGTCAGGAAGTTCATCACCACGACATCGTTCATTTCGCCCTTGGCGAGGTCGAGCGCGAAATGGCTCAGGGGCAGGAAAACGATGTCCTCGAACGTCTGCGCGACCACTTGCGCCAGATCGATAAGCTTCGCCCCAATCCGTAAGCTGGCGATCGCTATCTAAATCGAAGCGTGCAGCTCCGACGTGCAGTTCGGGCAGCGTGTGGCCTTGAGCGGAATCGCCGTCGCGCAGTAGTTGCATTCTTTCGTCGTCGGCGCGGCTGGTGCAGGCTTGTTCCACTTGTTGATCTGGTGTACTAGCAGGAAGATTATGAATGCCACGATCAGGAAATCGACTACCGTGTTCAAAAATAACCCGTAATTGATCGTGGCCGCTCCAGCCGCTTTGGCTTCCGCCAGGGTTCCATAGGACTTTCCTGAGAGGTTCACGAACAAGTTCGCGAAGTCTACTTTCCCGAGAATCAAGCCGATTGGCGGCATGAGGATGTCGCTCACCAGCGAGGTAATGATCTTCCCGAATGAGGCGCCGATTATGACGCCGATCGCCAAATCGACCACGTTTCCCCGCATTGCGAACTTCTTAAATTCGTTGAACATCATTCCCCCCCAGTTTCATTCAACGCAAATTAGCTTGGTGCGATAAGCCTGGCTGGGACAAGACTCGCGGCCGTCCGTCACCGCCGCCTTTTGCTCCGCGCGAGATTAGCCGGAACCACGCGCGCTGGCAAGAGGCCATGGGACGCGGGAACCGGGAACTGGGGTCAGTTTTCTATTGTCGCTTCATCAGGCGCCAGCCATCACGTGACAGGCTTATGCCATAATCCGCGGGTCATTAGATCAGATTTTTGCCCAGACGTTGGTCGGCGATTACGACGGCCAGTTCCTAATTCCGCTGCGCGCAGCCCCCTCTCGGTCGGCCATATCCATGCCTCAATGAAACGCAGCACCGAGCGTGTCAATCAACAGGCGGATCGCCGTCTGCTCGGTGCGTGTGCTGCTGTCACGCATCGGGTTCACTTCCACAATATCCATCCCCACCAAGCGTCCTTTCGACGTTACGCCCTTCAGTAACCCATCTATTTCAGAAAAGTTGAGGCCATCCGGTTCTAAAGTTCCCGTGCCCGGTGCAAGCGTGGGATCCATCACATCCACATCAAGCGTGATGTAGATGTTTCCGCTCTCGGGAATCTGCGACAGTATCCAATCGACTCCTTTCCGATGAATTTGCTCTCCGGTGATAATCGTGGTGTGGTGCTTCCGAGCATTCCCCACCGCCTCCTCATCGTTGGCTAGACCACGCTGCCCCAGCTGAATCATCTTCTTAACATTTGGAAGCTCTACCGCCCTATTTACCCAAGACGCGTGATCGAGATTTCCGGGCGCTCCATTCCAGGTGTCGAGATGTGCGTCAAAGTGGATGACGGTCACAGGAATGTCGAAGGCGCGCAGTACCGGGAAGGTGATGCTGTGGTCTCCTCCCAACACAATTGGAAAAGCTCCCTTGGCACGAATCTTGCGCACCATTTCTGTAATCTTGTCGTCCGTCTGCGATGGAACGGTGGGCATGACTGGCACATCGCCGACGTCCACCCAATGCTTGCCTTTGAGAACCGTTCGATCGCCGTCGATGTAGTAGAAGCCCTCGGTAAGATCGTGATTGTATTCTTGAGAGCTTTCGCGCATGGCGCGCGGGCCATAACGTTCGCCCGGCCATCCCCAGGTCCCTTCATCGAATGGGACGCCGAGAACGGCGAAGTCGGCGCGTAAATCGTCGAGGCTAGTTACGTAAGGGGCCCCCAGGAATGTGCGGACGCCTACAAACGTCGGAACTGCTTGGCCCCATAGCCGTGGTGCCGATAAGGCTAACCATAGAATTCCGCCTGTTAGTACCCCGAGGAAGCGCCTCATTGAATTTTTCACCCTCAGTTCGATATTTTTTCAAGGTTGGATTGACGGAAGAGACAAGCAGACAATCGGTTGCACCAAAAAAAAATAGCAAACATTCAAGGTATACGTCTAAACTGGAATTTCCTCTTGGCCTCGAAAACGGCGCCATGATACCGCGATCAGGACGCACGCGCGAGTAATATGCCGCCGAGAATTCCGCGTACAACCAGAATCGCTCCTGCCAGCCCCAGCAGCACAGCCTCGAAACGCGCCGGCATCAGCGGCACTTGCACGATCACCAAGCCCACCAGCACCAGCGAGCCGCCCCGGATCGTAGCCTGCTTTCGAAGCGCCGGAAGTTCTGGACGCGCCCAGGCGCGCACACCCCAGTAAATCAAAATCACGCCAAGCGCGATCCAAACCCCTGTCCGCGAAGGAAACGCAATAGTCCGCGAACTCGCCAGAAGTATCAGAAACACGCCAAGCAGCAGCACAATAAATTCGTTAATCAGGCGCAGAAGATTCGCGGTGTTCAGCATCGCCCGTCTCTCGCGGCATTATCGCGTAGCCCGCCGCTCGAAGTAAATCACGCCGAAGGAACTGCACCTGTGTTCATGCCAGGAAGCGTCGCGGAGCGCTTTCGGAGTGTTACAATGCTGCGCTCCCTTGATGAGTCCCCGCGCACGGTGTGCTCATCAAATGGAATGTTGAATCAAGTGGGAACTGACGAGGGTGGAATGGGCGGCGAAACTTCAGTGCAGAAGGTAATCATCATCGGCAGCGGGTGCGCGGGCCTGACGTCCGCCATTTACGCAGCGCGCGCCGATTTGAAGCCCGTCGTGCTCGACGGCTACGAGCCGGGCGGGCAGCTTGGCCTGACAACCATGGTCGAGAATTTTCCCGGCTTTCCAGATGGCATTCTCGGGCCCGAGTTAATCGAAAACACGCGCAAGCAGGCGCAACGATTTGGCGCCGAGTTTCGCTCGGGCGCGGTCACATCCGTGGACCTCAGCCGCCGGCCGTTCAAGATCGTAGCCGGAAAAGAAACCTACGAAAGCGAAACGCTCATCGTAGCCTCAGGCGCATCGGCGCGCATGCTCGGTATCGAATCCGAGAAACACCTGCTGGGCCATGGCGTTTCCACCTGCGCTACGTGCGACGGTTTTTTTTTCCGCGGCAAGGAAATCGCCGTCGTCGGCGGCGGAGACACTGCCATGGAAGAAGCCACGTTCCTCACGAAATTCGCCTCGCGCGTCACCCTGATTCACCGGCGTAATGAATTTCGCGCCACCAGAATCATGCTCGATCGCGCGCGCGCGAACCCCAAGATCGTCTTCATGACGCCCTACGCGGTCCAAGAAATTCACGACATGGATAAAAAGTCCGTGGAAGTCGTGACGCTCCGCAACACGGAGACGAATGCAACTTCAAAAATTTCTGTAGCGGGCGTTTTCGTCGCCATCGGCCACGACCCCAACACCAAACTTTTCAAGGGCCAGCTCAACATGGACGACAACGGCTACCTGATCACCCACGAAGGTTCGAAGACGAACGTCGAAGGCGTCTTCGCCGCTGGCGACGTGCAGGATCACCACTACCGCCAAGCCGTCACCGCCGCAGGTTCGGGTTGCATGGCCGCGATCGACGCGGAAAAATTTCTCACCGCGCACAAGATTTAGCCCGAACGGAACTAGATTCGCAGCCGCTCTCGCGGCATAATCTCACCGGATGACATTTCACTCTCGATTTCTCCGCTTCCAGGGATTCGCCTCGTTCTGATGCGAACCCTCCTCCTTCGCCTCTCCGAAAGCAAGCGCCTGGCGCCGCTGATGATGCGCAACGGCGTAAGCCGCCGCGTGGCGCGCAGGTTCGTCGCTGGCGAAACGCTGGACGACGCCATCGAAGCAGCGCGCGCGGTGAATCATGGGGGCCGCTCGGCGAGCCTCGACCTGTTGGGCGAAAACGTTTCGGACGAAAAGGGCGCGCGCCTCGCCGCCGACGGCTATCTCGCGATGTTCGATCGCATCGCACAAGAAAACTTGGACGCGAACGTTTCGCTGAAGCTCACGCAGCTCGGCCTCGATCTCGGCGAGCCGCTCTGCCAGGAATTGCTCGAAAAAATCGTCGAGCACGCTGGCAATCAGGGAAATTTCGTGCGCGTCGACATGGAAGGCTCAGCCTACACGCAGCGAACCGTCGAAATGACCAAGCTCGTGCGCGCGAAATACAAAAATGTCGGCACCGTGATGCAGGCGTACCTATATCGCGCGGAGCAGGACGTCACCGGCTTGCTCGCGGCCGGCTGCCGCCTCCGGCTTTGCAAGGGCGCTTACAAAGAGCCGCCCGAGATAGCATTTCCCGAAAAGAAAGATGTGGACGCGAACTATGTGAAGCTGATGAAGCAGATCCTCCCGAGCGGCATCTACCACGGCATCGCGACTCACGATCCAGCCATGATCGACGCAACGAAGGAATTCGTGCGCGAAAAAAATATCGCGCGCGACCAATTCGAATTTCAGATGCTCTACGGCATTCGCACCGACCTGCAGGACCAGCTCGTGCGCGAAGGTTACCGGCTTCGCGTCTATATTCCATTTGGCACCGATTGGTTTCCTTATTTCATGCGCCGGCTGGCCGAGCGTCCCGCGAATCTGATGTTCTTCCTGCGCAACTTCCTTCCGAGGTCGTAAACCCGTTCGCTCTCGGACGTCATCTCTCAAGCCTTGCGGCACACGGCGACGCCGTCGCGCAGCGGAATAATCACCGGGAAAAGTACGCTCGACGAATAGACCATGCGGTTGAATTCCTGAATGCCGCGCGTGTTCGCATCCTTGGCGCGGCGGGCCACGCGGCCGGACCACAGTACGTTGTCGGTGATAAGCAGGCCTTCGTTACGCAGGCGCGGAAGCGCCTTGCGCAGCGCCGCGGGATATTGATGCTTGTCGACATCGATGAAGATGAGATCGAATTCTCCGGGCACGCTGTCGATCAATTCGATCGCATCGCCGGTAAGAACTTGCACTCGTTCGTTGACGCCGGCGCGTTGGAAATATCCGCGCGCTCGCTTGGCATTCGCCGAATCCCCGTCCGTGTAATAAATCTCGGCGTCGGGCCCTGCGGCGCGCGCGAGCCAGACCGTTGAATAGCCGATGGCGGAGCCCATTTCGAAAATGCGCCGCGCGCCGGAAATTTGCGCCAGCAAATAAATCATGCGGGTCACGGCGGGCCCGATGATGGGAACGTCGTGCTTTTTGGCGTACCGCTCCATTTCCGCAAGCACCGGATCGCGCTTCGGGAGAATGCCGTAAATGTATTTCTCGAGTGCGCTGCTGAGAATTGGGGTCATCTGCTTTCGCCTCCTGATAGTTCGGAAAGTCGGCAGCGCAAGCAATGGCGCAAAAAAAGTGGCCAATTGGCACGTTAGGATAGCGTCGGCGTTTTTTTTCTGTAAGTTAGCGCGAATTCTTATCAGCAGAAGAGCTGATTAGAAACCGGGGAATCAGGCGCGACTTTGCGCGGTCTTCGTCGTCCACAAGGACGGTCCTGCTCCCCTGCCGAATTTCTTCCAGCGCCTCTTCGACCGTCGCAAATGGTGTCTTGCGTTCGCTCATTTCAGTTTTCTCGTTCGCATTCAAATATACCCAAAAGCTCCCGCAGCGGGCAAGAAATGCGGAGCGGGGAAGAAGGAGCCCCGCGGCCATCAGCGCGGATGCTAGCTTGGCTTAATCGGGTGGCTCTTAATTTGGTCGATTTGCAGGAGAACCAGATGGTGAGCGTCGAACGACGGCTCCTTCACGGAGGCGGCTCGACACCTCTCCGGCAATTGGATACAATTTCGCGCATGAGACTGTCAGCGCGTAACCGCCTTGTAGGCAAAATCGTTGAGCTTAAGCTCGGAGACGTGATGGCCCACGTCGTGGTGAAAGTGGGCGATAACCTGGTCGAGAGCGTCATCACCACCCGCAGCGCGAAAGAAATGAAGTTGAAGGTCGGCGACGTCGTTGGCGCTGTCATTAAATCCACGGAAGTGATGCTGCAAAAAGCTTAGCTTCCGCGCCGCCGTGAATCGATTTCTCATCTCCGTTCTGCTGCTCCTCCCTTCGAGCTTCTGCTACTGTCCTCGCACGCCTGCGCAATCGGCTTCCGCAGCCACGCAACTCACTGTCCGAGGCGATGTTGAAAAGCCGCTGTCGGTTACGCTCGAAGACTTGCGCCATATGCCGCGCAAGACGCTCAAGGTGATGAACCCGCACGAGAAGAAAGAGGAGAGCTACGAAGGCGTGCTGCTGGCGGAACTGCTCAAGCGCGCCGGAGTTCC
>Ga0185299_10003468_pt1 | contig 20870 bp, 17 predicted proteins | sample PaiPotPPA55metaG_FD_128002 | JGI IMG/M metagenome (GOLD analysis project Ga0185299, IMG submission 128002) | Iron sulfur acid spring bacterial and archeal communities from Banff, Canada, to study Microbial Dark Matter (Phase II) - Paint Pots PPA... ... | reverse complement strand
TGCTGCGCGCTGCGGAAGGTCGAGCCGCTCGAGCGCGGCCTGTCTCCGTACACGGCGTGGATCAACGGCATGCGCCGGGTGGACGCGCCGACGCGCAAGGACATCCGGACCGTCGACTACGACGCCAAGCGCGGGATGGTGAAGATCTCGCCGATCGCCGCGTGGACCGACGAGGACGTGGAGGCGTACGTCGCCCAGCACGCGGTACTCGTCAACCCGTTGTTCCAGGACGGCTACACCTCGATCGGCTGCGCTCCGTGCACCCGGCGCACCGCGCCCGGCGAAGACCCGCGGGCCGGCCGCTGGGCCGGCACCGCCAAGACCGAATGCGGGATCCACGAATGAGCACCTTGGAACAGTTCCCTGAGACGCTCGCCCGGGCCGGCCGCGGCCCCCGCGAGCTCAGCCACCTCGGCGTGCTCGAGGCCGAGGCCATCCACGTCTTCCGCGAGGCCGTCGCCGAGTTCGAACGACCCGTGCTGCTGTTCTCCGGCGGCAAGGACTCGATCGTGATGCTGCACCTGGCCGCCCGGGCCTTCGCCCCCGCCCCCGTCCCGTTCCCCGTTCTTCATGTGGATACGGGTCACAACTTCCCGGAAGTTCTCTCTTATCGCGACATGGCCGTGGCGCGCGCCGGGGTGCGGCTGCTGACCGCGGACGTGCAGGCGTACATCGACGACGGCCGGCTCCAGGAGCGCGCGGACGGCACCCGCAATCCGCTGCAGACCGTCCCGCTGCTCGACGCCATCCGCGGGCACAAGTTCGACGCCGTGTTCGGCGGCGGCCGCCGGGACGAGGAGAAGGCCCGGGCCAAGGAGCGGGTCTTCTCGGTCCGCGACGAGTTCGGCCAGTGGGACCCGCGTCGTCAGCGTCCTGAGTTGTGGGCGCTCTACAACGGCAAGCACCGGCCGGGCGAGCACGTGCGGGTGTTCCCGCTGAGCAACTGGACCGAGCTCGACGTCTGGCAGTACATCGGGGAGGAAGAGATCGTCCTGCCGTCGATCTACTTCGCCCATCGCCGCGAGGTGTTCCGGCGCGACGGCATGTGGCTGGCCCCCGGCGACTGGGGCGGCCCGCGGGACGGGGAGGCGATCGAGATCCGCTCGGTGCGCTACCGGACCGTCGGCGACATGTCCTGCACCGGCGCCGTCGACTCGACCGCGCGCAGCGTGGCCGACGTGATCGCCGAGATCGCCGCCTCAACGCTCACCGAGCGCGGGGCCAGCCGGGCCGACGACCGCATGTCCGAGGCCGCCATGGAAGACCGCAAGCGCGAGGGGTACTTCTAAAATGACCGCGATTCTTGAACCGCCGCTGAGCACCAAGACCGGCTCGCTGCTCCGGCTGGCGACCGCCGGCTCGGTGGACGACGGCAAGTCCACCCTCGTCGGCCGGCTGCTGCACGATCTCAGGGTCGTGATGCCGGACCAGCTCGCCGCCGTGGAGCGGGTCTCCCGCGAACGCGGCCTGGCCGCCCCGGACCTGGCGCTGCTCACCGACGGCCTGCGGGCCGAACGTGAGCAGGGCATCACCATCGACGTCGCCTACCGCTACTTCGCCACGGCCAAGCGCCGCTTCATCCTGGCCGACACTCCGGGCCACGTGCAGTACACCCGGAACATGGTCACCGGCGCCTCGACCGCGCAGCTGGCCGTCATCCTGGTCGACGCGCGGCACGGCGTGGTCGAGCAGACCCGTCGGCACGCCGCGGTCGCCGCGCTGCTGCGGGTGCCGCACATCGTGCTGCTGGTCAACAAGATGGACCTGGTCGGCTTCGACAAGGACGTCTACGCCGCGATCTCCGCCGAGTTCGCACGCTACCTCGAACGGCTCGGCGTGGACGACCCGGTCTCGATCCCGATCAGCGCCCTGCGCGGCGACAACGTGGTCGAGCCCTCCACCGCCATGGACTGGTATCAGGGTCCGACGTTGCTGACGCATCTGGAGCAGGTGCCGCCCGCCCCCGACCCCTCGGTCGAACCGGCTCGCTTCCCGGTCCAGTACGTGATCAGGGACGGAAAGCGGGACTACCGCGGCTACGCGGGGCAGCTCGTCTCCGGCGTGCTGCGGCCCGGGGACGAGGTGGTGGTGCTGCCCTCGAACCGGCGCTCGACCATCGCGGGCATCGACCTCGCCGGGCAGCCGACGGACGAGGCCTTCGCGCCGCAGTCGGTCACCATCCGACTGACCAACGACCTCGACGTGGCCCGCGGCGAACTGATCGCGTCCGCCAACTCGGCGCCGGGCGTGGTCAAGGAGCTGACGGCCACCGTCTGCCACCTGTCCGAGCGTCCGCTGCGGGTAGGTGACAGGGTTCTGCTGCGGCACACCACGCGCACCGTCCAGGCGGTGGTGACCGAATTCGTGCACTGGCTCGATGTCTCGACGCTGACCACCATCCCGGCGCCGAGCGTCCTGCTCGCCAACGACATCGCCCGCATCCGGCTGCGCACCGCCACTCCCATCGCCGCCGACGACTATGCCGTCAACCGCTACACCGGCTCTTTCCTGCTGATCGACGGACCGAGCGGGGACACCCTCACAGCCGGGCTCATCGGCGGCGAGCTGTGAGCGGACCAAGACGGGCGCGTGCACGGCCCCGAATACGGGCCGTGCTCGCGACGGCAGTGCTCGGTGTCTGTCTCGGCGGCTGCGCCCACGCCGCCGATATGGACCCGGGCCCGGCCGCCGCCGTCGTCAACGCCACCGGCGGCACCCCGGCCGCCGCGCTGCGCCTCGGTTATTTCGCGAATCTCACGCACAGCACGCCGATCGTGGGGCTGGCGAAGGACTTTTACACCGCGAAGCTCGGTTCGACCACCCTCAGCACCGACGTCTTCGCGGACGGTCCCGACGAAATGACCGCGCTGCTGTCCGGCCAGTTAGATGCTGCGTACGTCGGGCCAAGTTCGGCCTTGAGCGCCTATGAAGCCTCACACGGACGAGGCCTGGAGATCGTCGCGGGCGCGGAGAACGCCGGCGCGGAACTCGTCGTGGCGCCGGACATCACCAGCGTCGCCGACCTGCGCGGCAAGACCCTCGCCGACCCGCAGCTCGGCAACACGCAGGACATCGCCCTGCGCTACTGGCTCCAGCAGCAGGGCTACCGCACGTCCTTGCAGGGCACGGGCGCGGTCGACGTGGAGCCGAGCGGCAACTCGACCACGCTGACGCTGCTGCGCACCGGCCGGATCGCCGGAGCCTGGGTACCGGAGCCGTGGGCCTCGCGGCTGGTGCTCGACGGCGGCGGGCACGTCCTGGTCGACGAGCGCTCGCTCTGGCCGCAGGGGGACTTCGCCACCACGGTCCTCGTCGTACGCACCGACTACCTGGCCACGCACCCGCAGACGGTCAGGGAACTGATCGAGGGCCAGTTGGCCGCCAACTCCTGGATCACCGCGAACCCGGAGCAGGCGCAGCAACTGGTGGAGAGCCGGGTCGACGCGCTCACCAAGGTCGCGCTGGAACCGGCGGTGCTCTCCCGCGCCTGGGGAGAGGAGTCGGTCAGCGACGACCCGATCGCCGGCAGCCTGAAGACGGAACTGGCGCACGCGGTGGCCGTCGGGCTGATGAAGAACACATCTCTGTCCGGTATCTACGACCTCACACTGCTCGACGATGCGCTCACCGCGGCTGGTCAGCCGACGGTGAGCGCGGACGGACTCGGTGCCCCATCATGACGACTTCGGAAACACTCCAGCCGGCCGCACCCGGCTCCCTCGCCACCCGGCTGCCTCCGGCCGTGCAGCTGTCAGGGGTCTGTAAGAGCTTCGCCGGCACCGCGACGCCGGTGCTCGACGAGATCGACCTCGAGGTCGCGGCCGGCGAGCTGATCTGCGTGCTCGGCGCCTCCGGCTGCGGCAAGTCGACGCTGCTCAACCTGATCGCCGGGCTCGACCGGCCGAGCGCGGGCCGGATCTCGGTGGACGGCGGGCACGCCGCGCTGATGTTCCAGGAATCCGCGCTCTTCCCGTGGCTGACCGCCGCCGGGAACGTGGAGCTCGCGCTGCGGCTGCGCAAGGTGCCGAAGGGCGAGCGGCGCGAGGAGGCGCGCCGGCTGCTGAGCCTGGTACGCCTCGACGGCGCGGCCGACAAGCGGGTGCACGAGCTGTCCGGCGGCATGCGCCAGCGGGTGGCGATGGCCCGGGCGCTGGCTCAGAATTCTTCGGTGCTTCTCATGGACGAGCCTTTCGCCGCGCTCGACGCGATCACCCGCGACGTGCTGCACGAGGAACTGGTCGCGCTGTGGGAGGGCAACGCACGGGCAGGGCGTCCGCTGGCGATCGTCTTCGTCACGCACAACGTGCGCGAGGCGGTGCGGCTCGGCCAGCGCGTCGTGCTGCTCTCCTCGCGTCCCGGCCGGGTGGCCCGCGAGTGGACCGTGGACATGCCGCAGCCGCGCCGGATCGAGGACGCGGGCGTGGCCGGCCTGGCCGCCCAGATCACCGCGGAACTGCGCAAGGAGATAAGCCGCCATGCCTGAGCCGCTGACGACCGCCCCACGCGAGCTCGCCGCCCTCGAGGCGGGTCTGGACGCGCTCGAGACCGCCCGCGAGCCGCGGATCAGATCCCTGAGAAATCTGCGGCGCTCGGTGCTGCCGCCGGTGCTCGCCGCGGCCGCCCTGCTGGGCGTGTGGAACCTGCTGGTACTTGCCCGAATTAAGCCGGGATGGGTGCTGCCCGGACCCGGCGACGTCTACGACGCCCTTGTCGGAGACTGGTCGCAGTACGGGATCGGCGCGGCGCTGTGGGGCTCGATCTCCCGCGCGGTGATCGGCTTCGGCGCCTCGCTGCTGCTCGGTACGCTGATCGGTCTGGCCGCTGCGTGGAGCCGCACGCTCCGCGCAGCGGTGGCGCCGCTGCTCTCCGGGCTGCAGAACCTGCCCTCGGTCGCCTGGGTGCCGATCGCCATCATGTGGTTCGGCATCACCCCGACGACGATCTACACGGTGATGCTGCTCGGCGCCGTCCCGTCCATCGCCATCGGGCTGATCGACGGCGTGGACCAGGTGCCGCCGCTCTATCGCAGGGTCGGTGGAAACCTCGGTGCGCGCGGCCTCGCGCTGGTACGCAGGGTGCTGCTGCCGGCCGCGCTGCCCGCGTACGTATCGGGACTCAAGCAGGGTTGGGCCTTCGCCTGGCGCTCGCTGATGGCGGCCGAGCTGATCGCCGTCTCGCCCACGCTGGGCCCGGGCATCGGCCAGACCCTGGAACTCGCGCGGGAGAACCAGGACATGGCGCTCGCCTTCGCCGCCGTGCTGCTGATCCTCGCCCTCGGCATCCTGGTCAACCTGGTCGCCTTTGCCCCGCTGGAGCGCAGACTCCGTCGTCTGCGCGGCCTTGAGCGGGCCTAGCCAACGCGTCCGTGAACACTGCTGAGACAACGCACTCGAACACGTCGAACCAATCAGAACACTCAGAGGAGTCCATGTCGCACCGCCTGCACCCCGGCCTGGAAGCGGTTGCGCGAGCCGAGCGTGTCCATCAGGTCGCTGATCCGGCGTTGCACCGTGCGCGCCGAGACGCCGAGCTGCCGGGCGATCGCCTCGTCCGTCATGCCCGCGGCCAGCATGGTCAGCAGCTCCTCGGAGCCGGACTTGACCTCGGCCGCGGCCTCGGCCGGCAGTTCCCGGCTCGGATCCTGCCCCTCGGACCGGCCGTTCGGCCGTCCCGCCCGGGGGACCGGCATCGCCCGGGCCCACTGCGCCTCGAAGACCTCGATCAGGGCGTCGAGCAGCGGGGATGGGCGCACGATCATGGCCGCGGTCAGCTCGGTGCCCGAGGCGACCGGGAGCATCGCCCTGCGGCGGTCCACCACGGCCAGCTTGAACGGCAGTTCGGGGACCATCGCGGCCATCTCGCCGGCCGCGATCAGCTGCTGCACCTCGGCCAGCCTGCCCGAGCTGAGCAGCGAGGCGCGCTCGTAGACGCCGCGGGCCTTGACCCCGCGCTCGAGCATCTCGAACTCGGGGGAGGGTTCGTCGTCGCCCTGCACGAAGGGCGCCTTGTCGAAGACGTCGACCGAGATCCGCGCCCCGGCCTGCAGCGAGTCCCAGGCGTCGGCGACCGCTTCCTGCCCGGTGACCACCTCGACCAGGCCGGAGGCCTGCGGATCGCGTTGGCCGCGCTCCTTGAGGTAGCCGTCGAGCAGTCGGGTCATCGTGTCCCGCGCGATGCGTTCGTAGCGTTCCCGGCGCACCAGCGTGGTCTCCATGGCCAGGTCGGGGGCCAGCGCGTGCCAGGCGCCCGGTTCCGCGAATTCGGGCCCGCGTACCAGGCCCCTGATGCGCAGGCCGAGCAGGGCCTGCAGCACGGCGTCCCGGCTCAGGCCCTCGGTGCGGGACAGTTCCTCGGCGCTCGCGGCGCCCTTGCGGCAAAGGCCGAGGTAGATCGTCTCCTCGGACCAGGTCATCGAGTTCGCCGGGCCGTGGTGGGCCGGCTCCTCAGTATCCGTGTTCACGCGTCAGTACCTTTCTGTGGGTGGCGAAAGGGCACCGTTCGCGGACGTGATCTCCCCCAAGGCGTCCGTGATGTGCGGGCTCGAGCCCGGTTAGCTCCGCGACTTTGCGGAGTGGCTGTCATAGATGAATCGTTACTTATTACCTTTCCGGAAGCATCCTCCGGCGCCGATGCTAACCTGCGTACCGTGCGTCGTCGAGCGCTACGCCGGGTCGTTGTTGTCCCTTTACCCCTATGCCCGCCGAGACTTAATACTTCGGTTCCCGATATTTACCGGATCAGAGGCTGCTCATGGGTTTCCAACGCGTAACGATGCTCCGAAGCGGTACGCGGCGGCCGCTCGCCGTGCTCGGCGCCTGCCTGCTGCTGCTCGCGGCGGGCTGCACCGCGAGCTCCTCGGGAGGGGGTCCCGCGACCTCCGGCGCGAGTGCGAGCGCGTCGGGCGGCGGCGCGCGGACGGTCGCGGACACGACGTGGATCATCAACCGGGAGGCGTTGGCCGAACTCGGCGAAGGCGGAATGTCCGCTGCTCAGTTGTCGGAACTTTTTGATAACGCGCACACGTATATCGTGGGCGCTTCCACCACGGCTGCTGAATCGGCGAATATCAGTGATTGGACCAGCAGGCAGTCGGTGACGGTGACCGACCTGCGTGCCGCGGACTTCAGCCGCGCGGCGTCCGCAGTGCTCTACGACGTCGAGGACTGGACGCTCACTCCCAAGGTCCAGCAGCTGGATCCGGGCAAATACGAGGCCGAGGGCTACAAGCTGGCCAGGGCGCGCGGTGTGGTGTTCATCGCGGCCCCGGCGCTGGACCTGGTGAAGGTGCTCGACCCGGACGGCGCCGGCGCCCTCGCCCCCCGTTTCCTGAGCCTCGACGTGATCGGCCAGGCCGCGCGGTACGCCGACGTCGTCGACATCCAGGCGCAGGGGCTCGAGGGCAGCGCGCAGTACGCGTCCTTCGTGACGGCGGCGGCGAAGCAGGCCAGGGCGGCGAACCCCGATGTCAGGGTTCTCGCGGGGCTCAGCACCAACCCCTCCGGCCACCAGATCGCCTCGACGGTGCTGGCCGGGGACGCGAACGCGGTGCGCGGCGTCGTCGACGGCTACTGGCTCAACATCCCCTCCGCCGGAACCGCCTGCCCCGACTGCGGGACCGCGCGCCCGCAGACGGCGGTTCCCTGGCTCCGGCAGCTGCTGAGCTCCTGATCTTTCTATTCGTACCCTGATGCATGGTTCTACCCGCAGTTCTACCCACGGTTCTACCCACAGCACGAAGGATGGAAGCCCACCATGTCAGCGTTCACCCGCCGTGCCGCGTTGCGGACCGGCGTACTCGGCGGTGCCGCGGCCACCGCGTTCACCGCGACGTATCCCGCCCAGGCCGCGGTCGCCACCACGATCTTCAACATCCAGGACTACGGAGCCGTCGGCGACGGCTCGACCGACGACACGACAGCGATCCAGGCCGCGCTCACCGCTGCGGGCGCTGTCGCGGGGTCCGAAGTCGTCTTCCCGCCGGCCCCCGGCGGCTGCTACCGCACCACGGGATTGACCGTGCCGGGAGGGGTCGGCAGGCTCATCGGGGAGAGCGCGATGTTCTCGGCGGACGGCCCCTCCGTCGTCTCGCTCACCGGCGCGGTGCTCGGGCCTGTGAACGCTAACACCGTCAATCTGCTGGCGATCGGGACCAGCGGCTCCGGGACGGTGGTGACTGCTGCCGCGAATCCGCACGGGCTGACCGTCGAGGGCCTCGGCTTCCTGGGCACCACGCCGGTCGGCGACACGATCCCGGGTTTCTGGGCCGTCACCGTGATCGACACCTCGGACGTCACCTTCGTCGAGACCCGGGACCTGTACTGCGGCGCGTTCGCATACGCCGGATACCCGGACGGCGGGGACGGCACGGGCGGCTTCGTCGCCTTCCGCTCCTCCGGCACCGGCGCGTTCTCGGTGAACGGCAGGGTGCTGTTCTGCAACTCCTACGGCGCGGGCACGTTCCTGCTGGCCGACGGGCTGTCCTCGGCTTTTCCCGGTGGCGGCAGCACGGACGGGCGCGCGGTGTGCTGCCAGATCAACGGGCACGGATACGGCGTCGTCCTCGGCCGCGACTACGCGGGCGCCGGCGGCTGGGCGGTGCTGGAGACGCACTTCTCCTCGGAGCCGGGCGAGCGCCACATCGACTACGGCGCCGTCGGGAACGCCTGGACGCTCCGGGTCGAGGGCTGCTACCTCGACGTCTGCGGCGACGTGCACATCGCCGCGGACAGCCGCGGGCTCCAGGCGGTCGGCAACTACTTCAGGGGACAGGCCAACGCGGCCGCGGTCCGTTTCGGCGCCGGCCTGCACCACGAGTTCCGCGACCCGGCCGCCCAGCTCGTCGGCAACACCTACGACCTCAACGGAAACACCGCCGCGGTGAGCTTCGCCGTCTTCGACGGCTTCACCGCGGCGAAGTTCGCCGAGCACGGCGGCGGCGAGTATCGCAGCAACCTGGCACACAACCACGGCGCCGCGATGCCCACCACGTGGACGGGCCAGTTCACCGGCTCGGACGCCGCGAAGATCGCGGACACCACGACGGCCACCCTCGACCTCGCCGAAGGGCCCGTGCTCTCCGCCTGAGCCCGCGCCGGCCCGCGCCGGCCTGTGCCGGCGCCTCAGCGCTTCGCTCAGTGCTTCTTGAGCACGATCCAGCGGCCCGGCACGGCGAACGCCATCAGCACGAGCGGCCAGACCGGCTGGGGGTGGCAGCTGAATTCGATGATTGACTCATCGCGCGCTTCGAAGGACCGCACCGGGCTGCGGCGTCGGCCGGTCGAGGTCAGCTGCAGCGTGTGCGGTCCGGGCTCGACCGGCAGTTCGAGCACGTCGTCGCGCGCGATGCTGCCTGCGGGTCCGCCGTCGAGGCGGACCTGCCAGGACCGATCGCGGTCGACGAGGTTGACGAACGCCATGCGGCGTTCCAGTTTGACGGTCGCGCTCATCGTTGGCTCGCTTCCTCGGGCAGGTTCCGCGGCCTGAACACCGTGGTGGTGGTGCGTGCGGTCGCCTTGGCGCCGGTGATCAGGCGTTCGCCGTTGAACATGGTGGAGACCAGTCGCCAGGCGAGCAGGTCGATCGCCAGCAGGCCGGCGCCGAGGGCGAGGGCCAGGGTGAGCGTCGGCTGGATCACGCCGAAGCCCATCAGCGAGGTGACGGCGAGCGGCGGCAGGCTGGCGAGCGTGCCCAACTGCTGGGAGACGCGCACGTCGCTGGAGCGGGACGAGATCGCGATGCCGGCCCAGATCGACCAGCCCGCGAGCAGCGGCGTGAACAGCAGTTGGGCCAGGATCCTGGGGGCCTGGAAGATGTCAGAGGCCACATTCGGATGCGCGAAGGCCGCGACCGCGCCGAGGAAGATCCCGAACATCACGTAGGAGATCACGATGGTCGGGATCAGGGCGGCGAGCGCCTTGCCGAGCAGGAACTCCTCGCGGCGCACCGGCGTGGTCAGCACCGGTTCGAGCGTGCCCTGCTCGCGCTCGCCGATGACCGCGTACGCGGAGATCGCGGCTGGGACCATCGCGGGGATGAGCAGCATGTAAAGCACGGTGATACCGATGAGCTTGTCGATCTTGCCGGCCGACGCGTCGGCGGAGATGGTGAAGATGTCGGTGATCGGCAGTACCAGGAAGAGAACCGGCATGATGGTCATCGTGGCGGCGATGAAGCGGGTTACGCCGGTAGTCGCGTAGTTCCTTGCGTACGATGGCGCGAATACGGGTTCTGCTGAGCGTCATCGTGTCTGCGCCTCCACGTCCGTGTCGATGAGCTGCCGGTAGACGTCTTCGAGGGAATGCTGGGACGGGCTCAGGGAGAGCAGGTCCGCGTCGGCGGCCACCAGCGCCCTCGCCGCTGCGGGCGCGGCCAGGGCCGGGTCGGTGACCGTCAGTACGTAGGTCCCGTCCGCGGACTGCTGCCAGCTGTCGACTCCCGCGAGGCCGGACAGCACGCGTTCCGGTTCCGGCTGGGGTTCGCGGGTCCTGATGCCTCAGGGCTCTTATTGAAGAGCCGTTCGCGCAGTTCGTCGGGCTTGCCGATCATGCGCACGGTGGTGTTCATGATGGCGACGCGGTCGCACAGCCGTTCGGCCTCGGCGAGGCGGTGGGTGGTCTGCGACCTGATCATCACGCCGCGCTTGCGCAGCGCGTCGATCAGGTCGTGCACCACGCCCGCGGCGACCGGGTCGAGGCCGGAGGTCGGCTCGTCGAGGAAGAGCACCTGCGGGTCGCTCAGCAGGGCTCTGGCGAGCCCGACGCGTTGGTGCAGGGCTTTGGAAAGGGACCGGCAGAGGTCGGCGGGCGAGGTTGGCGAGGTTGACCGAGCTCAAAGCGCGGGCGATGCGTTCGCGGGCGTCCGGAAGCTCGTAGAGTCCGGCGAAGTACTCGAGGTTCTCGGCGACGCTCAGGCGCAGGTACAGGCCGGGGGCCTCCGGCATGATCGCGATACGGCGGCGGATCTCTACGCCGTTGTCCGCCGTAAGCGCGAGCCCCGCGATCGTCGCAGAGCCCGCGCCCGCAGCGTGCGCACGGTCACGGTCTTGCCCGCGCTGCTGCACCTCGCCGCTATCGACGCTGAAGGACACGTCCTCGAACGCGGTGCGCGTTCCGTACCTCGAGCGCCGCCGCACCGCCCAACGCCAACCTCAAGAGCGACGTTTCACGGCGGGAACGGCCGCCACCGGGAGATGCCGCACTCCGTGCATCAGCAGTCCGGGAGCCCACTCCAGGTCGGCCTCGGCCACCGCGAGCGTGAGGCTCTCGACGCGTTCGAGCAACGCGGTGAGCGCGACCTCGGCCTCCATCCTCGCCAGTAATGCCCCCAGGCAGTGGTGCACGCCGTGCCCGAACGCGAGATGGCCGGCCGCTCGCCCGAGCTGAAAGGAGTCCGGCGACTCGTACTTGGCAGGATCCCGATTCGCCGCCGAGAGGGCGACCAGCAGCATGTCGCCGCGCTGCACGAGCGCGTCACCCACCTGCATGTCCTCGGTGGCGAAGCGCTCGGTCCCGGTCTGCACCGGCCCGTCCAGGCGCAGGAATTCCTCCACCGCCGCGGGCATGAGGCTGGGATCGGAGCGTAAGGCCTCGAATAGCTCCGGCTCCCGGGTCAGCCGCAGCAGCGCGTTGCCGATGAGGTTCGCAGTGGTCTCATACCCCGCGACCAGCAGTAGGAAGGCCATGCCGACGAGCTCCGCGTCGTCGAGCCGGTCCTCGGAGTCGTCGGCGGCCAGCGCGCTCAGCAGATCCTCCTGCGGATCGGCCCGCTTGCGGCCGATGAGTTCCGCCAGGTAGTCGCTCATCCACCCGTAGGCCTCGGCCCGATCCTGCCCGGCCACCGGCGAGACGATCTGCTCCGAGGCCCAGCGGAATCGGTCCCGATCGTCCATCGGCACGCCGAGCAGTTCGCAGATCACCGCGATGGGGATCAGGGTCGCGAAGCCGCCGATCAGGTCCGGCGTCTCCTGAGCCGCCACCTCGTCCGCCAGACGCTCGGCGATCTCCTTCGTGCTCTGACGCAGATCCTCGATGCGTTGCGGCGCGAAGGCGCGGGCCACCAGCTTGCGCAGCCGGGTGTGCTCGGGGGGATCGACGGTCAGCATGTAGTCGATGCCGACCTCGTCCCGGACCCCGCTCATCAGCCAGCCGGGCTCGAGGCCCGCGCGCTCGCTCCGCTTGGACACGCGCGGCTCTGTGAGCACGGCGCGCGCCGCCTGGTACCCGGTGACCAGCCATTGCGCGGGCGCACCGTCCGGTTCGCAGCGGTGTGCGGGGCCTGAGTTCGTCAGCCGGCGCAGCAGTGCGTGCGGATCTGCCTGGAACGCGGCGCCCTCCAGGGTCTCCCGCAGTGCACTGCCCTCGCCCTGTACCCGGTCGTCTGTCGTAGTCATGGCTACAGCATCGCCTTCTGCGGTTCGGTGTGGACCACGATGACCGTGGTCGTCTCGGCGGTCAGGGCGGTCTTGAACTCGCGTTCGAGCTCTTCCACGGTGGTCACGTCGGCCGCGCGGCAGCCGAAGCCGCGGGCCACGGCCGCGATGTCGATCCCGGGCAGGTCGAGGCCGGGAACACCGGGCGTCTCCTCGAGCACCGCGAAGGATTTGAGGATGGAGTACTCGTAGTTGCGCATGACGACGTAGACGATGGGCAGCCGGTGCTGATCCGCCGTCCAGATGGCCTGCACGGAGTACTGGAACGAGCCGTCCCCGATCAGCCCGATGACCGGCCGGGTCACGCCCCGGGCCCGGTCGCCCAGCGCGACGCCGACCGCCGCCGGGGTGCCCCAGCCGATGCCGCCGCTGGCCGTGGCGAAGAACGATCCGGTCCGGACCGTGGGAAGCCACTCCAGTTGCTGCGCCATCGTGGAGGTCGACTCGTTGACGAAGACCGCGTCGGCCGGCCTGACCCGGCTGAGGGCGGCGTAGACCTCCGGCGGCGTGAGCGGGCTGTTCGGCGTCGCCGGAAGCTCGCGGGACCGCGTCATCGGCACCGGCGCGGGCCGGCCGGAGCCCTCCGCGACCTGGTCGAGGAGCAGTTCGATCGACGTCTTCGGGTCCCCGAGCAGGCTGTCGCCGACGCGGGCCGCGGCGGCGACGTCGGGGTCCCCGGTGATCTGCAGGAGCTCCGTGCCCTTCGGCAGGTAGGGGCCTGCGACATAGGGGTAGTACCGGAACACCTCGGCACCGATGACGATGACCAGGTCATGCCCCGTCAGCCGATCGCTGACGGACTTGAGGGACATGCCGAGCGGACCGCCGTACAGCGGGTGGTCCTCGGGGAACGAGACGCGGTCGGGCAGCGGTGAGCCGTAGACGGTCGCGCGCAGCTTCTCCGCCAGGGCGACCGCCCCGTTCCAGCCGCCGGCGCGGTCCACCTCCGGGCCGAAGATCAGCGCCGGTCGCCGACTCGCGCTGATGCGTTCGGCGAAGCCCCGTAGCCGTTGCACGTCCGGGGCGACGCGGTCGCTGACGGTCCGGATGCGGGTGAAGCCGGCCAGCGGCTGCTTCCAGTCGTCCATCGGGATGGAGAGGTAGACCGGACCGGCAGGCGGCTGCAGCGCGATCGCGTAAGCCCGCATGAAGGCTTCGGGTACGTCTTCGGCCCGCGCGGGCTCGTACGACCACTTCACCCAGGGTTTCGGCAGCGTGATGGCCTCCCGGTTGCCCAGGTACGGCTCGCCGATCACCAGTTCCCGGTGCTGCTGTCCCGAGGTGATGATCAGCGGCGTGTTTCCGTGGTAGGCCGCGACCAGGTTGCCGACGGCGTTGCCCAGACCGGCCGAGGAGTGCACGTTCACCAGCGCCGGATGCCCGGTCACCTGGGCGAATGCGTCGGCCATCGCGATGACGGAGGCCTCCTGCAGCGCCAGGATGTAGGAGAAGTCCTCGGGGAACTCCTGCAGGAACGGCTGCTCGGTCGAGCCGGGGTTGCCGAAGACGGTGGTCAGTCCGAGAGACCGGAGCAGATCGTAGGTGACGCTTCGGACGGTGGGTTGCCCGGTCATGAGTCAGCCCGCTTTCCGTGCCGCAGGCGGCGGTGGTGGATTCCAGGCGGCACGTGATGCATCGTCACCCGCGGGTAGCCCTCGCGGCTTGCGTCGGATGACTGAAATGTCGACCGCAGTCTCACGACGCAAGCCGAACGGCCCCGGAAGAGGCAGGCTGGGCCTGACCAGTTGACCCGATGAGGAGGCCGACGTGCCCGTCTACACCTGCACCACCGCTCAGGGAACCCTGTCCGGCGAGTCGAAGGCCGCGCTGGCGGCCGAGATCACCAGGATCCACGCGGCCGCCAACCACGTGCCCCCGGCCTACGTCAACGTGGTCTTCTCCGAGCCGCCGAGGGACAGCGTCTTCGTCGGCGGGGAGCCGGGCAGGCCGCTGATCCTCACCGGCTGGGTGCGCCGGGGGCACCCGCTCGCGGAGGCGACCCGACTGGCCCTTGAGCTGTCCGCGGCGGCCGCGCGGCTCTCCGGGCTGGATGAGCGGCAGGTCCTGGTGGTGCTCCAGGACGGTCCCGCGCAGGCCGCCGTCGAAGGCGGGCGCCCGCTGCCCGAGCCGGGCCACGAGGAGGAGTGGCTGCGGGACGGAGCCTGATCGTCCGCGCGCCGGTCGGGCCGCCGCCGGAGTGCGTCAAGCAGTCATTTGACCCAAGCTGAAACGGGGCTCCAGCGGAATCATGGAGCCGTCCCGACCGACTGTCGTTCCGTGGAGGCACCCGTGTTGCAGGGCTACACCTACCCGCTCTCGCCGCGTGGTGAGGCGAACCTCGCTCCGGCTCCGCCGTGGCACTACGCGGGCGACATCGTCGGCGTCGAGTTCTGGACGGACCAGGCGGCCGCCGAGGCAACGCTCCCGGAGGGGCTGACCCCCGACCCGGACTCCTCCGGTCACGTGGTGGCGCTGTTCATCGACTGGCAGTTCTCCGCGGAGCGCGACGAGTACCTCGACCCGGTGCGTAGCCAGTACCGCGAGTTCATGCTGCTGGTGGACGCCCGGTGGCAGGACGAACCGGTCTCCTGGTGCCCGTATATCTACGTCGACAACGACCTGGCCATGGCCCGCGGCTGGGTGCAGGGCTTCCCGAAGAAGCTCGGCTCGGTCCACCAGACCAGGATCTTCGCGGCGCCCGGCAGCGCGTCGCCGACCCTCGCGGCCGGCGGGCGCTTCGGCGCCTCCATGTCGGCGTCCGGGCACACGCTCGCCGAGGCGCGGGTGACGCTGGAGCAGCCGGCGCCGGACCCGGCGGCGCTGTTCTCGCGGCCCACGGTCAACCTCCGGCACTTCCCGCGGCTGGCCGTCGGGTCCTACGACAAGCCCGCGGTGCACGAGCTGGTGATGGCCGAGTTCGACGACCGGCGGCTCGCCGACGTGTGGGTCGGCGCCGGTGACATCAGCCTGTTCGCGGCCCGCGGCGAGGAGCTGGCGGACCTCGCTCCGGTGCGCGTCGGCGCCGGCTTCCGTGCTTCGATGTCTTACACGGTGACCGGCGTCCGCGATCTGACCGCGTAGCGGATCAGGCACCCCAGGAAGCGTCTCGACGAAGGAACTGAGGACTCTTATGCCGACGATCGCCGACCTCATCGTGGAGAGCCTGCGGAATTCGGGGGTCCGCCGCATCTACGGACTGCCCGGAGACTCGCTCAACGGGCTGACCGACGCCCTCCGCAAGAACCCCGCGGTCGCCTGGGAACACGTCCGGCACGAGGAGGCCGCCGCGTTCGCGGCCGCGGGCGAGGCGTCCGTCACCGGCGCGCTCGCGGCCTGCGCGGGCAGTTGCGGGCCGGGGAACCTGCACCTGATCAACGGGCTGTACGAGGCGCAGCGCAGCCGGGTCCCGGTCGTGGCGATCGCCGCGCACATTCCAGGTTCCGAGATCGGCACCGGCTATTTCCAGGAGACCCACCCGACGGAGCTGTTCCGCGAGTGCAGCGTCTTCTGCGAGCTGGCCTCCTCGCCCGCCCAGTTCCCGCACCTGCTGAACACCGCGCTGCGCGCGGCCGTCGAGCGCAGCGGCGTGGCCGTGCTGGTGGTCCCGGGCGAGGTGCTGCTGCATCAGCTGGAGCATTCGGTGAAGGCGGCGACGGTCCTGCCGAGCGCGCCGATCGTGCGTCCTGGTGTCGCGGAGATCGAGCGCGCGGCGGAGCTGCTGAACGGCTCGGAGCGGGTCACGATCCTGGCCGGCGCGGGCTGCGAGGGGGCGCACGACCAGCTGGTCCGGCTCTCCGAGGCGCTGCGGGCACCGGTCGTGCACACGATGCGCGGCAAGGAGCACGTGGAGTACGACAATCCCAACGACGTCGGCATGACCGGGCTGCTGGGATTCACCTCCGGATACCGGGCGATCGAGCACTGCGACACGCTGCTGATGCTCGGCACGGACTTCCCCTACCGCCAGTTCCTGCCGAAGCACGTCACCACGGTGCAGGTGGATCTGCGCGGCGAGCAGATCGGCAAGCGGACCCACGTGGACCTGGCCCTCGTCGGCACGGTGCGCGACACCATCGACGCCCTGCTCCCCGCACTCGCGGCAAGGGAGACGTCCGAGCACCTGGACGAGATGCGCGAGCTCTACCGGACGACCCGGGCCCATCTCGACGGGTTCGCCGTCGACGACCGCGACCGCACCCCGATCCACCCGCAGTACCTGGTCAAGCTGGTCGACGAGCTGGCCGACGACGACGCGGTGTTCATCCCCGACGTCGGCTCCCCGGTCGTCTGGGCTGCCCGCTACCTGACCATGAACGGTCGGCGCAGGCTCATCGGATCCTTCAACCACGGAAGCATGGCGAACGCCGTGCCGCAGGCGATCGGCGCGCAGGCCGCGTTCCCGGAGCGGCAGGTCGTCGCGTTGTCCGGGGACGGCGGCCTGGCCATGATGCTCGGCGACCTGATCACCCTGAAGCAGCAGGGCCATCCGGTGAAGATCGTGGTCTTCAACAACTCGGCGCTGAGCTTCGTCGAGCTGGAGATGAAGGCCGAGGGCATGGTGAACTTCGGCACCGATCTGCAGAACCCGAATTTCGCGGAGGTCGCCATGGCACTGGGCCTGCACGGGAGCCGGGTGGAGCATCCGCACGAGCTGGCGGACGCGCTGCGTAAGGCGTTCGAGCACCCGGGCCCGGCCCTGGTGGAGGTGATGACGGCCCGTCAGGAACTGTCCGTGCCGCCCGGCATCTCCTTCGAGCAGGTCAAGGGCTTCGCCCTCTACGCGGCGCGCACCATGCTCTCGGGGCGCGGCGACGAGCTGTTCGAGCTCGCCCGGACCAACGTCTCTGGCGTCCTGGGCCACCGGTCGTCCTCAAGCCATCGCGGGTGAGATCACGCTCCGGCGTTCGGAGGCAGCGCCTCGAGCGCGCCGCGCAGGGCGGCGCGCGAGGCGATGCCGAGCTTGGGATACATGCGGTACAGGTGGGAGCCGATCGTGCGGTGCGAAAGGAACAGCCGCTCGCCGATCTGCTTGTTGCTCAGGCCGTCGGCCGCCAGTTCGGCGATCTGCCGTTCCTGCGCGGTCAGCACGTCCGCCGAACGGCCGGGCGGCAGGGGCACGGTGACGCCGGTGGCCCGCAGTTCGTTGCCGGTGCGCCGGGCCATCGAGGCCGCGCCGATCCGTTCGAAGGTCTCCAGCGCGGCGCCCAGCTGCAGGCGCGCGCGGGGCACGTCGTGGGTGCGCCGGAGCCATTGACCGTACGCGAGCTGGACCCGGGCGTGCTCCCACGGCCAGCGGGCGGCTTCCGGCAGGGCCAGCGCCGCCTGGTACAACTCTCCGGCGTCCGGGTCGTCGGCGGCGAGGGCGGCGGCCCCGGCGGTGATCAGCGCCGTACGGGGGCTGATGCGGTGGATCTCGGCCTCCCGGGCGGCGCGCACGTGCGCCCGGGCCTCGTCGAGGCGGCCGGTGCGGACCGCCGCCTCGGCGAGGTTGAACACCGCCCACCGGCCGGGCACGCCGGGGCTGGGGGCGCCGGGCGGGTCGATCCTGGCCGCCTGGCTGAACGCCTCCTCGTAGTCGCCCTGCCCCAGGGCCGCGAAGATCCGCGCGGAGCGGGCGTACCCCTCCGTCACCTCCATGCCGCGGGGCGCCGCCCACGTCGCGGTCTGCGCGCTGCGGGCCCGGGCCAGGTCCGCGTCGCCGCGCAGCGCCGCGCCCGAGGCCAGCAGGGCCCTGACCTGCCGCTCCCAGAAGTGGTAGCCGTAGGCCGCGGCCAGGTCGAGACTCTCCTGCGCCAGCTTCTCCGCCTCGTCCCACTGCCCGCGGGCATAGGAGTCGTGGCACAGCAGCATCAGGGCCGGAATGACCATGGAGATCGCGCCGCCGTCGCGTTCCCGTTCGATCATGCGGTTCAGCAGATACCGGTGGTCGGACAGGGCGTCCATGGCGACGGCCGCGAACGCCAGCGGGATGAGCTGCCAGGGTGCCGCGTCGGCCGGCAGCGCGACGAACGCGTCCGTGATGCGCTCCCGGATCGCGTCGGCATCGCCCGTGGGGTCCGTGTACGCGTCGAAGCACAGCCGGAAGGTGGCGACCGACTCGGGCGGGAACCGGGCCATCGCGGAGGCGAGCAGCTTCCACGGCTCGGGCCTGAGGGTGTAGATGCTGACCAGGAGCAGGGTGTAGAGGATCCCCTGGTGCTCCCAGTTCTCGGCCCGTTCCGTGCACGCGACGTCGTCGAGCGCCCGGGCCAGCAGCCGGTACGCGGCGTCGACCTCGCCCTCGCCGCTGGTGAGCAGATGGGCCGTGGCGGCGAACAGCAGCCCGGTCGCCGTGTCGGGCGCCTGTCCCGCGTCGGCCAGCAGCCGGTCCACCTGGTCGAGCTGGCCGGTGATGGTGGCGAGATAGGCCGCCTCGACCAGGCGGCGGGAGCGGTCGACCGGGTGCGGACTGAGTTCGCCGGCCCGCACGAGCGCGGTCACCGCCGCGGACGCGCCGCCGCGCCGCCGGTCGCCCCCGACTGTCGCCGGGGCTTGGCGATCCTCGCCGGACCTGGTGCCGCGCCGCCAGGCGGACAGGGCCGCCTCGTCCAGCGCCCGGGCGATGGACTCGTCGGGTCCGGTCGCCGCCTGGGCCAGGTGCCACGCGCGGCGTTCGGCGTCGCCCGCCAGCGCGGCGGCCAGGGCCCGGTGCGCGGCCCGGCGTTCGGACGGCGGCGTGCCGTGGACGAGCGCCGACGCGGTCAACGGGTGGTGGAACGCCACGCCGCCGGCCGTGTCGGCGTGGACGAGGCCGGCGTGCTCGGCCGGGCTGAGGTCGTCGACGTCCGCGGCGAGCCGCGCGGCGGCCCGGAGGGTGGGCAGGTCGGCGTCGGGATCCAACGCCGCGAGCAGCAGGATCGCGCGTGTCGGTGCGGGCAGCCGCGCGACCGGAGCGGCGAAGACCGCCTCGAGACGGCTCGACAGCGGCAGTCGTGCGGGCAGCGGCTCCTTTCCGGAGCGTTGCCGGTCGGTCAACGCCGCCGGCAGCTCCCGCAGCGCGAGCGGATTGCCCGCGGCTTCGGCCAGCAGCCGTCGGCGCACCGCCGGCGCCAGCCCCGGCGATCGCGCGTCCAGCACCGCGCCCGCGGCTTCCGCGTTGAGCGGCTCGACCGCGTGTTCGGGCAGCCGCACCTGGTGGAACAAGCTGGGCGCCCCCGATCGGGCGGCGGCGAGGAAGACGATCGGCGAGTCGGCCACGCGCCGGACCGCGAAGCCGAGCACGGCCGAGCTGGCCCGGTCGAACCAGGGCACGTCGTCGGCGATCAGCAGCAGCGGACACGCGGCCGCGGCCTCGGCCAGCAGGGCGAGCACCGCTGTGGACGCCGCTGTGCAGGGCTCCGTGCCGGGTACGAGGTCGAAGACCCGGTCGAGCTCGTCGCGCCGGTGGTCGGCGAGCCGGTCGGCGTCCCGGCGCAGCGGATAGAGCAGCTGGTGCAGTGCCGAGAAGGAGATCCCGGCCTCGAACTCCACGCCGGAGGCGCGCAGCACCCGCATGCCGAGTCCCGTCGCCCGCGCCGCCGCGGCGTCCAGCAGCGCGGTCTTACCCACTCCCGGGCCCCCGCTCAGCAGCAGGCCGGAGTCGCCCCGACCGTGCCCGGCGAGCAGCGCATCGATCAGTTCCAGCTCGGCGCCGCGTCCCGCGAGTGCGGATCCGTCGCAGGGTGACCGCGGCGGCTGCTCAGCCGGACGGTGTGATTCGGGGGTGGTCACGTTTTGAGCATAGCGCGCTGAGATGCTTGTTAAAGCAAGTAATTAGCGCAGATGTCAGCGGTGCCGGAACCGCCGTGCGGGGGCCCGGTGTGGCCCGGTGTTCGGCTCACCAGGTCTGTTGACGGTGGCTCAGGCCGGTTTTATATTTGCATCCGAAAGCAAATAAGTGACAAGGGAGGAGACGACGATGATCACTCGCAAGCTTGGTGCCGGGTCCGCCGCGGCAGCAGTCAGCACGGGAGCGCTCGGCCTCGGATTGCTCGGGATGTCCGGCACGTACGGGCCCGCCGAGGAGGCCGAGTCCATCGCGACCATCGAGGAGGCCGTGGCCGCCGGCGCCGTGCTGCTCGACCTCGGTGACTACTACGGCATGGGCAGCGCCGAAATGCTGCTCGGACGGGCGCTGAAGGAGCTCTCGATTCCGCGCGAGTCCGTGCAGATCTCGGTGAAGTTCGGCGCGCAGCGCGGACCGGACGGCCCCGTCTTCGGCGTCGACGCGCGGCCCGCGGCCGTGAAGACGGCGCTGGCCTACTCGCTCACCCGGCTCGGCGTCGAGTACATCGACATCTACCGGCCCGGGCGGCTCGATCCGGCGGTGCCGATCGAGGAGACGGTCGGGGCGATCTCCGAGCTGATTCAGGCGGGCTACGTGCGGCACGTCGGCCTGTCGGAGGTCGGCGCGGACACCATCCGC
>Ga0185299_10003424_pt1 | contig 20888 bp, 16 predicted proteins | sample PaiPotPPA55metaG_FD_128002 | JGI IMG/M metagenome (GOLD analysis project Ga0185299, IMG submission 128002) | Iron sulfur acid spring bacterial and archeal communities from Banff, Canada, to study Microbial Dark Matter (Phase II) - Paint Pots PPA... ... | reverse complement strand
TTGCTGCGGCCCCTCTACTGGCGGCTGCTGTGACTGGATTGCGCAACCCATTTTTTGCCGTTTTCCGCAAACGAAGCCAACTTCCGCAAACGAAGCCAATGGAAAAACCACAGTGAAAACAATGTTTGAACATGAACAACAGAACAACACAACCCTCGACCGAACGAACCCGATAGAACGCGGCGGAGGAGAGCGTTTTGGCCAAACGAACCCAGGATGAGGAAGGACAACGTGCGCGCGACCGCGCCGGGCATCTCGGCGAAAGAGTAAGCTAGATCGTGGGTATATCGGGGCCCCCTCGGTTGCAGGAGCAGAAGCCGCGCGCCACTATTTTGCCGATGGCATCTTCATGCTGATGCCGGTCCTTTGCAGCTCGGCAGCATACATCTCCCGCACGGCAGGGTCCTCGTCCTGATACTCGATCATGTTCCCGCCGACCCGCGTGCTTGTTTTCGCCAGCCGGTGGGTGCGGCCGCCGCCGCCCAGCGCCTCCATGAACCAGCGGCCGTCGCCGCCCCACGTCGCGGCGAGATAACGCGCGGGATCGGGTCCGGTATTGAAATGCTGGTGCCACCAGCGATCCGGCGGCACCATCAGGCTCGCCTCGTTGAAGTCGATGCGCATCTTCTGATCGGCCTGCGAATATTTCACCGGCCCATTCCACATCAGCGTGTAGCCCCGTCCGTTGAGCATCAAGACATGCGAGCCCGGTCCATGCCGGTGCGCAGTCTTGTAGGTGCCGACTGAAAATTGCGAGATATGGGCCTGCATTGCGTTGTCGGCCATTTCAAGCTCGATGCGCGAATTGCCGACGCCGCGCTGCCTGACTTCAGCGAGACCGAGCGAGCGCGCATCGGGAACGAATGCGCCGCTCCAGGTGTGCACGCCTTTGGTCTGCTCGCTCTGCCCGCGCGCAACAGTTTTGTCATGCATCTTGTCATTGCCGGCCCGAAAATCGCCGGGGTTGCCGTCATGGCGGTCGCGGAAAACGAAATCATTGTTGAAGATGAAATCGAGGTTGTGAAAGAGATCGATGACGACAGGCGCATTGGTGATCGCAACGAGCCGCGCCGCGTCGGAGCCGCGATTGAAATGTTGGCGCCAGGTATTGAGAGGGGGCGAGAGGATGCTGCCGCTCTGCCACGTGACCCTCTGCTTGTCGCTTCCGGGGGCCCAGATGGCAGTTTCGCCTTGTCCGCTCAGCACATAGATGATTTCCTCAAACAGATAGCGCTGCGGCCTGGTGCTGCCGGCTGTTGGAATCTCGCAGACATAGGCGTCATTGACGCCTTCGCCGCCGAGCAGCCGTATGTGCGCGCCTGATGCGCCGAGCCGGGCCCATGGCTTGACCTCAAGCGTGTGCAGGTTGGTCACCGCGTAGCCGGAAATCACCGGGATGTTTTCGGAATTGAGCCAGTCGCCATAGGCGTCCTCATTGGTCTGGTCGGGAGATGCAGCGGTGTGGTTGTGATCGCTGCCGGGACTGCGACCCTGGGCATGCGCCCGGCGGGAAGCAAAACCGAGCACCGCCGTAGTGGCGGAGACGCCGAGGCCGCCACAGGCAGCACGCTCGACAAAATCGCGCCGTGAAATCGACCCGTTCAAGAACTTGCGTATCCAATTACCCGGGCTGCTCATAGCCGCCTCCACAGTCCCGCCAAACGACGCCTTACCCAACCAATCTCGTCAGACCTTCGCCGCTGACCGCGGCCTAAGCAAACGCCATCGCGGATACCGGTAGCCGCGTTCAAGCTCAGGGAAGATCCGCCAGAGTCTTGGCACCGGGCCCGGGCGTGATCAGCGTCGGCCATTGATGCGATCCGAATGGGACGAGCGGCGGCAAAGTGGGGTCGATCTTGCGCTTGGCGTCCTCCTCCGTGATGGCGCGTCGCCCATCGCTACCCATCAGCTCGTAGTCCATCAGCCGGTCGTTGCCGAAGAATATTTGTCCCACAGGACGGTCGGCGACGATCCGGGTCAGCGATTCCAGCATCTCGTCCGGTGTCGTGGTGAACGAGATCGTCTCGATCAGAAGCAGACGGTCGTTGATGGCGTCGTGCCCGAAATACTGGGCAAGCACGCTGAACAGGACATTGTTCTGGCGTGCGACGTAGATCGTGTTGCTGGCCGCGTAGGTCTTGTTCCAGTCGGCGCCGAGCATCTGCTTCCACTCGCCGATCACGTTCATCCAATGGCCGACCTGGGTCTCCGCCGCCCAGGCGATGTTCTCTTTCAAAAGCGGTCCCTGCTTCTTGGCGAAAGCCGCCAAAGCGTCAGCAGTAATTGCGTTCTTCGCCAGACACTCGTCCATGAACGCAATGTTGTTCTGCAGGATGGCGCGGTTGGTCGGCTTCCAGTCCTCCCGCATCGGTGTCGCATCAAGCCCGTCGAGCGCGGATTGCATGCGAGCTCTGTATGCAGCCAGCGGGGCGCGCCAGCTCGGGTCATTGGGGCTGTCGATGTACGGCATGACCACCTCGGCCAGAGCCATGGTGCTGTGGCCGACCGACTTCATTAACTGATAAACGATCGGTACGGACGGCGCATCGATCGGCGCCATGCCGGGCCGGTACAAGATGAATCGCCCGCCGGCTCCCGAGAATAGTCCGAGGATGACCGGATGCTGCGCCAGGAAATTGCGCTGAAAGATCTTGCCAGAAGCGTCATACAGCTCGAACATCGAGGCATTGAGCTGCAGGATGTTCTTCGTCCCGACCTCGGCCGGACTTGCTGTTTGCGTCCCGACGATGGGCTTGAGATACGGTGGCACCTCGGCGCCTTGGGCTTGCGCGCCGCACCAAGCGATTGCCACTGACGTAAGCAGCGCGCGAGCACTGCCAGCCAAAGTCGTCATGATTTTCACGAATTTCTCCTAGAATTGAGGACACGATTTGCGGAAAGGAAGTTTCGCCGCGGTACTTGCCCCGTCGTTAAAGCGAAATAGCACCAGCGCACGATATCGCCACGCAAGTCAACAACGCGGCGATATTTCGTCGCAGAGGTGCATTCGGAGTTAATGATTGCGCCATCCGAATGGTCTACGCATTGCGCGATCGGTGATCTGCTGTAAGACTTGCGAGTGATGATGAGTCTGCAATCGAGAATGGGCAGCGATACACGGGGCGATCTAGAGGATAAAAGCATGCGGGCTTCCCGGCGCGAGTTCGTGAAGTGGGGCATGGCGAGCGGCATTTTGTTCAGCCTCTCGCGTTTGGCGGCCGCTCAGGAGCCGCTTTTTGCAGCGCGCGAGACACTGCCGGGACGAGGCCACTGGAACCCGGCCGCTGCCGGAATGGGTAGAATTGACGGTGTTGCCAAAGTCGCAGGCGCCAAGCTGTACGCGTCGGATTTTCGTGCAGCCGATCTCCCCGGCTGGCCGACGACTACATCCCATGCGGTGCTCATCCGCGCTCCGGACGCCACGCACGTCTATACCGGGATTGATCTTGCTCGCTTGAACGGTGCGCTAAAGCCCTCGGTCGTGGTCGGTGCCGGCGATCTCGCTCGCATTGCCGCCCGTGTTCCAGAATTCTACGCCGGCGACCTGTTCTGCCCGATGGGCAAGACCCCGATCTATCTCGGCCAGCCAGTAGCGCTGTTGATCTTTGAAAAATTCGATGCCTTCGATCAGGCGCGACTCGCGCTGCGCGATCGCGGTTTTGTGAAATTCGGCGAGGAGACCGGCCCCGTCTCAATCCCCTACTACGGAGCCTACCGTTTCACGCGCATAGCCGGCGCCACGCCTGAGGCGCCCGATATCTACTCACCGCTGCAAGCAGGCTGGGTTAGTCCGCCGCACGTCCAAAGCACGGAGCTTCCGACCTGGTCGCCGTTGGCGGCAGACTCAGGGCCAGCTTATGCCAAGGCCGCGAGATATGGCGAGCAGATTCGCGCCGAGCTCACGGACAACAAGGCTGACCTGCTGGTGCTGGAACGCGAATTCCAGACCCAGTCGGTGGACCCGATGTTTCTCGAGCCCGAGTGCGGTCTGGCCTGGTATGACACGGGCCGCAACACCCTCGAGCTCGTCTTTGGCGTGCAGTCGCCGTATGAGGCCGCGGAGTCGGTCGCATACCTGCTGGGCGAAGCCCGAGCTCCGTTCAAGCCGGCGCGCATCGACGCGCAGTTTGCCTATATCGGCGGCGGCTTCGGCGGACGCGATCACACGCCATTTCCGCTCTACGTCGCGCTCGCGGCGATGTTCTTTCCGGGCCGTCCGGTTCGGCTCGCTCACGATCGCTATCAGCAGTTCCAGGCCGGAATCAAACGGCACCGATTCAATATGCACACGCGGATCGGAGTCGATCGGGCGAGCGGGAAGATCAGCGCGTTCACCGCCGACCACGTCTTGGATGGCGGCGGCCTCGCCAATTTCTCGGCGAGTGTAGCGACTGTGGCGGCGACTGCCGCGATCGGGATCTACGATATTCCGAAAGTCGACGTCACCACCGTGGCGCTGCACTCTCGCGGGGTGACCGCAGGGTCGATGCGCGGCTACGGAACCGTACAGACCATGACGGCACTGGAGGTGTTGATCGACGAAGCAGCATCCGCGCTGCCGCTCGACCCGATCGAGTTCCGTCGACGCAATGCGCTCAAGCCGGACGGCCGGACCATGACGGGAAATCCGTACAGCGTCTCGGTCCGCACGACGGAGATTCTGGACAAGCTGGAAAAGCATCCAATCTGGCAGCGGCGCGCCGAAGAGAAGGCCCGCGGCCAGCAATCGGGCATGCTCATCGGCACGGGCGTGGCCTGCGCCACGAAGGACTACGGCAGCGGAGCAGACTGTTCGCTGGGCACAGTGGCAATCGACCCGGATGGTCGGATCGCCATCCATTGCGATCACGTCGAGATGGGCACTGCGATCGGGACGGCACTCGCCAACCGGGTTGCTTCCCATTTGGGCGGTGTGGCCGACGAAATATCGATTGCACGGGTGGACGCCTTCGGCGCGCTTGCGCTCGTCACATCGGGTGATTCGCACACGATTGACCAGGCGACCCAGGACGCCGCGCAGCGCAATCCTCGCTGGGTGCCTGCGGTCAGTTCGCCCACGACAGCTTCGATCGGCGCCCATGTCGGAACGCATGCGGCGGCCGAGGCCGCGCGTGTCGTTTTCCGCTTCGGGCTGTGGCCGGCGGCACTCGATTTGTGGCGCATCGCCCCGACCGATCCGAGATCCAAGCAATGGGAGGCGGCGCGCTGGAAAGACGGGCAACTGGTCATGCCGGGGTTGGCGCCGCTGGCATTGCCAGCGCTTGCAACGAGAGCGCATGCGCGCAATTTCGTGACCGGCGCGATGGCGCACAGCTTTTCCCGCTGGGCCTGGTCGCAAGCGACGTTCACGCTCGACGGAGAGCCGTGGTCGGCCGACATCGATGCCCTCGCGGTGCGCAAGGGTGCCGGAAAATTCGTTCGGCTCAATCGCACTCGCGTCAAATTCCCGCCTACCGACTTCAACCGGATCGGAACTACCTACACGTCGGCCTGCGGCACGCTGGTGCGCATCGAGATTGAGCGCGCCACCGGCGCGCCGCGCATCGCCAAGGCCTACAGTGTCTTCGAATGCGGCGAAGCGCTGGTGCCCGAGGTTGTGCTGGGGCAAGCGCAAGGCGGCTTCGCGATGGGCGTAGGTTATGCATTGCTGGAATCGCTCCCGCCTTTCGAAAGCGGGCCCGGCAACGGGCAATGGAACCTGGGGCAATATCTCGTCGCGCGCGGGTCGGACCTGCCGTTGCGCGATCTGGAAATCGAGATGCTGCCCCCTCTTCCCAACGAAGCGCCGAAGGGCATAGCGGAGGTCGTAATGATTCCCGTTGTCCCCGCGCTTCTCAACGCCATCTTCGATGCTGCCGGGCGCCGCTTCCACGTGTTGCCGGTGACCCAGCGCATGATCAAGGGAGCGCTGTCGTGACGGCACTGGGCATCACGATCAACGGTCGCGCCTACGGCCCGCTGGAAGTGCGTGACGAGCTGACCCTGAACGACTTCCTGCGCGAGTACCTCGGGCTGACCGGCACCAAGTTCGGCTGTGGCGCTGCGCAGTGCCTGAGCTGCGCGGTGATCGTCGATGATCCTGATGGGACGAGCCACACGACTCCCAGCTGCGTGGTTTCCGCGGCAAGCTTCAACGGTAAAACCATCCGAACGGTCGAGGGTCACGCGAAAAACGGCGAGCTTTCCGTCCTGCAAAAGGCTTTCATCGAGCATTTTGCCTTTCAGTGCGGGTATTGCACCCCCGGTTTTTTGAACGAGGCCCAGGTCTTGCTGGAACGCCTGGCCAGGAAGCCCGTGACACGCGCGGATCTCGAGCAGACGATTGCCGAGGCGCTCGACGGTCACCTGTGCCGGTGCACCGGCTACATCAGATATCACGAGGCGGTACGCGACGTGATCTTGGCCGAGCCGGCACGCTATCTCATCGCCAACGCCGCTGGCGATTCGAGATGATGGCTGGTTCGCGGCAACACGCGCGGTCAAGATGAAATCCGCCGTCCGGATTGCGAGCATGGTTGCGGTCGCGACGGTGCTGACGACCATCCTGGCTGCGTACGCAGCAAACGAAAGCGGACCGGACAGCGTCGCGCCGCCGGAGAGCTTTGCCGGCATCCGCGACGAGACCACGCGCTCGGCGGCCATGTTCACTGAGCTCGGCAAGGTCCTGACGCATCCGCGCTGCGTTAACTGCCATCCGGCCGGCAATCGCCCGCGGCAAGGCGCGCGGGGCCGGCTGCATCAGCCGCCGGTCGAGCGTGGTCCGGATGGTCATGGTCTTGCGGCGATGCGTTGCTCGAGCTGCCATCAGCAGAGCAATTTCGATCCGGCGCGCATGCCAGGGCACCCGCATTGGCAGCTCGCGCCGCGCGAGATGGCGTGGGAAGGCAAGACGCTTGCCGAGATCTGCGCTCAGATCAAGGACCCGGCGCGCAACGGCGGCCGTTCGCTGGAAGAGCTCGTTCACCACATCGGCACCGACACCCTGGTCGGCTGGGCGTGGGCGCCGGGATACGGCCGCCGGCCCGCTCCCGGCACGCAGGAGCAAGCCGGCGCGCTCGCGCAGGCATGGGTAGAAACCGGCGCGGTTTGTCCGAACTGAGCAATAAAATCTGACGCCCAATAAACCGCGCTACAAACCAGCCGCCTTGAGGATCATATCGGTATCGGCCAGCCAGACTGCGTCGTCCTTCTTCAGACGCGTGAGAACACGCCGCATCGCAGCCGCGCCATCAGGCGTGCCAACGACGAACGGATGGAGCCCGATGACCACTGTCGTCGCCTCGCGCCCGGGATCTGCACGGGCCTCGCTGGCGAGCTCCAACACGTAATCGAGCCAGAGCGTCTCGATCTCGTTCGCCGACTTCATCCTCGCCAGAAACTGACCCATGTCGACGGTGACGGTCGGATAAGGCAGCAGCACCAGCACGCCGTCCGGAGTCCGCAAGCGCGAAACGGTGTCGGAATCCATCTGGTCGATGTTGTAGGTAATCCCAGCGGCGGCCATTGCCTGCATGGTGTCGCCGTTGGAATAGACGCTGGGACTTGACCAGCCGGTCGGCCGCACCCCGGTCTTTGAGGCGATCAACTCCAAGGTTCGGCGGATATAGTCTTTCTGTTCGGTCAGTCCGCGCCCGAGCGGTAGGATGTCGTTGCTGTTGTTCATGCCGTGAGCGATGATCGGCGCCTTCGGCTGAGCCGCGCGGAACTCGTTCCATACTGAAGGGTACGTGCCGGGGAACGTGGCGTTCAACACGATACTGAGCGGAACGTCCAATTCCTTGAACAGCCGGCCTACGCGCAAGTTACCTGCGGTGATCGCATATTGGCGGAAAGCTTCGTTCACGAGATCGGGGTTGCGGGCCACCAGGTCTGGGCGCAACACCGGGCCCTGACCGAAGCCGAATACCTCGACGAACAGAGCAAAGCTGACGGCCACCTTTTTCCCGCCAGGCCAAGCGGAGACGTGAACCGGCTCACGCGGGAATTTGGTAACCCAGTCGGTTATCTCCTGCGCAAAGGCGACCCTGGTGAAAACGTGAATGGCGAGCAGCAGTAGCACCCCGGTGATGACCCGAAGAGCGCCGATTTTGCATTTCCTTGTCACTCGATCACCTCGTCGGCGAGCGCCAGCGGTGTTGGCGGGATGGCGACGCCGAGCGTCTTTGCGGGCCTCAAGTTGAGGGCGAAGCTGAATTTGCTCGCCTGCTCGACTCGAAGCTCGGCGGCTTCGAGCCGCGCAGAATCTAAATGAGGGAGTCCGAGGCTCGAGCAAGGGAGCTGGGAGCCCCCTTGTCTTTTGCAGAGCCTCGCTGCGCACTGGGTCGCTATTGCAATTGCTGCTTCACTTTTTCCAGTCCGGCGTTGACGCACTCCTCGTCTTTGCCTGGCGAGCCGGATAGGCCCACTCCGCCGATCACCTCGTTACCGACCTTGATGGGTACGCCGCCATTGATCGCGATCACGTGCGGCAACATGGTCTGTTCGCGCCGTACTGGCCGCGTCTTCATCTCCTGAAGGAAGGCCTCCGTGGTCATTCTGAACGAATTCGCAGTGTAGGCCTTTCGCCGTGCGTTCTCGACCGTATGCGGACCGGCCCCATCGCCGCGCAGCGCTACCAGTGTCTCGCCGTCTCGATCGACCACGACCACAGAGGCGGCGTAACCCATGGCCTTGCAGGCTTCGAGCGCGCCGTTGGCGATGGCAAGCGCAATGGGAAGACTCAGGTCCTTGTGCTGCAAAAGCTGCGCGGACGCGGGGGTGGCAAGAGGCAGCGCAAGAGCAGCAACGGAAGCCAGAAGCATGAGTATGCGCGACATGATGTAACGCTTTCCAATGGGTTAAGGCTGAGCTCGTAGCATAACCAGCTTGGCTCGACCATCACGACTGCTTTCAACCAGTGTCCGATCTGGGCTAGACTTGGCTCCATGGTGCAAGGGAGAACCCGATGCCGACATGGCAACCCGATCCGAGCTTTTATCCGTCACCGCGCCAGGCCGCGAAGGCGCCTCCCGAGATGCTGGCCTATGTGGCGGCTTTCGATCCCGGCAGAAGAAACGCGGATGCCATCGCCGTGGTCGACGTCGATCCGGCCTCGCCTTCCTACAGCAAGATCGTGGCTACCGTGGCGGTGGGGACCGCGGGCGACGAGTTTCATCATTTCGGCTGGAACGCATGCTCGTCATGCCTGTGCCCGAACGCGCCGCATCCGCATGTGGAGCGGCGCTATCTCGTGGTCCCGGGGCTGCGTTCCTCGCGGATCTACATTCTCGACACCAAGCCCGATCCGCGCTCGCCGAAGGTCGTGAAAGTGATCGAGCCGGCTGAGCTCGCCGAGAAGACTGGCTACACGCGTCCGCACACCATTCACTGCGGTCCCGGAGGCATTTATGTCACCGCGCTCGGCAACAAGGACGGCGGTGCGCCGGGCGGAATCTTTGTCATGGATCATGAAAGCTTCGAGCCGCTCGGCCGCTGGGAGGTCGATCGCGGCCCGCAGCAGCTTGCATACGACGGCTGGTGGCATCTCGGCTATGACACCATGGTTACCAGCGAATGGGGAACGCCCGACACCTTCGAGAACGGGCTTATCCCCGAGGTGCTGCTTGGGGGCCAGTACGGCCACAAGCTGCATTTCTGGGATTTCACCAAGCGCCGGCACGTGCAGGAGCTCGACTTCGGCGCCGAGCACCAGCTCGTCTTCGAGCTGCGCCCCGCGCATGATCCGACCAAAGCTTATGGGTTCGTCAACTGCGTGGTCAGCCTCAAGGATCTGTCGTCCTCGATCTGGACCTGGTTTCGCGAGGGCGACAAGTGGGCAGCCCGCAAGATCATCTCCATTCCGGCCGAGCCTGCCGACCCCGACCACCTGCCGCCGGTGCTCAAAGGGTTCAAGGCCTGTCCGCCGCTGGTCACGGACATCGATTTGTCCATGGACGACCGGTTCCTCTACGTCTCATGCTGGGGCACGGGAGACCTGCAGCAATACGACGTTTCGGATCCCTTTAGTCCCAAGCTCACCGGCAAGGTGCGGATCGGCGGCATCGTCTCGCGCGCCACTCACCCCGGCGCAAAGAACGGCAAGCTCGGTGGCGGACCGCAGATGGTCGAAGTGAGCCGCGACGGCCGGCGGGTCTATTTCACCAACTCGCTCTATGGCGCCATCGATCCGCAATTCTACGAGGGCGGCTTCGACGGCTGGATGGTCAAGCTCGATGCTGATCCGAACGGCGGGCTTTCCTTCGATCCGAACTTCTTCATCGACTGGCCAAAGGGACGCCTGCCGCACCAGGTGCGGCTGCAAGGCGGAGACTGCTCGTCGGATTCGTATTGTTATCCGTAGGGTGGCAAAACCTGTCCCCGGCTCCGACCAGGGATCGCCTGATGTGGCGCTGGTGGCGCGCTCTGCTTCCGAGCGATTTTGCCCACCCTGCAGAACAGCCGACGATCACGAATGCCACAGCAGGCAGTGCACGCCATGACTCCCGAGCTGTGGCCTTGGCTGGTGCTTGCCGGACTCGGGCTCTACCACGGCGTCAATCCCGCGATGGGCTGGCTGTTCGCCGTTGCTCTCGGCTTGCACCGCAAGAGCCAGAGCATCGTCCTCATCTCGCTTGTTCCGATCGCGCTCGGCCACGCCGCCTCGGTTGCCTTGGTCGTGGCTGCGATCCTTATCGTCGGGCTTGTGGTGGATCGCGCCATTCTCAGCGAGCTCGCGGGGTGCGTGCTCATTGCATGGGCGCTCTGGCACGCGCTCTATGGCCATCGGCAGCGGCCGGTGGTCGGCATGCAAACCGGCCTCCTCGGGCTCGCGCTGTGGTCGTTTCTGATGGCGACCGCCCACGGCGCCGGCTTGATGCTGGTGCCGGCCCTGCTGCCGCTCTGCTCGAGCGCGCTCGCAGCACCATTGACGTCGGACTCGGCAATCCTGATCGCGCTGGCCGCGGTCGGCGTGCACACCGCCGCCATGCTCGCGGCGATCGCCGTTGTCTCGCTTGCCGTCTACAACTGGATCGGCGTCGGCTTTCTGCGCCGAGGATGGATCAATCTCGATCTCGTCTGGATCGCGGCGCTGCTCACCTGCGGCATTGCCTTGCTCGCGTTATAGAAGCGGAATCTATTCGGTCCTACGACTTGGCACCATCACGCGATCAGAACGGTCCGGCGCCGAAGTTGAGCCGTTGCGTCAAATCGAAATTCGCTTTGCTCGTTGGAAGGACGTAATCGACATGGAGCGCGCCAAGAGGAGAGTCCCAGATGAGGCTGGCTCCGATCGAAGATCGTATCTGGCGCGAATCCGAGGGCATGAAGGACTGGGACGAGCCCGGAAACGAGGTCGGGCCGCGATATCCCCAGAGGCTGCCAGCATCTGCGAAGACTGCGCCCTTTAGGGCCACTCCGGGGGGAAGCCCCGGCAGGGGCGCTGTCAGTTGCGCCGATGTCGCCCAGTAACTGCTGCCCCCGATATTGTCCATTGTGGTGCCGGGAGTGAGATCGCGTGGGCCGAAGCCGTTCGGCGCGAAACCGCGCACGAGCTGCGGCCCGCCGAAAAAGCTGCTCAGGAAAGGCAGGCTCTGTCCGCCATACGGCACGATTGTACCGCCTTGCAGACGAGCGCTGGCGACAAGGTCGTTAGCGACGGTCTTATAATAACGAAGGTCTCCAGTGGATTTGAGGAAGTCTGCAACGCCCCCCAACCCCGCAACATCCTGCTTGAAATCGGCGCGGATGCCGTCACTGGGCTTGCGCGGATTGTCGAGCGAGCTGTAGGTGAGCGTCGAGCCGGCGGCGGAGGTCCAGGTGTGCCCATTCAACGCCGCCTGCTTGACCACAACCGACGCCTCGCCGTTGGCAAAACACCCGGGGGGTGGATTGGCCGGCGAGCAGTCCATGAGTGCCGGGGCAAGCGACAGGCTCTGGTTGATCAGCGAATAGCGGACCTCGGCCCGGAAGCTCTCGTCCACCGGAGCGCCTACCCGCACGTCCCCGCCGTAAGTCGATTTGCCATAGGATTGGTAGGCATTGGTCAGGCTCTCGCTGTAGAAGATATCCGTTCCAAGCGACACGTGATCGCCGAGCAGATAGGGATCGACAAAGCTGACCGAGCCGCCACGCACATACTGCCCGAGCGTCGCCGTCACTTTCACGAATTGACCGCGGCCAAGAAAATTCATTTCCGAGACGCTGATCTCGCCCACGAGCCCCTCGGCACTGGAATAGCCGCCGGAGAAGCTGAAGTCTCCGGTCTTCTGCTCGTCCACGGCGATCGCAAGCACGAGACGGTCCGCCGCTGATCCTTCCTTGGTGGAAATGGCCACGGCATTGAACAGGCCAAGCGCCTTCAACCGGAGCTCGGCGCGCTCGATCAGGGCCCCATTGTATGGGTCGCCTTCCGCGAATTCGAGCTCTCGCCGGATCACCTCTTCGCGCGTGCGCGCATTGCCGCGAATGACAATGCGCTCGATGTAGCGGTGCGCAGCGTCATCAAGCACGAAAACGATCTTGATTGTCTTTGTCCGCGCGTCACGCTGGAGCTGCGGCTGCACGAGAACAAAAGGATAGCCGCGCTTGCCAAGTTCGGTGGCAATATCGCGGCGAGCACTGTCCACGGCTTCGCCGCTGAAAACCCGACCCGCTGCAAACGGCACCAGCGGCAGCACGTCGGCACTGCTCAATGCAGGAATGTGAGATTGGATCTCGATAGCGCCTGCGCGATAGCGGTCTCCTTCCTCGATCGTAAACTGCAGCAAGATACCCTTCAGGGCGGGATCGTAGTTGCCTCGCGCGGAAGCCACCCGCGCGTCCGGGAACCCGTTCTTGCCATAGAATTTTCGGATGAGATCGCAATCGGCTGCGACGCGATCGGGATCGTAGACGTCGTTCGTCTTGAGAAAGGCGAACAAGCCGGATTCGGTCGTGGTGATGACCGCCTTTAATCGTTGTTCGGAAAAGGCGCTGTTGCCAGCGAATGCGATGCGTTTTACCCCGGTCTTCGCACCTTCCCGGATCTCGAAGAGAAGATCGACGCGCCCTTCACCCCGCTCAATCGTTTTTGGCGTGACCTGAGCATCATATCGGCCCTGCCGCCTGTAGAGCGCGACGATGCGAGCGACGTCGGCTTGCACCGCCGGTCTGGTAAGCGGGTTGTTCGGTTGGAGGCTCGTCGCCTTTGCAAGATCGGCATCCTTGAGCGCTCTGTTTCCTTCGAATTGCAATCGTCCGATAACCGGAGCCTCGACCACATTGACGACCAGATGCCCTTCCCTGCGAGTCACCCTGATGTCTTCGAATGCTCCGGTCGCATAGAGCTCCTTGATTGCCGCGTCGAGTACAGCGGGTGTGGTAGGAGCGCCGGCGCTAATGTGGAAATGCGTCCTGATGTCGTCGGCGTCCACACGCCGGTTGCCCTCAACCGTGATGGTTACGTCCGACGCCGAGGCCACATGGGTGAAGATGGTCGCAAGCAACGCTGCGATCAGGATTGGCTTGCATGCCCGGCGCGTTAACCAATGATTTGCGAACGGCCCCGCCGAGTGGTTACGCAATACCATCATTGGCCTCCGGGCTGAAACATTGATCCGGCTTGGCGGCGAAAGCATGATCGGCGTTGCAACCCGAAAGGTGATATGGCGGCGCGCCCTAGGCGCTCCGCACCTGCCGTGTTGTTAACCTTCATGGCCGTCGCGACACGGAGCTATCCTGATCCGGTGGACTGCATGCTTTTCCGCACATGAAACTTAACGGCGACCTAATTTCTGGCTTCACATGAAGCCCGGATTGCGGGGCAGATACCGGGTCCAATCTCCGAAGTCGCGCGTGGAAACCAGCACCATCGGAAACGTGATCCGCAAGCCGTGCTCCGTGGCAATCCTGAGCACCGTCTCGTTGACGGCGGGAAGGAACGCCGAGACCTGGGAAGCTCTACAGGCTGACCCGAGTATCAGTGCGGTCGTGAATGCAGCGCCCATCTCGTTTGGCTGCGCCACCGCCAGCGGACCTACATGCCCGGTCGTGGAAACGTAAGCATAACCGATGAAGTCGTCCCGCCGATGCAAGAAATAGCCTTTCATTGCTTTGTCGTTGAGCAGATACCTGTGGTGCTTCTCGCGTGAAATGCCCAGGACGCCAAAATCGATTTGTGCAAGCCGGCTCAGATGCGAAGCAGTGGCTTCGATGCACGTTCCGCGTAATGTCTCGCCGTGAAGACGTTTCATCAAGGCCTCACGCTCGATGCTGAAAAAATAGATCGGAAACCGGGGGAACAGCCCATGACCGATATACAGTCCCTGCGACACGACGTTGAAGGTGAAGGTTATGAGCGCTTTGTTGGTAGCGCCTGCTTTCCTGGCGTGTTCAAATGTTCGCGTTAGAAGCTCCTTGCCGATTCCGCGGCCCTGGGCGCCGGGGGCGACGAATAATTCCGCGAGGAACCAAAGGTCGTCACACACCCAGCTGAAAGCAAAACCGAGGATTTCTCCGTCGGCTTCAGCCAACCACAGGCCATCGGGATCATCCTGCAGCGAAAACAATTGAAAAGCAGGAGGGCGCAAGGTTGCCATCGGCCCAAACCCGTGACGTTGGGTAAGGTCATTAATGCTGCGAACGACCAGCTCTTCGGCGCTCTGGAGTTCTTCGGGACAGGGAGATCGGAATACAGTCGGCACCAGGACAACTCCGCGACAGTACCACGGTAAACGCCAGGGTAGAGCAGCAACTCTGTGGTGTCGCCAGGAGTGGATCGCAAGCTGGTATGGTAGTACTGGGGCCAGGGCAGCGAACCGGCGCTGATAAAGAGGCGAGCGCTACTGGCCGTCCACCCACAAATGGGTGCGAGCCCCGGAAGGGCTGTGACCGGGGCTCGCCGTGCCGAGCGGAGCTGGAGAGATGGAACGTGAGGGGCGGCCCACCCGGCCTTGGAAGCAACTGTAACAGAGGCGGTGAATAGATCGGTGGTTACCGGCAACTGCCGCGAAAATAATTTTAGCGCACATCCCGGGTACCAGGCGCGGCTTCGCAAGGCGACGCCATTGGGCGGATGGCGCTGACGCCAATTGCGGCGCTACGCAACACCAAGGGAGATCAACATGGACATCGAAGGAAAGGTCGTCATCGTTACCGGGGCGGCGCGCGGGATCGGGCAGGAATATGCACGATATCTGGGTAGCCACGGCGCCCGCATCGTGATTGCCGACATCAACGACTGCTCGAATACGCTCGCCCTGGTCAAGGGCGAAGCGGGCACAGCGGTTGCGACGAAGCTCGATGTCGCAAGCGCCGCGTCAGCGATGGAGATGGTGCGCACAGCGCTCGACGCCTTCGGCCGCATCGACGCCCTTATCAATAATGCAGCATTGTTTGGCGGCCTGCGAGGTGGCCGTTTCGATGCGATCGCCGAAAGCGACTGGGATGCGGCAATGGCGGTGAACGTCAAGGGAATCTGGAACTGTTGCAAGGCCGTTGTGCCTGCGCTGCGCCGGAGCGGCGGCGGCAGCATCGTCAATATCGCTTCGCTCGCGGCCACCTACGGCATGCCGTATGGCTTGCACTATACGACCTCCAAGGCTGCCGTGATCGGGCTGACCCGCGGTCTTGCCCGGGAGCTAGGACGCGACAACATCCGGGTGAACGCCGTCGCACCGAGCATAGTGTTGACCGAGGCAACGCGGGAATTCTTCGGAGAGAAGACCGACAAGGCGCTTGAGACCATCAAAATGGGTCAGGCGATCACACGCAATCTCGTGCCCTCGGATCTCTCAGGAACCATTCACTGGCTGGTCTCTGACGCAAGTCAATTAGTCACGGGTCAAACCATCGCCGTCGACGGCGGCACAGTCATGCATTGAGAAAGAGGCGACCCGGGAATTAGAACGATGACCATTCGTGTCGCCGCCATTGAAGTCAGCCACTGGCATGCGCTCAATGACGCTGCCTATCTGCGCCACCTCATCGCCATGCCGGATGTGGAGCTTGTCGCCATCCAGGATTCCGACCCCGCTATCGTTGCAAGACGCGCGGCCGAGGTGGGGAGCCCAAAGACCTTCACCGACTACCGGGAGATGCTCGCGGCCACCCGACCCGACTTTGTCCTGGCGCTCGGGCGCCATCGCCAGATGGCCGCGATTGCTCACGATCTGCTCGATCAGGGCTATCCGTTCCTGATGGAGAAGCCGATGGGGATCAACGCCTCCGAGCTGGAGGCAGTGGCTGCCAGGGCGAGGAGCCTCAATGCGTTCGTCGCCGTGCCTCTGGCCCAGCGCTACGCGCCCTTCGCGGCGCGCGCCCGAGAGCTGCTCGCTGCAGGACGCTTCGGCCAGCTGTCGCACATGTACGTTCGCATCAACCGGCCAGGGCCGGCGCGGTACCCGGCCTGGGATTGCGCCTGGATGCTGGATCCCGCCGAGGCCGGCGGCGGTTCCCTGCGAAACTTGGGCCCGCACGGGTTGGACATGTTCCTCCATCTCACCGGCGAGGATGCGCAGGTGACTGGCGCGCAACTGAGCCGGCGTGCCCATGAATGCGCGGTCGAGGACTACGCTTCGATCATGCTTGCCTCCACGAGCGGCGTTCTCGGCACCGTCGAGGTCGGCAACGGCTTCCCCCGCGACGGCACGGATGGCGAGTGGAAGCTCGCCGGCCGCGATGCCATTCTCACGATGAAGGACGGAGTGATGAAGCTCGCTACCGCGAAGGGCGACGAGATTCTCCCGGGCACCGACGTGACCGCGCCCTATTTCACGGCGGTGCGCGATGCGCTCGACCACTGGCAACGCGGCGCGGCGCCCCCAATCAGCGTGCACGACTGCCTGCGCGCCGTGCGGTTGATCGACCAGGCCTACGAGCTCTCGATGTCACGTCCCGCATCAGGCGAGGGATCCGGTAATCCCGCCCCGGCAGGTTGAGACAAGGCCGTGCCAAACGGACAGTCTCAAGCCGCCGCTCGCGGCAGGCGAGATCGTGACCACGGGAACGCTCACGCGCGCCATGCCGGTGAAGTCCGCGGGGCGCGCCGGAGGCGTGCCACATGCCGAGGCGCTCCCGGATATCGCGGCGCCGCAGCGTAGCTCGCGAGCGGCACGATAAGGCGGGGCCCCGCTCATCCGGGCTACTGGCGCAGCAAGGCCTGAGCTTCTTCCCATATCCACCGGACGATCTCCCCGGCCGGCTCCGCTCTGGCCAGGCCCGCCGATTGACCAGCCCAGGCCTGAATTCGCTCGATGTCATTCGCCCTCGCGGCGGCGTCGCGCATGCCCTGAGTGAGGCCGCGTTGCACCGGATAAGGAGCAGGCGGCGGAGCGCCTGGAGCCGCCGCCGCCCGCACATAAGCGGTCGCGAGACTGCGGCCCGGTCGTCCCGAGAACGCTCGCGTCACCATCGTGTCCTCGGGAGCAGCTCGTCCGAGCGCGTCCTCCCAGGCTGGGGCTATCTTGGCTTCGGGGCTGCGCAGAAGTGCGGTGCCGATCTGCGCCGCGGAAGCGCCCAGAACCAGCGCGGCAGCAACCCCGCGCCCGTCTGCAATTCCTCCCGTTGCGATAACCGGAACCTGCACTGCATCGACAACGGCCGGCAGCAGGCTGAACAGGCCGATCATTCTGGCTTCGGCGGTTGTCGCGTCGAAAGCGCCACGATGTCCGCCGGCCTCCATGCCTTGAGCAACGATCGCATCGGCACCCGCAGCTTCGGCCGCCTTTGCTTCAGCAACGGTCGTCACGTTCGCGAGCCACTTGACACCCCGGCTTTTCATTCGCGCTACGAAGGCTTCGGGGTAGAGTCCCATGATCGACGATATGATCGGCGGACCCGCCTCCAGCATTGCTTCGCATTGCTCCTCGAAATTGGGTGGCCTGGCGTCACCGGCTTCCCTCGCGACCTCCGGTCCCCAATTGCTGAGAAAACGCCGCATCGCATCTTCGGCCGCAACATCCCGCTTGGGAGGTGGATCGGGAATCCACAGGTTCAGCTGAAAGCCGCCGTTGGTGCCTGCACGCACGTCCGCTGCCCAGTTTCTGATCGCCGGCGGCTGCATGAGGAGCGCGCCACAGCCCCCCAAGCCGCCGGCATTCGCAACTGCAACCGCCAGCGAAGCAGGACAGGCGCCGGCCATCGGCGCCATCAAGAGCGGCACGCGCAGATTGAATGTATCGCAAAATGCGCTGGCGCGGGCGAGGGCTGGATGCTGCGACATTGCTGAGCCGACTTACACCATGATCGTCATGCCGGCCGCACCCGCGACATGCCCCCAAAGGGAACAATCTTGTTGTCCGCGTCATGCCCGATATCGGCGCGTCCCAGCCATGCAATCCCTGACCTCCGGCACCAGTAGCGGGCGATCTCTTCCTCGTTCATTCCGAAATCCGGCTCGTTCGGGGTGATGCCGCTGCAGCGGCCAAGCATGACCCCCGACACGCGCCTGATCTCGGCATTGCTGGTGATGTGAAATAGCGACCTGTCGATCCGGTACATCGCCTCTCCCACCTCTTCCAACATCAGCACATGCCCCTCGAGGTCAGGTTGGAGCTGCGTGCCCAATATCTGACTGAGAACCGTCATGTTGAACGCGGCTGTTTTGTTTGCGCTTCTGACCGTGGGCTCCAACGCCGCCGGCTCCCGATCGACGATCCAGGCGAGCGCGCGCTCGACGGCCGCGTCTCCCGCGTCTCGGAGGATGTCCTGCGCCACGGGACCGTGCGCCACGGCCGCAAACCCGGCGCGATACAAGGCAGCCAGCAATACACCGGCATCGCTGTAGCCCAGATAGGCCTTGCGTCTGGACGACTCCGTCAAGGCGCACATGATCGCTTGCGCCACCCGGCAGGAACCGTAACCGCCGCGCGCGAACCACACTGCGTCGTAGCTCTCGTCATTGGCGATATCGAGAAACGCCCGCGCGCGCGTCGCGTCATCCCCGGCGAAATGCCCGTGCGAAGCGAAGCACTGGGGGTGGAAGACGATCTCGGGCGTCCGCTCCGGGTAGAGCGATCTGGCCAATGCCGGCACTCTCTCGGCAACCTCCGCAGACATGCGCGAAGCCGGTGCGACCACGCCGATCCTGCACCTTCCATCGCTCATCCAAGCGTCCGGCCTGCATTGCACCCCATAGGCAAGCCTTTTAGATTTCGCCGATGTCCCAGCTTGGAGATTACTTTTTTTGCGGGATCGGCGGTAGTGGCATGACCCCGCTCGCTCTGATCATCCAAGCCAGGGGCGGACTGGTCGAGGGCTCCGACCGCGCGCTTGATCAGGGACGCAATGCGGAAAGATTTGATTTTCTGCGTGCACGCGGCGTGCGGCTCCATCCGCAGGATGGCAGCGGCATTACCCGGGCCGGTCAGATCCTGGTCACGTCTGCGGCTGTCGAGGAGACGGTGCCGGACGTGCAGGCTGCGCGGCGTATCGGTGCCACCGTCACCACCCGCGCCAGGCTGCTCGCGGAGCTCTTCAACTCTGCCCGCTTGCCGGTCGGTGTTGCCGGCACGAGCGGCAAGTCCACCACGGTCGGCATGCTCGGTTGGATTCTGCACCGCGCCGGCAAGAGCCCCACGATCGTGAACGGCGCGGACATGAAAAACTTCATTGCGGCGGGCTCGCCTTTTGCCAGCGCCAGGATCGGCGAGGGCGAGGTTTTCCTCAGCGAAGTGGACGAGAGCGACGGCTCGATTGCGTTGTTCGAGCCCCGCGTCGCCGTTGTGAACAACGTCTCCTTCGACCATAAATCGCTGGACGAGCTGCGCACTCTTTTCCGCGATTTCGTCTCCGGCGCGGACACCGTGGTGCTCAATCTCGATAATGCAGAAACCGCGGCGCTGCTGGCGGGTGTGAAGCCGGGGCGAGCGGCGACCTACAGCCTGGGGGCTGCGAAGGCTGACCTCGTCGCGTCCTCGCCGGTTCGCTCGCTCGCTGGAATCGCGTTTCAAGTGAAGGCGCGCAGCAGCGCTGCGACCGTCGCGGTGGCGCTGCAAGTTCCCGGGCTGCATAATGTCGCCAACGCGCTCGCCGCGCTGTCTGCGGCGGAGGCCTGCGGCGTGACGCTTGCGGCGGCCGCGGCGCATCTCGGCGAGTTCAGCGGCATCCGTCGGCGACTGGAGATCGTGGGCGCCGCAAATGAGATCACCGTGGTCGACGACTTTGCGCACAACCCCGACAAGATATCCGCCACCCTCGAAACCTTGCACGCGTTTCCCGGCCGCCTGCTGCTGATGTTTCAGCCCCACGGCTACGGCCCGATTCGCTTGCTGCGGGACGCGCTGGTGGAGTGTTTTGCAACCGGGTTGCATGATGAGGACGTTCTGGTCATGCCCGAGCCGGTTTATTTCGGCGGCACGGTCGTGGACCGCAGCGTCGGCAGCGAGGATATTGCTCGCGAGATCCAGCGGCGCGGTCGAAAGGCCTTTGCTGTTGCCGACCGCGCCGCCTGCGGCGACCTGTTGGTAAGGCTGGCGCGACGCGGTGATCGCATCGTGGTGATGGGCGCGCGCGACGATTCACTTTCGCAGTTTGCGCGTGAGCTGCTTTTGCGGATTGCAGCGACAAAACACGGCTCGACCTGCGCAGCGCTGCGATCAAATTGATGCAGAGCCGTGCAACAGGCTCGCCGGGCATGAGCTCGAGCTTGTCCACGAGGCTATCGGTTACGCGGTCGGCTTGGTCAGGCGCGAGAGCAACGCGAGGAGTCGTGCCTTGGGTTCGTTCGGCCAAAATGCTCTCCTGCGTCGCGCGCTGTCGGGCTCCTCCCGGCCAAACATTCTCCAGGTTGGATCCGTTCATATTCAAACATTGTTTTCACTACGGTTTTTCCATTGGCTTCGTTTGCGGAAATTGGGTTCGTTTGCGGAAAATGGCAAAAAATGGGTTGCGCAATCCAGTCACAGCAGCCGCCAGTAGAGGGGCCGCAGCAG
>Ga0185299_10003466_pt1 | contig 20899 bp, 16 predicted proteins | sample PaiPotPPA55metaG_FD_128002 | JGI IMG/M metagenome (GOLD analysis project Ga0185299, IMG submission 128002) | Iron sulfur acid spring bacterial and archeal communities from Banff, Canada, to study Microbial Dark Matter (Phase II) - Paint Pots PPA... ... | reverse complement strand
CCGGGTCTGATCGGGATCACGCGATCGCCGCGCCAGCATGCGCAGGCCAATTGCGTCAAAGTCAGAGCGAAGCGGAACCGGAGTAGACATGGCAAACCTCTCGAAAGTTGTTTGCCATGGTGAATCAGATAAATGCCGATTCGGGAATCCGCCGCAGGAGTCAAACTTTCAAAGACTTGGTATAAAAAGATTCTCTGGGCGTCACCGGCTGATCTCCCATAGATGTCCAAACGAGACACACAAGTGCAAGGGGGATTAGGCCGCCAACATACCACAATAACTCAGCTAAGGTGCGATTATCGTCCCGCATCCTCACCCCGCGGTTGAAGGCAAAAATGAGAAAGCCTGACGAGACTGTTCCCGCCAGAACGATAATTTCGGTGCCCGTCGCCATAATGTTCTATCATGGCGTATCCTCATGCAGAGTCGAGTGGCCGGTTTTGAAATCGTGAGTGGCCGATTTCGGCCAGTACCCTGCGGCCGATTGACCCGCACGACCAGACCCCCTAGATTCCCGGTTTGGTGATTGAAACACCTGTCCGTCGAAACCGGTGCGGGGGACTGATCCGGATGACCGGAGTTCGCAGGGAAACCGACAGCTTGGGCGTGGTGGAGGTGCCCGCCGACAAGCTGTGGGGCGCGCAGACGCAGCGCTCGCTGGAGCATTTCAGCATCGGCAAGGACCTGATCCCACGGGAGATGATCACCGCCTACGCCACGCTGAAGAAGGCGGCGGCCAACGCCAACCACGCGGGCGGCCGGCTGGACGACTCGGTGCACCGGTTAATCGTGCGGGCCTGCGACGAAATCCTGGCCGGGCAGCACCACGACATGTTCCCACTGCATGTGTGGATGACCGGCAGCGGCACGCAGTTCAACATGAACGTTAACGAGGTCGTATCCAACCGCTGCTGCCAGCTCGCGGGCACCGCGCTGGGCAGCAAGGCGCCGGTGCACCCGAACGACCATGTGAACATGTCGCAGTCGTCCAACGACTCTTTCCCCTCGGCGATGTACATCGCCGCCGCGGTGAACGTGACGGGGCGGTTGCTGCCGGCGGTCACCGGCCTGCGCGACGCCATCGCGGCGAAGGCCGAGGAATGGAAGGACATCGTCAAGATCGGCCGCACCCACATGCAGGACGCCACGCCAATCACCCTGGGGCAGGAATGGTCCGGTTACGCCGGAATGCTTGGCGACAACGTCGAGCGGACGGAGGATGCGCTGAAGGGCGTCTACCGGCTGGCGCTCGGCGGCACCGCGGTGGGCACCGGCATCAACGCGGCCCCCGGATTCGCCGAGGCGGCGGCGGCGGAGATCGCGAAGCTCACAGGGTTGCCGTTCGTCAGCGCGCCGAACAAGTTCGCCGTGCAGGGGGCGCATGACGCGCTGGTGCAGCTGTCCGGCACGTTCCGCACGCTGGCGGTGTCGCTCTACAAGATCGGCAACGACATCCGCCTGATGTCCTGCGGCCCGCGCGCCGGCTTTGCGGAGCTGGAGATCCCCGAGAACGAGCCCGGCTCCTCGATCATGCCCGGCAAGGTGAACCCCACCCAGGCCGAGGCGCTGACCATGATCTCCGCCCAGGTGATGGCCAACGACGTGGCGGTCGGCTTCGGCGGCGCCGGGGGCTATCTGGAGATGAACGTTTATAAGCCGCTCATGATCTTCAACATCACGCACTCGATCACGATCATGGCGGATGGGTGCACGAATTTCCGCAAGTTTCTGATTGAGGGCACCCGCCCAAATCTGGCGAAGATCAAGGAGTACGTCGATCGTTCCCTGATGCTGGTGACCGCACTAGCGCCGGTGATCGGTTACGACAAGGCGTCGAAGATTGCCCATCATGCGATGGACAACAACCTCACATTGAAGGCCGCGGCGCTGGAACTTGGGTTTGTAAACGAGGAGGAGTTTGATCGCGTTGTCGATCCGGCAAAGATGGTCAGGCCGTACGTTGCAAGCGGCACATAACGAAGACCACTGACCGTCCAACCTCACAAAATAACGACGGAGAGCAACCCCAATGACCACCATCGCGAAGCGCGGCCCGGAGCTGATCCAGGATCCCTCTCTGAACAAATCAACCGCTTTCACTGAAGCCGAGCGGCAATCGCTTGGCCTCATTGGCCTCGTGCCCGATGTCACCGAGACCGAGGATCTACAGCTGCGACGCGTGTTGATCCAACTGGGGCATAAGAACACTGACCTTGATCGATACATCTATCTCGTCAATCTGCTCGACCACGACGAAACGCTGTTCTACCGTACCGTTATGTCGGATCCGGCGCGATTCCTGCCGATCGTGTACGATCCGACAATCGGCGAGGCCTGTCTCAAGTTCGGCCACATCTACCGTCAGGCGCGTGGCATGTATCTCTCGATCGCACGCCGCGGCAAGGTAAAGCAGATCCTGAACAATTGGCCGCAGGAGGACATCCGGTTCATCTGCGTCACCGACGGTGGCCGCATTCTCGGCCTCGGCGACCTCGGGGCGAACGGCATGGGCATCCCAATCGGCAAGCTGCAGCTCTACACCGCCTGCGCCGGTGTGCCGCCGCAATACCTGCTGCCCATGTACCTCGACGCGGGTACTAACAACGAGCAGTACCTGAACGACCCGTTGTATTTAGGCCTCCGCAAAACACGCCCACCGACCGCCGAGCTGTTTTCGTTTGTCGATGAGTTCGTCGAGGCGGTGCAGGAGGTGTTTCCGAAATGCTGCATCCACTTTGAGGATTGGACGGGTGTAGACGCTGTACACCTCCTTGAGCGCTACCGCGACAAGTACTGCGTCTACAACGACGACGTGCAAGGTACGGCTGGCATCACGCTTGCCGGCATGATCAATGCCACCAAGCTTAAGGGCACGAAGCTGAAGGACGAGAAATACCTATTTCTCGGCGCTGGTTCGGCAGGCATCGGCCTCGCCAACCTCCTGTGTTCCGCTCTCGTTGCGGACGGCATGGAGCTGAAGGCGGCGCAATCACAAATCTGGATGTTCGACGTCAATGGCCTGCTCCAATCGACCCGCACGGACCTCGTCGATTTCCAGATGCCGTATGCACATGAGCATGCGCCAACCAAGGACTTCGTCGCTGCCGTCGAGAGCATTAAGCCAACCGCGATCATCGGCGTCAGCACGATCGGGGGCGCCTTCACCCAGCAGGTCGTTGAGGCCATGTCGCGGATCAACGAACGCCCCGTGATCCTAGCGCTTTCGAACCCGACGGAGCACGCCGAATGCACCCCCGAGCAGGCTTATAACTGGTCGCTGGGCAACGCGATCTATGCCGCGGGCGTGCAGTTCCCGCCAGTCACCTACAAAGGCCAGACTCGTCTGCCAGGCCAAGCCAACAACTTCTACATCTTTCCTGCGGTTGGCATGGCGATCTTCGCGACGCAGGCGCGCCGCGTTACGGACGAGATGTTCATCGAGGCCGCTGCGGCGGTGGCGGATCAAGTGTCGGTTGAACAGCTCAAGCAGGGTCTCTTGTACCCGCTGCAGTCAAACATCCTTGAAACCGAGATCAAGACAGCTGCGCGGGTTGCGGCGCTTGTCTTTGATTCGAAGCTGGCCCGCGTGGATCGTCCGGCGAATATGGAGACATTCATTCGGCAGCACGTCTACAAACCTGAGTACCAAACACTCGTCTGAGTCAGCACGTGCCGGCGCGGCTGGATGAGACGGTTCCCGCCTGTCGCGAAGCCTTGCAGGAATTGATCCGCGAGCGCGTGCCGCTCCAATGGGCCGCGAGCACTGGCAATCAAGGCATCGCCCTGATGGTGCTCGCCGAAAGGCGCGGCGGTGCGGAGATGGCGACGCTGGCGGCTCAACAGATCGAGGCGGCTTTAACGGCGTCGCGCGACAGCGGCAATGCGCCTTCGGCTGCCATGTTTGCAGCCACCCTGCCTAGCGCGGAAACGGAAGGGAACACCGGTTCGCGCAGGAGGTGCGGCAAACACACATGCGATAGACGCACAACGAGCCCCGGTGCACTCAAGCAACTGCGGGGCTCTGCTTCGCCTTTGCGAAGCGATCTGTGATTTATGCAGATTCTCGGTACGAGCTAACATCCGCTTGGCCTTCGCGGGCGCTATCGCACGATGATATCACATTGTCGGCGGCGGCGTTTCGGCCCAGCCGGCATTCTTGGCTTTCGCACCACCGTGACCCCGCGCCTGTCGGGGTCAGTTACGCTGTCCCGGTGGAGTCATCGCTTCTCCATTGCATTGGAACTGATGCGTTGTCGAAAGAAGGCACCTTCCGCTTCCGCCCGAGTCTTGTGAACAACGGCGGAAGCACTCAAATGTTGCGCTCCTTCCGCGCATTGTCAATTTTTTTTTCGCTATATTTTGCGGCCACGTTGTCGCCCCCAGAGCGTCATCTATTGACAGATTCGGGCGGGATTCTCAGCGCCATTGCCGCAAGCCCGAGCCCTTGCAGGGAAGCTCGCTGAGCTTCCTTGACTTCCCCGTTGCGACGCGCCTACAAGGCCCGGTCCTTGATTCGAGGTTCTTCGAGCGACCCGCGTTGCCCCGAGAGGCAGCGGCGAACGTCCGGCAGCGCGTTGCGCTCCTGGGCGGTTTTTCCGTTGAAGCCGTTGAAGCCTTGCGCGCAAGTCCCCGTTTGCGCTGTCGAGCTCCTTCCTGGCGGACCTTTCTTCGGGGAGGTGTGTTAAACTTCTAGTAATCGCGCCGCCGGCGCGGCAAAACCGCAGGACAAACGCATGTTCGAAGGGCTTTCGGAAAAGCTCTCTGGCATATTGGATAAATTAACGCGGCGCGGCGCGCTTTCCGAAGAGGACGTGAACCTCGCGCTGCGCGAGGTCCGCCGCGCCCTTCTCGAAGCCGATGTCGCGCTCGACGTCGTGCGCTCTTTCGTAGACAAGGTGCGCGCGCGCGCGGTTGGCGCCAACGTCGTCAAATCGGTGACGCCCGGCCAGATGGTCGTGAAAATCGTCAACGACGTTTTGATCGAGACGCTTGGCGCCGATGCCAATCCCATCGACCTCGACGCGCCGGCGCCGGTCGCGATCATGATGATCGGCCTCCAGGGCACCGGCAAGACGACGACCACGGCGAAAATCGCCAAGCGTCTCTCCGAGCGGATGAAGCGCAAGGTGTTGATGGCCTCGCTCGACGTGAAGCGTCCGGCGGCGCAGGAGCAGCTCGCCGTGCTCGGCCGCCAGGTCGAAATAGACACCTTGCCAATCGTCGCGGGCCAGACACCGGTGCAGATTGCCAAACGCGCGGAACAGGCGGCGCGTTTGCAAGGCTATGATATCGTCATGCTCGACACGGCCGGGCGCACGCATATCGACGAAGCGCTGATGGAGGAGATGGTCGAGATCAAGGCGGCCTCGCGCCCGCACGAGATTCTTCTCGTCGCCGATAGTCTGACCGGCCAGGACGCGGTTCATCTCGCGAAAAGCTTTGATGATCGCGTCGGCATCACCGGTATCGTGCTGACGAGAATCGATGGCGACGGGCGCGGCGGCGCGGCGCTTTCCATGCGCGCGGTCACCGGCAAGCCGATCAAGCTTCTCGGCACCGGCGAGAAGATGGACGCGCTTGAGGATTTTCATCCGTCCCGCATCGCCAACCGCATTCTCGGGATGGGCGACATTGTCTCGCTTGTCGAAAAAGCGGCCGAATCGATCGATGCCGCAAAAGCGCAGCGCATCGCCGAGAGGATGCGGAAGGGGAAGTTCGATCTCGATGATCTTTCCGACCAGCTCGCCCAGGTCGAGAAGATCGGCGGCCTAGGGGGCATCATGGGAATGCTTCCCGGCGTCGCCAAGATGAAGGAGCAGCTTGCCTCCCCCCGTTTCGACGATGGCATTATCAAGCGCCAGCGCGCCATTATTTCGTCGATGACCCGCGAGGAGCGGCGTGCCCCCGATGTCCTCAAGGCCTCGCGCAAGAGGCGCGTCGCGGCCGGCTCCGGCGTCAGGGTCGAGGATGTCAACAAGCTTCTAAAACTGCACCGGCAGATGGCCGGCATGATGAAAACGATGGGCGGCGTCAAGCACGGCGGCGCGATGGGCAAGATGGCTTCCATGTTCGGCCTGCCCAGCGGAGGGTCGGGGGGCGGCATGCCGCGGCCCACGCCGGAACAGCTCGCCGCCTTGCAAAGGCAAGTTGGCCAGAGGCAAACCGGGCCAACGCCGGGGCAGCCGGCACCGGTCAAACCCGGCCCGAAACCGGCTGAGCCGCCGAAATTGCCCGGTCTTGGGGGAGCGAAGCTGCCTGGGCTCGGCGGCGGCCTGTGGAGCGGCCTCAATCCTTTCGCAAAGAAGAAATAATGGCCGAGGCCGAAAATCTTGTCTTTGAGCACCTGCGCCATATGCGTGGGCAGCTCGATCGCATGGAAAGCGATATTGGCGAGATCAAGAGCCGCCTTGGCCGTCTCGAAGCGGGTCTCGCCCAAATCCATGTCACGCTCGCCAAGCAATCGCTTCGCCTCGATCGCCTCGACGCGCGCGTCACCCGCATCGAAAAGCGGCTTGATCTCGTTGAAGGCTAGACATCAATCGCCATAAGTTGAAAGGAAAGCACAATGCCACTGAAAATTCGCCTGTCGCGCGGCGGCGCCAAGAAGCGGCCGTTCTATCGGGTCGTGGTCGCCGATTCCAGGATGCCCCGCGATGGAAGGTTCATCGAACGACTCGGCATCTTCGATCCCTTGAAGGCGAAGAGTGCGGAGGGCCGGATCGTGCTCGACCATGAAAAGGCGAAAGCGTGGATGGCCAAGGGCGCGCAGCCGACCGAGCGCGTCGCCCGGCTGCTCGACGGTCTCGGCGTCGTGCCACGCGTGCCGCGCAACAATCCCAAACAGGCTTTGCCGAGGAAAAAGGCGCGGGAACGCGCCGCCGTCGCCGCCGCGAAACCCGCGGCGACGCCCGCCACCTGACCGCGGGCGCGGCTGCAGCGCAATGGTCAAGGATCGCATTCTGGTTGGCCGTTTTGGCGCCCCGCAGGGCGTCGGCGGCGAAGTGCGGCTCACTTCCTTTACCGGCGTTCCGGGCGCCATTGCCACCTACAAACCACTTTTCGATGAGAGCGGAACACGGCGATTTTCGATTCTTAGCCTGCGTTCGGTCAAGCACAACAAACTTGTTGCCAAGATCGCGGGGGTTGACGACCGCGCGAGCGCCGGGACTTTGACCCATGCCGAACTCTTTGTGCCCCGCGCGTCCTTGCCCGAAGTGGAATGCGAGGAATTCTATCTCGCCGATCTGATCGGCCTTGCGGCGATAAGCGAAGCGGGAGAAGCGTTTGGCAACGTCGTCAATGTGTTGAATTTTGGCGGCGGCGATATTTTGGAAATCGCTTGCCGAGACAGGAGCGAGACGTTGCTTTTGCCGTTCACCAAAGAGATTTTTCCGCGTCTCGATTTCGAGGCGGGCCATTTGACCGTCGTGCCGCCGGCCGGGATCGAAGCGAAACCTCCGGAGCGTTGAGGGGCCAGGGGGGCTATGTGGCGGGCGACGGTTTTCACGCTGTTTCCGGAAATGTTTCCCGGACCTCTCGGTGTCTCGCTTTCGGGCGAGGGTTTGGCGCGCGAACGTTGGAGCATCGAAATTCGGAACATCCGCGCGCATGGGCTTGGCCGCCATCGGGCGGTTGACGACACGCCGGTCGGCGGCGGCCCCGGGATGGTGATCCGCGCCGATGTGCTGGCTGCCAGCCTCGACGCCGGGCTGGACGAGGGCGACAGGCGGCCGCGCTTGCTGCTTTCTCCGCGCGGCGCGCCCTTCACGCAAGCGCGCGCACATACTCTTGCGGTGGGAGAAGGCGTCGTGCTCATCTGCGGCCGTTTCGAGGGCGTCGATGAGCGGATCGTTGCTGCCCGGGGTCTCGAAGAAATTTCGATCGGCGATTATGTGCTCTCCGGCGGCGAGATCGCCGCTTTTGCCGTGCTCGACGCCTGCGTGCGGCTGCTGCCCGGCGTGATGGGAGCGCAAGCGTCAGGCGCCGAAGAGAGTTTCGAGGCGGGGCTTCTTGAATATCCGCATTATACACGGCCGCGCGAATGGGAGGGGAGGGCAATCCCGGACGTGCTGCTTTCCGGCGACCACGCGAAAATCAAGGCCTGGCGCGAGGCGGAGGCGCTAAGGCTCACCCGCGAGAGACGGCCGGATTTGCTTAAGCGGACGTAAGCGGAGCTTTCCGGAAGCAGTTCTCCTTGCGCGATCTTACCGAATTCCCTCGTAAAAATGTACAATCTGTGTATTAGGTAAAAATACCGATTGCCGTTATCCTCCCACCAAATTTTTCCGCTTGATGAACGGAGTTTTGGGTGGAGCAAAAGCAAGAGCTTTTACAAAAATGGGATGACCGGGCTCGCCGCCTTTATCCGCGCATGGAGATTTCTCGCGAAGGGCTGACGCCCGGCGCCGGAACGGTGCTGGCCGGGATGGCGCAAGACGAACGGGGCCGCGCGCGCCTCGCCCTCGACGACGAGCCGCGCGCCTTGGCGCTTCTCGCGACGGCTTTTATGACCGGCCGGTGGAGGCTTGCGTTCTCGCCAAGCTTCGGCGCGCCTGCGAACTTTGGATCGAGGGCGACAAGGCCCTCGCCCATATTCATTTGGCCCATGCCGGCGTGCCGCCCTGCGGCCCGGATCAGGCGTTGCGGCTCTTCGTGGCGGACGAACTCATCAAAGCTGGCGTTACGCCAGAGACGCTGATGAAGGCGCAAGGTTTTGATCCAACCTCCCTCGATTTATTGCAAGCCAATTCAATCCGGCGCAGCCGCGCTGGAATGCCGGCAGTGGGCGCGACAGCGGCCGATGGAAGGGCGTTGAGTCCGCAGGGGTAAGGAGTTCATCGCCCGCCTGTTGATTGAAGCCGCGCGCCGGGCCGCCCGCGCGTTGTTGCGCCCATCAGAAACCACCCAATCCCGATGTAGTTAAACCCGAGAGCAAGCCGCCGGAAGCCGAGGATTTGCAGCTTCAGGATGTCAATGCGAATAAATGCCAAGGGGGCGGATCTCAAGGGCAAGACGCGCGGCGTTGTGAAGAGCTTTGATGCAATTGGCCAAACGGCGAAGCCCTAGGGGAGACAAGACATGGGCAATTGCACTTGACGGACCCAACCGCGCGCGGCATAAGCAAAGCGCGCGGCGGAGCGACTCGGCGCTCAAGCTCAAATCCGGTTATCCGAACTTTCGATCTTCGCTTTGCCGCCAGAGTATAGGTTAATGGCGGTGATTAAGGGCTATTTTGACGATAGCAGGTCTGATGAGAAAATGTGGACCATTGCAGGTTATGTTGGCAACGATGATCAATGGAAACGCTTCGAAGCTATGTGGCCAATAGCCTATCCCACCATGATGTCCCGTATTTTCATATGAAAGAAATGCAGACTCCAAGTGGGGTATATAGCATATGGTATCCGGCGGTAGACCATAGAATGAGATTAAAGATTTTTTTCAAGAGCTTTTTAAAGTGATAAGCTCTGGCGTTCTTGATGGATTATATTCCACGATCGGAGAGGATGATTTGAAACGTTTCAATAATGACTATAAGTTGTCATTAGAGCCGTTACCACTTTCTATATACACTGTATTACTACAAATAGGAAAGACTTAACCCTGATCAACGGGTTGAAGCTGTTTTCTACAAAGTGGATAAAATTGATTCGAAAATTGTGACCGCCAAAAACTATGCTCATTCTGACAAGCGGTACGTTGGGGTAATTATTAAAAATATAACAATTCCATTGACGGAAGAAGAGGGGTTAAAGATGTTTTAGAAATCCAAGCTGCCGCTGGCCGCGCGCGAATTCTCCGCCCATCGTTATCTTCGTTTATCCCGCCAACAGCGGTTGCGGCTTGTCCCTGGCACGCATTATGGTCCGGCCGCCGCGGCCGGCAGCCTGGGATAAAAAGCGGCATTGGGGCGTCGCCAAGCGGTAAGGCAGCGGATTTTGATTCCGCCATGCGGAGGTTCGAATCCTCCCGCCCCAGCCAATGTTTTCAATTATTTAGATTATCGCCGTGGCCCATAGCGTCTGCGCGGCTACCACAGGGCTACCACAAAAGCGGGGTGCGGCCCCCCTGTCCCTGTCGGAAATCAAATCCGAACCCAGCAGGCGAGTTGCGAACCAGACGAGAAAGGTGGTTCCATGGATCACCTGCCTGCATACTGATTCGCAACCAATGTCCGTCGCCTATGTCGAAAAACTCAATCCTGAACAGCGGCGAGCTGTCGAGCATGGCGTGCGGGAGAACGACGCGGCGCCGGGCACGCCACTGCTCGTCATTGCCGGGGCGGGGTCCGGCAAGACCAACACCCTGGCGCACCGGGTGGCCCACTTGATCGTCAATGGCGCCGATCCCCGCAAAATCCTGCTGATGACCTTTTCGCGCCGGGCTGCCGCCGAGATGGCGCGGCGCGTCGAGCGAATCGCACGCAGGGTGATCGGCGACAGTGCCGGGGTCATGACCGATACGCTTTGGGCCGGGACCTTCCATGGGATCGGCGCGCGGCTCTTGCGCGACTACGCCGGCCAGATCGGCCTCGATCCTGCTTTCACCGTTCACGACCGCGAGGACTCGGCCGATCTGATGAACCTTATGCGGCACGAACTCGGGTTCTCGAAGACGGAAAACCGCTTCCCGGCCAAGGGCACATGTCTTGCCATCTACTCGCGATGTGTCAACGCCGAGTTGCCGATCGAGGATGTGCTGGCAACGACCTTCCCGTGGTGCGCCGCCTGGGTTGCCGAACTGAAGCAGCTGTTCGCTGTCTATGTCGAGGCGAAGCAGCGACAGAATGTCCTCGATTACGACGATTTGTTGCTCTACTGGGCGCAGACGGTCAACGATCCTGGCCTTGCCGGCGAGATCGGCGAGCGCTTCGACCATGTGCTCGTCGACGAGTACCAGGACACGAACCGCCTTCAGGCCGCCATCCTTTTGGCGTTGAAGCCCGGCGGGCGCGGCCTCACCGTAGTCGGCGACGATGCACAGTCGATTTATTCGTTTCGCGCCGCGACGGTGCGCAACATCCTCGATTTTCCTAAGCAGTTCAGCCCGCCGGCTGCGATCATCACGCTTGACCGGAACTATCGCTCGACGCAGCCGATCCTCGCCGCCGCCAACGGCGTCATCGATCTCGCACATGAGCGTTTCACCAAAAATCTCTGGACCGACCGTACCGCCGCCGAGCGGCCACAACTCGTCGGCGTTCGCGACGAGAACGACCAGGCAGACTACATCGTCGCGCGCGTGCTGGAGAATCGCGAAGGCGGCACCATGCTGAAACAGCAGGCGGTCCTGTTTCGCGCCTCGCACCATAGCGGACTGCTCGAAGTGGAACTCACCAGCCGCAACATTCCTTTCGTGAAGTTCGGCGGGCTCAAATTCCTGGATGCCGCCCATATCAAGGACATGCTGGCTCTGCTGCGCTTTGTCGAGAATCCGCGAGACCGCGTCGCCGGCTTCCGGGTGATGCAGCTGATGCCCGGGGTCGGCCCCACCTCGGCGCAGCGAGTTTTGGATTGTATGACGGAGGCGGCCGATCCGATTGGTGCGCTTGCCGGCGCGCCATCGCCGCCACGGGCCGGCGCCGTCTGGACCGCCTTCGTCGAAACAGTTACCGATCTGAACGCGGGCCGAGCGGGTTGGCCGGCGGAACTGGAGCGGGCGCGCCTCTGGTATGAACCGCATCTCGACCGCATCCACGAGGATTCCGTCACCCGTCACGCCGATCTGATCCAGCTCGAGCAGATCGCGAGTGGCTATCCCTCCAGGGAACGTTTCCTGACCGAACTTACGCTCGATCCGCCGGACGCGACGAGCGATCAGGCAGGTGTGCCGCTGCTCGACGAGGACTATCTGATCCTCTCGACGATCCATTCCGCCAAGGGCCAGGAATGGAAGTCGGTCTTCGTGCTCAACGTCGTCGATGGCTGCATTCCCTCCGACCTAGGCACGGGGACGTCCGCCGAGATTCGAGGAGGAGCGGCGTCTGCTCTATGTCGCGATGACGCGCGCCAAGGACGATCTTCACCTCATTGTTCCGCAGCGTTTCTTCACCCATGGCCAGAATGCGCAAGGCGACCGGCATGTTTACGCTTCGCGAACGCGTTTCATTCCCGATGGACTGCTCGGCCTTTTTGAGCGGACGGCATGGCCGATGGCGGCGCCTTGGATCGGCCGTACGGCCGGCAAGCGAAGGCGTGCGCGTCGATGTCGGCGCCCGCCTGCGCGGCATGTGGCGATAGGGAGGACGGGCCTTTGTGCAATCTCTATTCGGTGACGAAGGGCCAGCAGGCAATCCGCGAATTGGCGGGTGCCATGCGCGACCGGACAGGCAATCTGCCACCGCTGTACGGGATCTTCCCGGACTACTGCGCCCCGATTGTCCGAAACCAACCCGAGGGTCGCGAGCTGATGATGGCGCGGTGGGGGATGCCCTCGCCCGTCTTCGCGCTGAAGGGCAAGAAATCCGATCCAGGCGTCACCAACGTCCGTAATGTCAAATCTCCGCATTGGCGGCCCTGGCTTGGGATCGAGAACCGCTGCGTGGTGCCCTGGACGAGTTTTTCCGAGAATGAGGCGCTGCCGGACGGCTCCCGTCGGACGGTTTGGTTCGCATTCGACGAGACCCGGCCATTGGCCTTCTTTGCGGGCATCTGGGCGCGCTGGACCGCCGTCCGGAAAGTGAAGGAAGGCGAAACAACAAATGACATCTTCGCGTTTCTGACAACCGAACCGAACAAGGAGGCCGCGGCGATCCACCCGAAAGCGATGCCCGTCGTTCTGACGGCGCGAGAGGAGATCGACTTGTGGATGAATGCGCCAGCCGACGAAGCGCTCAAGCTGCAAAGGCCGCTTCCCGACAATTCGCTAAAGATCGTCGCGAGGGGGGATAAGAAAGATGAGGGAGGCCTCGCGGCCTGACGTTTCATGCTTGCGCAGGATAGTGATCGAACTGGGCGAGTGCGCAAAGCCGTAGGGCCGAATCAGGCGCGTCTCGGACGGAGCTGGGCGGCAGCGCAAGATCATCCATATTGATATGGATGCTTTCTACGCCTCGGTGGAGCAGCGCGACAATCCAGAGCTACGCGGCAAACCTGTTGCCGTCGGCGGCTCGCGCGAGCGCGGCGTCGTCGCCGCCGCAAGCTACGAAGCGCGGGAATTCGGCGTGCACTCCGCAATGCCATCGGCCACCGCAAAGCGCAAATGTCCCAACCTGACGTAAAGCCGCGCTTCGATGTTTATAAGGTGGTGTCGCTCCAGATCCGCGCGATTTTCGCCGCGTACACGCCAATCATCGAGCCGTTGTCGCTCGATGAGGCCTATCTCGACGTCACCGAGAATTTGAAAGGCATCGCGTCAGCGACAGAGATCGCCGAGGACATCAGGGCGAAGATCAGACATGAGACGAATCTGACGGCTTCTGCTGGAGTCAGCTACAACAAATTCCTGGCGAAGCTTGCCTCCGATCACCGCAAGCCGGATGGCCTCTTTGTCATCACCCCGAAAATGGGGCCGGCCTTGGTTGAGAATTTGCCGGTAGCCAAGTTCCATGGCGTGGGACCGGCGACGACAGCGAAAATGAATCGGCTCGGGATCAAGACGGGGCTCGATCTCCGGGCGCAGACCTTGCCGTTCCTCCAGCAGCACTTCGGTAAGTCCGGCCCCTACTATTACTGGATCGCGCGCGGCGTCGATGAACGGCCGGTCCGCGCCGACCGCGTCCGCAAGTCCGTTGGGGCGGAGAGCACTTTCGCGCAGGACCTGCATGCGTTCGAGCCGATGCGCGAAGCGCTGCAGCCCATCATCGCCAAAGTCTGGCGGCAGTGCCTGGCGACCGGTGCTCGGGGGCGAACTGTGACGTTGAAGGTGAAGTTCGCCGACTTTCAGCAGATCACACGAAGCAAGTCCATCGGCGACGCCATCGACAGCCTCGCGGGCCTTGAGTGTCTGAGCCTTGTCTTGCTCGAACCACTCCTGCCCACGGAAAAAGGGGTGCGCCTGCTCGGGATCTCGCTGTCGTCTTTGACGCAGGCTGAGGCGACGGGACGCCGCCAACTCTCGCTGGTGCTCTGATGAAAGGCTTCCGGACCAAATCCGCGCCGCACCGCCGCAGTCCGGCGCGACACGCAGGCACCGTTCGCATCCACACCACCATGCGCGATTTTCTCGGCCATCCGCGCGGGGTTGACATTCCTGTTCACCACCGAGATGTGGGAGCGCTTTTCTTATTACGGAATGCGCGCCCTGCTCGTCCTCGGTGAAGTACCTGCCGCTGCCCGGCCATGACCACGTCATCGGGCTCGGCGCCATACGCGGCGTGCTCGAAAGCATTCGGCTCGCTCGGCGTGCAACCCTTCGCATCGCAGATTTATGGTCTCTATACCGGGTTTGTTTACCTAACCCCGCTGTTTGGAGGCTGGCTTGCCGATCACGCGCTCGGTCAGCGCCACGCCGTGATCCTCGGCGCCGCGCTGATGGCGATCGGCCATTTCATGATGGCATTCGAGTCAGATAGGAAAGGGTGACGCCGAAACAGCCGAGCGCCATCTTGGTGACGGTCGACGGCTCCTTTCCGCTATTTCGTCGTCATCACTATCGGCGAGCTCTATCTCTCCCCCATCGGCTTGTCGCTCGTTTCGAAGATCGCGCCGGCCCGCATGATCTCGACGATGATGGGCCTGTGGCTCGGCACCAGCTTCATTGGCAATTTTGTCGCTGGCTGGCTCGGCAGCTTCTGGAGCTCGATGGACAAGATGAGCTTCTTCACCATGATCGCCGCTCTCGCAGCGAGCGCCGGCGTGGTGATCTGGTCCTTCAATCGCCCGCTCAAAGGTATCCCGCAGGGCTAGCGCCCGTTCGGACGGATCGGGCATGTTCATCGAAACGATGCTCAATGCGTGCGACCAGTCAGGACATATTTTCGCTTTCTTGGTTCCTGTATGTTCTTCTGGTGCTCTTTGCTTTCGTATGAGGCGCGTGACCATGCCGCTGTGCGTCAGGCACGCCATCATCGGCCTCGCGGCGATGCTCGCGGCGATGCTCGCGACGTGCCTAGCCAACCCGGCGGACGCCATGCGGCACCGGGATGCACAGCCGGTCGAGACTATGGAGACCCGTCCCGCGGGCGCGCCGCTCATGGCGATTGTCTCGCTCAGCAATCAGCGGGTCACGATCTATGATGCGGATGGCTGGATCTTGCGCGCACCGGTTTCCAGCGGCCAAAGCGGATATGAAACGCCTGCCGGCATCTACAGCATCATTCAGAAAGAGGAGGAGCACTACTCCAACCTGTACGATGACGCCTCCATGCCCTTCATGCAGCGCATCACCTGGTCGGGCATCGCGCTTCACGCGGGACCGCTGCCCGGATACCCCGCCTCTCACGGCTGTGTTCGCATGCCGTATGAGTTCGCCCAACGTATCTTCGACATGACGAAAATCGGCATGCGGGTGATCGTGGCTCGAAACGACGTCCGCCCCGTCGAAATTGACCACCCCGTTCTCTTCAAGCCGAAATTGGTTCGCGCTGATCTTGCGCTCAATGCGCTAACCGCGCATTGGGACGCAGCTCGTGAGGAGGCGCAGGCAGCAGCGCCTGACGCCGCTCCACCCGAAGCAGACGGGCCATCGCAAGCCAGCCCAGCCAAGCCCCTAGTGATGTTGAAGTCACTCACTGCCGCCAAGATCGCGGCCGCGGATGCGGTAGCAAGAAAGGCGGATGCGGCCAGGTTGACCGCGGCAAAATTGACCTTGGATGCAGTGCGGCTCGTGCGCGCTGCAGAGGCCACGAAATACCGAGCGGAAGCGCAACTCACGGCTGCCGAAAGCGCACTCAAGATCGCAAGTTCGCCGACGGTGATCCAGGCGGCCGAGGAGGAAAAGGCCGAAGCGCTTGCAAGGTTGGCCGACGCAGAGGCGCAGTTGGTTGCCGCTAAGGGAGAAGCGCCACTGAAGGCGGATGCTGCTGCGCGCGCACGCGATGAGGCAAGAGCGGCCGCTGCCGAGAAGGTCTCAGCCGTGGAAGCTTCAAGGGAGGCGGCGCGCATGATGTCTCCCGTATCTATCTTCATTAGTCGGAAGACGCAGCGACTCTATGTCCGGCAGTCCTTTCAGCCCGTGTTGGAGAGCCCGATCACGATCCACGATGCCGACCATCTTATCGGTACGCATATCTACACCGTGCTCGACTACGCGAATGGCGGTGCCGATCTTCGCTGGAGCGCCATTTCCATGGACAGGCGTCAGCTTGGTCCAAATGGCACGTCGCGTCGTGGTGACGATCCCAACGCCGAGTCGATGTCTCCGGATGTAGGCCCGGCCAGGGCAGCGCTCGACCGTATCGAAATACCACAGGACATCGTCAACCGCATCTCTGAAATCATCTCACCAGGATCTTCGTTGATCATTTCGGATGAGGGCATGAGCACCGAGACTGGCGAAGACACGGACTTTGTGATCCTCATGAGCGGTGAGCCACAAGGCGCCATCAAAATGCGACGCCATGATCCGGACCTTTACGGCCGCTACGATCGACAGTATGACCGCTCGTATGGGCGCTTGCCGGCTTATGCGCCCTCCTTCTATGATGGCAACTCATTTATCCCGTGGTAGCTGCGCCGGTGTCAACGCGCAGGATTCATGGCCGGCGTGCTGACACCATTTCCGCCGCTATGTGCCAGATCGCGGATCCCACGCGATGTGGAAAATATGCCGTGACGGTGCAGGCGATCCTGCGATTTCCCGATCATCGCCTTCGCGCGACGGCCCAGCGCGTCGTCGTATTTGACGAGGATCTTTTGCTTGCTTGCGACCGACCTCTTGGACACATTGCGTGCGGCATCGGCAATCGGAATTACCGCTACTCATATCGGTGTTTTGAAGCGGCTGGCTGCGATCGAACTCGCAGCAGCGGATGGAGTGCGGACCTGACATGCTAATTATGTTAGCTGACTTGCGCCGCAAGTTAGTGCGTCATCCGGTGGATGCGGGTTAATTCCGTGTCGGGCGATCTCTTCGGCGCCATGCGCCTTTCGGTGCACGATCGCAAAATGACCGCACAATAGAATTGCGAGCGAAGCGGCCGTGCTTCCCTTGCTGGTGCCTCATATGATCCCGGCGCTTCTTCACGCCTGGCCATGCCTGTGCAGGATTTTCCGCGGCCGGTAAGTCCCGATAATATGACTTGATAGTCATATATCCTGGCCATACCTTCCTGGTAGCCGATTCGCGTGATTCGAATATGCCTGGAGGTGAGATGGCGTGGCGCCGAAGGGTACAAATCGAACCGGCAGAATTCGAGGGCCTACCAGAGAGTCTAGGGCTGCGCCTTCAGAGCTTTCGTTGTAAGCGGGGTGCGACACAGGCGTCGCTTGCCAATCAACTTGGGATCGGTCAGACCGCGCTCTCGCACAAGGAAAGTCGAGGCGATCTGCTTCTTTCCACACTAGCCGCGTATATCGCCGCTCTGGGTGGCAGGGTTCATGTTGCAGCGACCTTCCCCGACGCGGGCCCCGTTTGCCTATCGGGAGATACGTGGTGGCCTATCGTGGACAAGGACTCGGTCGCACCTGAAAAGGCTGACGACGACCAACTGTGGCTGCCGAGCATCCTAGATATCAAGCAGCTTCCCCCGTCACGCGATGTGGTCTTCAGCATCCGTCCAACGTATGCCGAGAAAATACTCGACGGAACCAAGACCGTTGAGCTCCGGCGCCGATTCACGGATGGGGTTAGGCCTGGCACGCTTGCCTTGATCTACACGACAAGCCCGACCCGCGCTTTGACCGGTTTCGCCAAGATCGAGGACGTCCAACGTCTAGCAGTGCGGGATCTATGGCAGAGGCACCGGGCGGCCGTTTGCTTGCGGAAAGGGGATTTCGAGGCCTACTTTTCCGGTCTCGATCGCGGCTACGCCATCGTGCTGTCGTCTGCTCGGCCCCTCGCTCGACCAGTCGGGCTGTCTGAATTACGCAAATGCTTCGGCTTCGAACCTCCACAGTCTTACCAATACGCGTCGCTACGCATGCGCAGACTGGTGAAGCATGACCGGACGCAAGATCCTCATTGACACGAATGTCTTTATCGGCCTGGAGGATCAGAAGGAGATCGCTCCAGAGTTCGCGAAAATGGTTCAACTGTGCGGTCAGCATGGGGTTCGCGTTTTCGTACACGAAGCCGCCATCGATGACATTAAGAGGGATCAAGACGTTGCGCGGCGGAAAATTTCTCTAAGCAAGGTCAAAAAATTCGAGCAACTTACGGGTATTAATCAGCGGCCGATTGAAGAACTTGTGGCCAACTTTGGGCCAATGCCTAAACCGAACGATGCCGTTGACGTCGCGTTGCTGCACGCGCTCGACATCGGCGCTGTTGATTTCTTGGTTAGCCAAGATCAGGGAATTCACGGCCGAGCAAGGCGATCCACGCCACCTCTGGCAGATCGAGTACTAACAGTAGTCGATGCCGTCGCGTGGCTGCGAACGACCTTCGAACCAAAGGAGGTCCGATTACCGCTTGTTGAAGAAGTGCCGGCTCACGCCATCCCTCTCACCGATGACATATTCGACAGCCTTCGAGAGGGTTATCCTGGATTTGACAAATGGTGGCGCAAGAAATGCGTGCGGGACCATCGGCAGTGTTGGGTTGTGACCATCGACGGCGAGCTGGCTGGCCTGGTGGTTCGAAAGGATGAGAACCACGCCGAGGCGAAGACAAGTCACACCGGCCCCAAGATTCTCAAAATATGCACGTTCAAGGTCAAGCCGAAATTCCGCGGAGAGAAGCTCGGAGAGCTTTTCTTGAAACAAATTCTGTGGTTCGCACAAAAAAATTCGTACGACCTTGTCTATTTGACGGCGTTTAAAGACCAAGCAGTTTTGATCCGCGTGTTGGAGTACTTCGGCTTCAAGACGACTGGACCCATCAGCTTGGACGAGCAGATATACGAGAAGGCCTTGCCACGTGGACTTTTGATCCCTGATGCCGGAGCCGACCTTTTCGATCTGGCACGAACGAACTATCCACGCTTTGTCGGACGCCCGCCCGCTAACGCTTACTGCGTCCCGATCAAAGGCGAGTACCACGACGTACTGTTCCCCGAATTGGCGATTCGTATTCAGGGCGATCTTTTTCAGTCGCTGGGGGGTATCCGGCTCGGACCACGCGGCGCGAACGCCTGGAAACACAATCCGAAAGGTGTACCTATGTCGGGCTCCCATCAAGGGTCTGACACCTGGTTCAGTGTTGTTGTTCTACCGATCCAAGTCACCTGGCTATGTCGAATCTCAGAGCGTGACCAGTGTCGGCATCATCGAAGCAGTGACGGACGCGCACAGCCTCGAAGAATTGGTGAGGCTCACTGCAAGGCGTTCCGTTTATAGCACGTCCCAGTTGGAGGGTTTTGGCGCGTCGCGGTCAAATCCCGTCAAGGTCATCGATTTTTTGCTGATCGGTCCCCTTGATCCTTCAATGCTGCTCGCAGACCTCAAGCGCGAGGGTGTCCTTAGTGGTCCTCCCCAGTCGATTTGCCACCTTCCGTTACAGCGGTTCGATCCCGTTCGGCGGCGAATGACTTTCGGCTTTGAGGTGTAGCACGTGGCGTGAAGTCGTCGCTGCGGCGTGAGCCCGACGCGCCTGGAGACGGCGTCTTGAAGATCGGGCCGGAACGAACGCCACGCGCGATCCTTGAGGAAGCAAAAAGTGCGGGCCAAGAAAATCATCGAGGAGGCGCAGGCGGAGGCGGTCCGCATCAAAGCGAACGCGCACGCGGCATGATCGAGCGAGCCGGCACGACGCTGCGCTACCTGCCCGCCCAGCCCCGACTTCAGCAGCGCCTAATGTTCGCGATTTTTAGCGGCAAACCGATTCCCATATTGGATAGGTTTTTAAGCAGGGACAGGCGAATTCGAGGTTGGCGAGCGTGGCGTAATAGGCTGATATCACATTGCGTGAATTTGTGAACTTCGTTGGAATATGTGGGTCGGCGCGGCCAATTCCGTGGTAGGCAAAAGAATAGGGCTCACAGGAAAATTAATTTCAGAATATGTCGCGCTCGCTCATTCCGGTGCTGACGCCGCATGGCTCTCTCCTCCTCGATCAGGCCGAAGACGAATTTCCGCTGGAAGACGGGCTCGCTGAACGGCTCGAGAAGTGCTTCACGCGAGGTTCCGGCCACGGCCTTCTGCAACTTGGCGCTGGGGAGGCGGGAACCAGCCTGCCGTCGTCTCTCGCATGGTGGCGTGATTTCGCCTTACGCTTCGTCGCTGATCTCTGCGCTCTAGGAGAAACAGCGCAGGCGGACGAGCGACGTGACTTTCCCGCACCGGCCGCGAGCGATCTCACCGCGCTGATTGATAAGGCGCCGCCGATGCAGGGCGGCGAATATCTGCAACTGGATGTTTTGATTGCGCTCTGGCAAGCCACGGAGCGCGCCCTGGAAATCGAACTCTCCGAGAGCAAACTCCCCCTCCAGGAATTCTTAAAAGCGCGCAACAGCCGTTGGCGTCTCGTTGGACGGGTGCATTTCAATCTCGCGGAAAATCGCCGGGACCAGGACTATCCTTTCGCCTTCATGGCGACCTATACATCTGGCCTCTCGGCCGACGGCGTCTTGCGACACCTGCCGCTCGGCCAGGCGCTACGGGAATATGCGGGCATCGGGGACAAAGCCAAGCTCTTACAACTCTTGGCCCCCATTCAACAGGCGAGCGAGGCCTGCACCTGGCTGAAGAACATCGTCGACGCCGGCGAAATCTTTCATCCCCTGCGTTGGACGCTGCAGGACGCGGTGCGCTTCCTCCAGGATGTAGAGGCGATGGAGCGAGCCGGCCTCGTCATCCGGATGCCGGCCAATTGGCGCATGAACCGGCCGAGCCGTCCTTCCGTCGAGGCGACCGTTGGATCG
>Ga0185299_10003465_pt1 | contig 20899 bp, 18 predicted proteins | sample PaiPotPPA55metaG_FD_128002 | JGI IMG/M metagenome (GOLD analysis project Ga0185299, IMG submission 128002) | Iron sulfur acid spring bacterial and archeal communities from Banff, Canada, to study Microbial Dark Matter (Phase II) - Paint Pots PPA... ... | reverse complement strand
AACTTTAACCTGACGCCGGAGCAAGCCAGTGACCTCACTAGGCTAATGAGCTATTATTGGAAAGAGGCCGAACGATGTCGCAAGGCAAAAGCTTATTTGGCAGGTTGCGCGATGCTTGCTTCAGCAAGTGTCACCGATCAGTTCAAAACCAGCCAGTAGTTATCGAATCAAAACCGGCCACTTTTATGGTTAGTAAAGGGTTTGAAGTAAGTTGGCAAGCTGGCTCTCATTTCGGGTGGAGAGTTTTTGCGTTTAATCGATGAGAGCGAGGCACGAGCGAGCAGCGATCAAACGCAAAATACGGTTACTGGGTTTGTGCGGAGCATTGTCCAGATCAAGGCCAAAACGGAATAAATGGAGGGAAGCCCGTAGGGAGGTACCGTTTATGCCGGATTGGGGCTTGAACTGGAGGATGCGGAGCGCTCTTGGGGAGCAGCACGTTTAGTTTTGGGTTGAAGCCGGTAACTGCGACCGTTGATAGCAATGATCTCGGCGTGATGCAGCAAGCGGTCGAGGATGGCGCTGGCAGCAGGTACGTCGCTGAGGAGTTTGCCCCATTCCTCGATAGGTCGATTGGAGGTCATCATCGTGGAGCGATTCTCGTAACGACGCATGATGAGTTCCAGGAGGATCTCGCCGCTTTTTTGCGGCAGAATTTTGAGTCCCATGTCGTCGATAATGAGTAAATCAGGTTTGAGATATTTCTTTAGAAGTCGGCCTTCGCCGAGTTGGGTTTCTTGAGAGAGTAATTCGCGCACCAAATCGAAGATGGAGCGGTAAAGGACTAGGAAGCCGGCTTTAAGTACTTCGCGACCGATCGCCTGTACCAGATGACTTTTGCCTACTCCGGGAGGACCGATTAGGAGCACATCACGACGTTGAGCAACGAATTGGCCAGTAGCTAGTTCATAGATCAGGGCGCGGTTAATGGTGGGATTAAAACTGAACTCAAAATTCTCCAGTGAACGTAGTTCACGGAACTCGGCTAGTTTATGACGCCGGTTAATGAGCCGTTGATGACGGACATTGATTTCGTCCTGGAAGAGTAGCTCCAGGAACTGGGCATAGGGTAGCCGATTGGCTTCGGCCTCCTGCAAGCGCAATTGTAGACTATCAAGTAGTCCAGATAAACGCAGAGTTTGAGCGTGTTGTTTAAGAGTGTTGTTGTTCATGAGTGTGGCACTGATTAATAAAGTTGGAGTAGACTGTCAGATCGCGGATGAGGGGATGGCTGTCGGCGAAGGCAAAAGTTTTTTGTTCACTTTGTTGGCCGATCAGGCGACGAAGATCTTTAAAGCGGTAGGTGCCAGCTTTGAGCGCCTTAGAGCAGGCGGTATTGATTGCAGTCGCCGAGTGTTGCTTGATCAGAGCGCACAAGCCCATAATGGAACGCAGCGATTCAGCTCCGCGCAGCTCAAAGGCGCCTTGAGCCCACTGACCGCAGTGCTCACCGATGACCGCGGCTCGGCTGATCCAATAGCGGCAGGAACTGATGACTGGAGCATGTAAGCCTCTGGCGCCTAAGACATGGCTAAAGCGACCTGGTTCAACCCGAGTATGGATTTGGACCTGTTCCATCTGCTGGTTGAAAACGCGTACACAGCGGCTGTCCCATCGGACCCACACCTGGTGGCCTATAAGTTCGGCCGGAACTTCGTAATAAGCGCGCGCCACTTCGACATAGCTGTCGCGATGGACGTTGCGCCTGGCTTCCTGGAAGCTAGGAAAGAGCGAGTCGGGCAGTGATTGCAGGTAGGAGCGTTCCTCTTCAAAACAGGCCGCGACCTGTTGGCGCGTCGTACCGTGGATCCGCTTGTCAGCGATATTAGTTTCCCAACGTTGCAAAAAGAGGTTCTCTTCAGCCAGAGAGCGGAAGCGCCGGCCCTTCAGTGCGTTGTTGCGAACGTAAGCAACTGCCCTTTCTACCTTGCCTTTGTGCTCTGGTTTCCCCGGGCGACAGGGCACAACATGCAGGCCGTAATGCCGGCAGAAGTCAGCCAATTTCGGATTAATTTCCGGATCAAACCAATCGGCCTGCAGAACCGCCGCTTTCAAGTTGTCCAAGTTCAGTAGCAGCGGCACGCCGCCAAAGGCCCGTAGACCGTTTTCCAGACAGCGCAGGAACGATTCGGTATCCTGACGAAGCACCGCTTCGCTATAGGCTTTGCGCGAGTAGCTAAGCACCATGCGCAAGACCCAACTCTTTCGTGGCTTGCTGGGCCCTTCCCAAATCGGGGCTCCCAATCCGAAGTCTACCTGCACTTCCTCGCCGGGCCGAGCTTCCATGCGCCAAACCCGCTGCGGCTGCGCTCCTTTAAGCTTGCGAACAAAACGCTGGACCGATTGATAGGAATCGCTGAAGTCGTTTTGCTCTACCAAATCCTGGTAAATGCGCTGGGCACTCAAGCCCACCTCAACCTTAGCGCCAATCACCTCAGCTAAGGCTTCACAGCGACTCCTGCGTCCAGCCCCAGTGCCGGTAATCGAAATGGCCGGTTTTGACTCCTCCTTTCCTGCTAGAATGCCGGTGATCGAAATGGCTGGTTTTCCAGCCTCGCCATCCTCAAAGCCGGCGGTCGAAATGGCCGGTTTTGGCAGCCGCAAATACCGGCCGACCGTTTCCCGATTGATCCCCAACTCCTTCGCAATGCGCCGCTGCGACCATCCGCGTTGGGCCAAGCTGTATATCGTTGTTTGCAGGCTCACTTTGAGGACGTTCGACATGCCCCATTGAACCGAGTTCTTCCCGGTCCCGCGGAGCTGTTTTCTTTTCCTTAAAGTGGCTGGTTTTGAGCCCCTTAATTTCGATTATTACTGGCCGGTTTTGACTGATCGCTGACATTTAATCGGGGCCATATTTCGTGTATGATGAAAATGAAAACAGCATTTCCCCTGATCCTGATCGGAGTTCTGGTCTAGGTGAGAATCGCTAATCGACAAGAAATCGCATGGTTCACTTTTTTGGGAGTCACTGAGAGAATCATTATCGGCCAGGACGAGGAGCTTGGGTGGTGCATGTTTTACCTGCGAGCCGATTCCTTCATCCAGGCCGAGATCACCGGCAAAAGGAGCCGCGAGGAGCTGATGGAAGCGGTTAAGCTTTTCATGGACGGCCACGGGCGCGGGCTGATCCAGAACCTGATCCAGAGTCAGGAGATTTTTCTGCCGAGTCTTTAACGACCAATCAACGAACCAATGCGGACTTCAGTGCCGCAAAGGTGCCACGAAAAAATGGAGCGATGACAGTGGTCGAGCAGTATAGGATCGCCACACACCAAGCCGAAGAACGTGAATTCTGTGCGCAAGTGGAGCTGTAACGATTTGGTCGATAAGGCCAAACGCCCTAAGGTTTGGAAGAAGTTGGAACGTTCTGAGGCGATCGCAGACCACTGGCCTGATCAAGATGTCGTAAAAGCCGCGGTCGAAAAGCTCCGTGCCGATGGAAACGACGACGCTGCTGACCGCATCGAGTCTAACAAGGCATCCCAGCGAGAAGATATGCTCGATACAGATTATGGAAGCTAGCCTGGTGCCGCCGTTTCCGCGATCTGACGGATTTGCCGAATAACGTGATCAGGATGGCTCAAAGAAGCGTCTAGGTCGCCAAAATCTTTTCAAACTCCTCGATTAGTTTGATGTGATCTCCTGTCTGAACCGGAGCTGAGGAAAAATAGTCGTCTGAAAATGGTCCGATCCTTTTTCTTTCAAAAAGAAATTGAGTCTCCACGTTTGCTGCCTTCGGATCCGCCCAGAAGCTAACTTGTGAGACACTGAAATCTTTGTCTATCAGCTTAGAGAGCTTTTCTGCGAAAGCTTGTAGCCTTGGATTCAACGCATCGAGCACGACTTTACTTCTTATAAAGAGCTCGCTGATATACGCTTTTTTGAGCACCATTTTCGGTTGATAGACCAGTCCCAACTCTTGAGACGCGGCCAGTAACATCTCCTCAATAAGGCGATCGTTCTCTTCCGTCGATGCCCGAGAATCGAGGATAACGCCGTCATTGAAGATCCTAAGGTCGAACGCAACAACTTCGCCTCGGCTCGATTTGTAACCACCATTTAGAAAGGCAAAAGCCTGGGTTTCGTCGAGATCACTAAAAGAGGAAGGTACCTTGGAGAACGAATATTTCTCTCGGAGCCAAATTATCAACTCCGGATCGAGTTTTATTCCATGCGGGTTCAGTGCGAGAAAAGCAAAAAGCCAAACGGAACGCGCTTTTGAGGTGCTGACCAGTTCCATATCTAATTTTAGGCCGCTTTGGCGGGGATATTTGCGTTCGCAGTGAGTATCGATCCGAGGTCACTGGTAGCGTTCGAAAACGTCCGCTTCTCTGCCCCGGCGTTGCCCAACTCTTCACGGCCAGACGCAGACTCTCGAGATGCCAGTATTCTAACAGGACCTTCTGGGAACCCGGTCAGGTACGAGGCCAATCTTTCGTCTTCATGCCATCGCCGAATGGTGGGGGCCGCAACCTGGACCGGGATATTACGAATAAAAACATTGGTATCTAATACTGGGGCCGAAAGTGCGGGCATTTGATTCTCCTTCGCCAGAAATGTCGGATCGCTCGCAAAATTAGGTCTTTTAAGGGACTCAGGGCAAAAGTTCTCCGCTTCTTTGATTAGCGTTCCGAATGTTTCGAAACTGATGCGCAACCTTACATCCAACGCTCTTGCAATCTTTTTTAGAGTCTGTGTCTTCCACGAGTCATAATTCACATTCTCTAAACGGGAGACGCCGGCCTGTTTCGTTCCGATTTTTTCCGCCAAATCGCTCTGGGTCATGCCCCGCTGTTCCCGCAAGACCTTTATCTGCACTGCAATGAACGTGTTAAGATAATCTTCCGCGTAAGCGTCCCGATAATCTTTATCTTCAAATTCTCTTTTAAGATTTGCTCGGAATTCTGACATGAGAGCACCTTCTTTCTGGGTTACCGATCACCGTGTTGCGGTTTTCTGCCGCGGCGTTCACGGCTGCATCTGGAAGCTTATCGCCAATCTCAACAGCTCCCGCTAAAAGAGTGTATTCGGCTGTGTTGTTAATTGGCCCTCTGCACAACAGAGGCCTTAGCATCACGTCTCCATGGATCCTTAACTTGTAGACGTGTTTGGTTTTTGCAATTGGACCAGCCAGCAACTTTGTATGTATAGCGGCGTCGAAATCCATCTGACAAAGACGTTCAAGTTTCTGATTGAGCCTCGCTCTGTCGCGTACGGATATCTTATCGTCTTTTACCCACTCTAGGATCACATTCCGTCCTCTATCGGTCAGAAAATCCCAAAGCTTAAGAGGTAGTACCGTTTTCGCGGGTATAACGCAAGCGTTATGTTCCTCCTCGGGAGGCTCAATCTTTCTTTTCTTCTTCGACATGCGCTCCAGCTATTTCCGATGCTATCCTGCGCGGATTTTGGAGCTCAAGCCCAAATAAGTAGACAGCACGACCTAAAGCTTGCATTCGCCTTCGCCGCGCGGCCTGGGAAATCCCGCGCCAGTTCTTGTCGTAGCCCCGATTGGGCCGCCATGCCCCAGGATCGACGCTAAGGGTTTCCGCTGCTCCGCGTTTTAGCCGTTGTCCGAGAGTCGAGATAGCGGAAGCCGTCTCAACGGACGATATATCTGTTTGCTTTCCCTATGGGATTTTGGCCTGACCGGACACAGTGCCAGACACGGGTTCTGTCACTTTCCCTTGCGACCTAACACCCGGCTGGCCTGTCGCTGCCGGTGTTTCACGACCTTCGGATGCGTGGCCAGCTTCTGCTGGACCCTGCGCGTCAGCTCTTCTTTGATCGCGGTCAGCCTGTTCCCGGCCTCGTCCTTGAACTTCGCCAGCTTGGAAGTCGGTGTCTGCGCGATCGCATGCTGCGTCTGTTTCGAGATTCTCATAAGTCCCTAGTCGTACCGCGATAGATTGACGTGTGGCCGCCGAATCCGCTTGCGGCTCGCCTGCTTGGTTCGAGGCGTGCCCCAACCGCTTGCAGGCCGGTCTCGCGGCACTGCTGATCTAGGACCGCTAGCTGGCTTAAGTGGCCGTGGGTTCTTGGTTCGGTGAGCGCTCTTGCGGCCCACGAATTTGCCTTTTTTATCGCGTTTCATTTGCCACTGGTCTGCATTCCCCAGACCATCGCGTTGAACCACTTTCTTTTGTCACCATCTAATTCGCGCTGCCGCCGCTCGAACTTAGCGCTGCGCAAGTCCTTTGGCCGCCGAGTTGGCGGAGTCGGCCACTGATACTGCGTCTGCAATTCAAGATTTTCTCTGATCCGAAGCTCGTTCATTGCACGATCGTGAAACGTTTGGATTCGTCCGCTTGTTGCCCAGGCTCATGCAATTCCAACAGCACGTTGAAAGTCATGCCGCCATTGATGGCGATCGGGCCGCCATCCAGTCCAGAAAGCTCTACCGCCGTCCGTTCACGCGGGAATAGGTGCGGATATTGCCGGAACAAGATTTGATGCGGTTTGGCTGCCTCAGCTTTGGCGTACAGCACTTTGAGCCGCTCACCCATCGCCCGGTCTATCGCCTCCGCAAACTCCCGGTAGATCGGAGCGGTTCCATCTTCTTCAGCCAGCGAACGCCACTCATAAAACGTCGCGATCGCAACACCCAACGCCTGACAATGAAAGCAGATCGGGCCGCCAGTCTCTTTGATTGATTCCACGAATCTTTCAATGAGCTGCGGCGTCAATTTATACGGGCCTCTACGAATAACCTTCTGATTACTCTGGTTCGCAGCCGATCCGTTGCTGCTGTCTTGGTGAACCGTTCCTGTCGTTTTCTTTCGATACCCTGGCCGCATCAGCTGTGCGTTTCGGTTGGTCAAGCGTTTCTGGTCAAACGGCATAGCTCAGGCCTTGTGAACCCTGGCTGTCGGCAACGGCTTACGGCGATGCTTGCGCAAACGCTTTTCAGCTTTGGCCCGCTCCCGCTGCAGCTTTTTACTGTGGCAGCGCATACCCTACGAAAGACCTTTCGCGAACAAATTTCGGCCATGTTCGGACATCACAAAACCCCTGAAGGCTTCGCGCCCGCTCCGATACTTGCTAGGCTCCGTCGCTCTTTCAACTTCTCGGGTCTCGTTCACCAAGTAGTTGCCGACAAAATCACAGAGTTCCTGCTGGGTCGATGGCGTTGTCATCGTCACGCCAGCACGTGCTGCGATCTGGCCTGGATACAGCGGTGCATTGGCTTCTGCCAGAACTTTGCGGATCGCTCGCTTGTGATCGTCGCTGAGTCTCTGAGCAAGGTTGCCGACATACGAACCATCTGGTCCGCGTTCCAAGGTGTTTGCGGGTTGGGTTTTCATCAGATTTCGACTAGTGGCTGGCGACGGCGCTGAATGCCGCCCCTCGTGAATCTTGGATCGTTCCTGCTACGCGCCATGTCAGGCGAAGCCGGTTTGAAACGCATCCGCGCCAGCTGGTCTTGCGGCACCAATTCGGACAACGGCACCTGTTGCGATGGTGCCGGTTCAACTGGGCGGCTTTCCGGTTCTTGTTCTGGTTGCCGCAGACCGATCTGCAGGAATGCGCCGCTCGGGTCGCGGCTCAGCTGTACCACCTCGGCAGCAAAGGTTTCTGGAAAGGTGCGAACCAGTAACACCAATAGCTCAACATCGAAGCCTTTTTCGCTAAGCCAGTGGCTATTCCTCCTGCCATCCTTGCATAATTCAGCGAGCTGGTCCCGATGCTCTTGGAGTTCCTCAGACGCGCTAGGACTCGATTTAAGGCCCTCAGACCCTCTTTCGGCTGTCTCCTCCATACCGCATTCACCAGAAAACGTCCCTGGAGGGCTGCCGGGAGGCTCCGTTGGCGTTTTAGCTTCCGTGCTGTCCGCCGTTTTGACCATAGTTGCCTTTTCCAACTTCGGCTTCCACAAAAACATGGTTTTGGTGCCCGTTTGCCGCACCTCCACCAGATCAGGAAACTCGCCGGCCAATTCCACCGCTCGGGCGGTCGTGATCTGATGCAAACGCCAGATCTTGGCACCGGCTACACCTGCCTTGCCGCCCTCGCGCACCATCTTGATAAATTTCCTCGCCTCGTCACTCAGCTCGCTGCTGATCTCGATTGCGGGGTGTTGGTGCCCACCCTCAATGACGCTGGTCGTCGTAAACCCGTCAGGGTGCTCACGCGCCACTCGCAGCAACGCTTCGGGTTGCCAATTCCGGCTGCGTCTCAGTTCGCCCAGGCTCACCGGGCCATCGCGCAATGCGCTTCGTAAGGATCTTGGGTCAAGGTTCATACAGCCTCCGTTTGCAAGACGAGCCGTGGACGCCCAACCGGACGTTTACTGGGCAGTGCGATGACCGGCTCGGGCGGGGTAGGCGGCGAGTCGGATAAGTAAGCCAGGAGCGATTCCCGGTTGAATCTCCATTTGCCGTTGATTAGGTGGCCCTCGATCTTGCCTGCCGCCTGCCAGCGTTTCAAAGTTCTGGGATTGACCGCGAAGATCTTTCGGTTGATCTCCGCTGCGGTCAGTAGAAGCGGTAATTCTATCTGTGATGTCATTCGGCGTGGGTTTATTGCAGTCCCCTTTTTGGTGACTGGTCCACGCCGGGGCACAAAAAAGCGCGGTCCCAGTGACCGCGCTAGCGCTCTCGCAGTTCGTTACCCGACCGTTATAACCTCCTATGGCTTAATGCAGCGAGCATGGCCATCCGAATGTGAGGAAATTGCGCCGGGTGATAGTCGTGACCGACCACTACCACGCCACGCCCAGCTCTGTCAAGGGGGCTACACGCCGGGCCAACCGGACGGTTAACGGACGGTTAGAAAGACACTAATGACCACCACCAAGAAGACGGGGATCACTAGCCAAGGCCAACGTCCAAGCAAAGCAAAAGACAAGGGCCGAAAGTACCAGATGATTAACGCCAGAATCCCCACCACGCCTAGCAGGGACATTAGGGCGGATTTAAGAGCTTTCATTTGTTGACCGTCGCCACCCGGTGAACATCCAGACAGTCAAAGGGGAGAGGCCTGCCATAGCCTGGCCAGCCTCTCCCCCCAACATCAAACGGACGGTAAATGTCCGGTGAATCTTCTAAATTAATGACATTTCAGCAGGACAATAACTCGCCAGACCGCTCTAGCAGCCATGCCGATGGCGGGACTCGAACCCGCACGGACCTTTCGGTCCAACGGATTTTAAGTCCGGCGTTTTCCCTCCGAGGATTGCTTTTTGGATCAATTCTGGACTAATTTCTAGTAGAATGGAGCAAAAAAAGCCCAAGAAGGCCATCGCCGATCTCCCCCGTGGAATAAGTGTCGCGAAAAGCCGAACGGGTGAACACGAGTACTGGCGGGTCCGAGTTGGCAAGAAGTTTGCCGGTCGAGTGGAGCTTCGACGCTTTCACACTCTAGACCAAGCTCGGGAATGGATTCAACAACAGGTAAATAATCGCTCTGGAACTCACGCACTCGCTCTAACCGGTGCGCAGCTTGCAGACGCCAAGAGCGCTCTCGACATTCTCGGTGATCGCGGCACGCTGACCGCAGCAGCAAAAATTTACCTGCGACAACTCGGCCCCGAGAAGGGATCGATAAAGCTGAGCGATGCGATCAAAGAGCTGCTCGAATCGAAGCGCAGAGCCGGTCGTGACCCGGGTAGATACCTGTCGGGACTTCGCGCGTTCTTCACCGGGTTTGAAATGGCAATGAGGAATTCCGATATTCACGCAGTACCGCCAAAGCAGGTTCAACGATGGCTTGATGATCAGGATATCTCGCTAAAGACCCGAGCGAACAAGCTGCGCGATCTGAATATCCTCTTCTCCTTTGCTTTGAGACGTGGATGGATTTTAGAGAACCCGATAAGCCACATCGAACGACCCGATCCCGAAGACGGCGAAATTCATATCCTTTCGCTTGATCAATGCTCGAAACTTCTGACGCGAGCCGGCTCGCCCCAGCGCGAAATAATGTTACCGGCGGTTGCAATCCAGCTCTTTGCGGGCCTTCGACGATCAGAGATTCAGCGGCTCGATTGGTCTGAAGTGGACTTTGAAGGTCGCTCGATCATCGTATCAGCACGCAAAGCGAAAACCAGACAGCGACGGGTCATAACAATTCGAGAGAATCTATCGGGCTGGCTTCACCCTTTCGTTCGAACGGCTGGTCCAGTCGCACCGACGGTCGGATTTCGAGAACGGTTCGACGAGTTGATCGAGCCGTTTCGCCCTTGGCCCAGCAACGCGCTCCGGCACTCGTTCGGCTCGTATCTGTTTGGGTTAACCAAGAACGAAAATTTGGTTGCTGCGGAGATGGGCAATTCACCCGGGATCGTGTTTAAACATTATCGTGCATTGGTCAGCAACAAAGCCGCGAAACAGTTCTGGGAACTACGGCCTGTAAAACTCGACGTCATTGTGAGAATGCCAGCGTGATTAAATATTGGTGAACGACTGATCAAATCGGCTTGATCGTCGTGGACTCAACGTTGGTGATCCTTCCGACGGAAAACCCCGTTGCGGCCAGTAGAGCTTGGCTCGATTCTCTTCAACTCGAATTCCCTCGATTCCGATGTCATTGTCACTCATTCCAAAGATCGTTTCAGGTGGCCAAACCGGAGCTGACAGAGCTGCATTGGATTGGGCGCTGGCTGGTGAGTTGCCCTGTGGCGGATGGTGTCCCAAAGGCCGGAAGGCCGAGGACGGCGCAATCGATTCGAAGTACCCACTGAAGGAATCCTCTTCGACTTCCTATCTCCAACGGACTGAATGGAACGTTCGCGATAGTGACGCTACCGTTCTGTTCTCGATCTCTCCTGTTTTAAGCGGGGGTTCCAAGAGGACCGTCGAGTTCGCCAGAAAGCATGATAAGCCTTGGCTGCACGTTCATGCCGGTCAGAGCAATGCCGCAGAAAGGCTGCGAGTTTTCCTAGAAGACAACGTGATCGCGACGCTCAATGTGGCCGGACCCCGAGAGAGCAAGGAGCCCGCGGTTGCGAAATTTGTCATCGCCACGCTTGATCAGGTTTTCCGCGATTAGAGCCGACACGTGCCAGGGTCGCAAAGACCTTTCCCGTGGGCGATTGGGTCTACGAACCCAAATGGGACGGCTTTCGTTGCGTCCTGTTTCGGCACGGCGTCGCCGTGCATCTGCAATCCCGCGCTCTGAAGGACCTGACACGAGGCTTTCCAGAGATTGTCGCAGCAGCGAGGACTGCCGATGAGGATTCGTTCGTTTTAGATGGTGAGCTGGCCATCCCCAGTGCAACCGGATTCTCCTTCGATAGTCAATCGACTCCGGTTACGGGCGACCAGCGAACGCTATCGCGCGAATAGGCGAATGACCCTAGATCGCTTTCGTGCTTCGATCAGTTCTCTCGCAACATCACAAGTTCTTGCATGTGTCCGTGGCGCATTGTTTGAAGGCGTGAATTGGCTTTGCTGATAGCTAGGCTGGAGAGCAGTCCGTCCAACGCGAACGGGAACAACAGCGGATGTTGGCGAACTTTGGCAAGATCAAGTCCTCCATCTGCCTGGCTATGCAAGAGAGCTTCAATTAACCATGCTGTGTGCTCGGGATTAGTGACAGGGATCTGTTGAACTGCTGCGTATCTTCCTTTTTTTTTGGTCGGCGCAATCACTCCCCAGTCGAAAAAACTACTGACATTAAAGCGAACGATCCGCTCCACGAATTCGCGGTCGCCAAATTTTTCCCCAACGCGGCGCTTTACGTCGGAGATTGAGACGGCGCCTTGAAGTCGGAGAAGCCGCCCAACGGCCTCGGCGACGGTTCCAATAAATGGATACGCCGCAATGGCCATCCCCCAATGAAGTACGAGCCGTTGTATTGGAAGGTCCACCTGTCGGTAGAGCAAGACTCCGGCATCTCGAGTCGTCCGGCAGTAGTCAGGCGGATTGAACCACACTCGGTTTAGGCCGACTAAAATCTTTCGAGTGGCATCCTCCCCCGGGTTATCGATCATGATAATCTCGGCGAGCGCCGATCTTGCGTCATCGAAGGACACCCCGTTCGCGACGAAATCGAGAGCGAGGTCGAGCCATAATCCTCGGACTTTCTTCCCGAAGCCAATGTCTGATTTATTGCGATTTGCCACGGCGCTCAGTTCGTATCGCCCAAGTGGGCAAAGGGAACAATGACTTCTTCGAGACTCGATCCGCCGTGACACGCTATCTTGACTCCCTTTTGCACAAACGCGTCGCCATAGCGAGCCAGCAGCACATGAAGATTGGGTGGCAAACCTGAATGCTCCCAAGGTGTTGAGCCCTCAATCTTCGCCATCGCGTTTGCCCTCAGGCTAGGCTCTGTGTAAATCCGGCACCGTTGCCCACGTTTATCACTCAGAATACCTTCCTGCGGTGTGCCGATGCCTACCGCTTCCACGTTGCCATGATCCGATGAAATCAATACCTCAAAACCGCTGCTCGTCAGTCGTGCCAGCAAGCTCCGCAAGAATCCTTCCTCAGTCCAGGAGCGGACTTGACCGATCATACCGGCGGACCCGAGTTGCATCCCGTGCATGATCTTGTCCACCTTGAAAAGTGTAATCGCAAGGACGCGAAGCTGTGAAAGGTCGAGCGCGTCGAGAGCAGAGCCGTCACCAACATCCCCGGGGACCGCGACGAAGCCAACTTGCCCCGGTACCATCCCTCGGTCTGACCAAAATTGCCGCCACCGAATTTCGTCCCGATTCGTCTGGGTGATCGATTCAGCAAAGTAACGTGGGATCTTCCCAGAGAATGCAGCCTGCCGCGAAATTGGCGTGATCGACGGCACCCATGCGAATACAGCACTCTCTTCAATGTTTCCGGCGATACCCTGTTTCCGTAGTTCGTCTCTGATAGCGAGCCACTGCTCGATAGCAAGACCATCAATAATAATGAATGCGAATCGCTGGGCATCACCTTTCTCCAACCTGTGTGCCATGTAGCCCGGTAGATGATGTACCATGAGCGGCGTCACAGCCGGGTAGTTGAAAAGTCCGGCGTATCCACAGGCCAGCCACGCGGAGAACTGTTCGTTCACGAAGCTGCGAATCCGTGGGAACTCGCGTTGGTATTTTTCGCGAGTCGGTTGGCTGATCTGCTTCCACAGCAGATTCGCTTGCGCGTAACGATAGGCGAAAGCTGTCCATTCTTGGGGTGATGCGCTCTTATCGGGGCATGACGTCAAGAGGTGCTTTCCAAGCTCTTCGAAACGCAGGTCGATATTTTCCTCTGGTTTCCCGATTATCCCGACTCGAATCCATGTCTCCGAGGGCGCCTCATTCCAGTCCCAGCTGACTGGCGTGAGAATTCCATCCTCGAAAAGGTTGTCGATGAAGACCCGCACGTCATCGTGCTGGAACGGCAAGAGAGCGGGTCCGGAATACTTCAACTTCTGCGGCTCCTCTCTGACGATTGAAGTTTCGTCCATCGTTTCACGAACGAAGGCGGGCCATCTTTCATCAAGGAATTCCAAAAATGCCGCCCGGTCGCGGACGAGGAGCTGCAAAGGCCAGCTTTGAAAAACTCCACGGTGGCTCAGCACCGAAACCAAGTAAGCCTCCAGGATTTCTGGCACCGCGACCTTGCCATAATGCTTCTGGCACAGCATTCGGAGGAGATCGCTCTCTTTGGTGATGATGCTCGGAACGATGGAAAAGACATGTTGAAGAACAAAGTCTTTGGTGAGTTCCTCGCCGAGTGGATGTGACGCATACTGCGTTTGCGCCCGAAACAGAGCCTCAAAATGTACGGTTTCCAATTGAGACACGACGCCATATGACAGCCTCGGGAAAACATCGCGCAGGGTGAAAGAGAGTTGGTGCGCGTGGGCAAGCACGTCGGCAGGCAAAGTCTCGAACTCCAGTTCGCTCGGTTTAAAAACCACCACCATTTCGATTGCTTCACCGGCATCCCAGCGCGCTCGAAAGCGAGTTTCGTAATCGTAGCGAAACGAAATCGAATCCTCGAATTGCACGACCGAGAAACCACGCTCCTCAATGGCCCGAAAGACTCCCGGATCACGAAGCAGGCCATCGGCATCCGATACTGCGGTTACTCGGGCAACACCCGGCACAAATCGGTGTAGTATGAAGCTTTGCCAGTCAGACATGCGGGTACCCAACCCTCACGAGTAAGAGCGGCGTAAGAGCAGGCAGAGCCTCACGTTGCCGCTCAATTTCCGCCTGCCATTGTTCCTCTTCCTCCGCAAGTCGTCGCAGGCGGTAGTTCCTCACTTCTGGCAGACCAATTCCCGTAAGCATCCTCCGGCGAGTCTTAAAGCTGAACTCTCCTTTCTTCTGCTTAAATACGATCGTTTGGAGATGTTTGTGGCGCAGCTCGCGATATGTTTCGTGGCTTAGCTCCATCGCATGCCGAAAGCTTCGGCGAAACGCATCGCCGGTATCGGGCCGATATGCTCCGGCGTCGACGCTCCACGGCTCGACACACAACTGCTCCCAGAGAAAACGCGCAGTCGGCGCGAGCACACGTTCGTCCTCGTGTACGAACAGAGGCAAGATGCGGGTTCTCCGCCGATCCAGCGTCACAATGCTCACCTCCCAAAGTGACCAAAACCCGCAAATTCCCGCAGGTAGTGACCGGATGCATAACAAAGGAATCGCCATCCCTTCTACGAATCGTGGAAGCTGCGTAACCATTCCACGCACGCGGGGGTGATCCAATGTCAGCCATTCGCTCGCGGAGGCTGCCGCCGCTTTGTCTGGAAAGTAGAGTGTTTGCTCATCTTGCTCGCCCGGCCAGATGATGCGAAGTCGGTCCAGCTCCGTCTGAACTCTTCCGCCAAAGGCGACAACATAGTTTTCAGTCATCCGCCTTAGCCAATCATTCAGCGGAAGATTCTGCGCGGTTTTGGCCTCATCGGGAGTGAGTCCTTCACTATCGGCGAGCAGGCTTTTCTTCGTGTAAGCTTCCCCGGCTTGGAAACGAATTGCTTCCGTAACCTGCTCCACCGAAGCATCGAGATGATCGGGACGAAGCAGAGCTTCGACGTAAAGATTATCAAAAACCTGAGCGGCTTCGACTGAATCAAGAACATCGCTGGTTTTGTCGACGCCGAACTCTTCGAGGATCACCGCAAGTTTTTGTTCAAGCACCTCACGAACCCGGAACTCAACGGTGTCTTCAAACACAAAGTTGATCGCTCGCACGGTAGAATCCTGCCCGATTCGATCCACGCGCCCGATACGTTGCTCCAACTTCATTGGATTCCATGGCAAATCGAGGTTGACGACCATGTGGCAGAATTGAAGATTCAGGCCTTCACCGCCCGCGTCAGTCGAGATCAGCACTCGCGCATCTTTGGCGAATCGCGCTTGAACCTGGCGCCGCTCCTCCATGCTCATCGAACCATTAAGGCAAACCACCTCGATGCTTCGCTTCCGCAAAAACTCCGCGAGCATCTGCTGTGTCGGCACGAATTCCGTGAAGACCAACACCTTTACGTCTGGATCACTCTCCTCCTGTTGAAATTTGTAAATCCAATCCAGTAGCGCCTCCGCTTTCGCATCCGCTCCGCGCGCTTCCACCTTGCGAGCAAGGTTCAGCAACAGGTCCACTTCCGTGCGTTCGTTATCGAGGGCTGCAAGCCGCGTTGTCAGCAGAGCTTCCAACTGCTCTTGCCCATCCATGTCGTTCCACTCTTCGTCATCGGCAACGGGCAGTAGTGTCATCGTTTCTTCAGGTGATTGCAGCACGTTTAGCCGCTTTTCAAGGGTCGCTGCAATTGCCCGCGTTGAACTCGTCACGAGTCTCTGCATGAGGATCATGAGAAAGCCGACGTAGCTTTTCTTTTCCCTCATCGCCTGGTTATAGCCCTGCCGCACATATTCCGTCACGGCATCGTAAAGTTGCTTTTGCTCGCTGTGTCCTTCCCAACTCACGCCGATGAGTTTGGTGACACGCGGTTTGAAGAGTGGTTTTCCATCGGCATCAATCGCGTGGCGTTTTTCCGTGCGGATGACGTATGGCCGCACGCGCTCCCGCGTCACGCTGCCAGAGTCGGGAAAAGCCGCTCTATCGAGCAAAGACATTAGTCGGTGAAAAGCATCCGTCTTCCCCTGATGCGGCGTCGCTGAAAGCAGCAGCAGATACGGACTGGCTTCAGACAACCCGCGCGCCAGTTGATAACGAGCAACCTGCTCAGAACTCCCGCCAATGCGGTGCGATTCGTCCACGACGATCAAATCCCAGCCGGCGCTGATGAGGTCTTCAAAGCGATCCTTGTTGAATTGCGCGACTCGCTCGGCTGACCAACCTTTGCGGGAATCTAAAGGCTTTACGGAGTCGAGCGAGCAGATCACCTGATCAAAGGTTCGCCATACGTTCTCGCTCGGCGAGACTCGCCGGTAAGAATTGAAATCTGCGGGCGAGTAAAAACGGAACTCCTCGCGAAAATGAGTCTGCATCTCGGCGATCCACTGCGTAACGAGACCTTTAGGGGCGATGACGAGGATGCGCCGCACAAGTCCCCGAAGCTTCAACTCGCGCATGACCAGCCCAGCTTCGATGGTTTTGCCAAGCCCCACTTCGTCGGCCAGCAGAAAGCGAACGCGATCTTGTGAAGTCGCTTTACGCAATGCTCGAATTTGATGCGGCAGAGGGATCACCGCCGCGCCAACCGGAGCGAGGAGGACGTCTTCGTTCACCAGGTTGGCGACCCTCGCTGCGAAAAGTGCGAAGCGAATCCTCTCCGCGGTCGCTGCTCCGCTTCTCTCGAGGCGCGTCAGTTTCGTACCACCCGTGCGTATCATCGTATCAGAGGAGGACAACCAGACGTAATAGCACGTATCATCCCAAAGCCGAGTTACTTCGACCACCTTGCAAGGCTGCCGGTGCTCGGTACTCCAAAGCCATTCACCACTGGAAAACGCCGCCGACATATCAGCCAGCCGTTTCCCTTCCAGCGGCTAGCTCAATCAGATCAGGACGCAACGTGAACTTGCCGCGGCTCTCCTCGACCATCCCTTGCAGAATAAGGTACTCGATCGCTGCCTTGGCATCGGTCGCGTTCTGTTCGCTCGCCACAGCAATCTCCTCCAGCGACAATGTCCCGTCTTTCGCGAGCCGCGAGATGACGTCGGCCTGTTTCCTTGTGAGTTTGACACCGAGCTTCTCTTTCCAAAACTCGTCCACCTCCTCCACTGAGAGCAGCCATTCGAAAGTCAGCGTGAACGTATTCGCCTCGGTGCTAGATTCGATCTTTGGTGGCACTCGGCGTTCTTTACGCCAGAGCTTATGAACAGCGTACAGACCGGAGCCGGATAGTTCCGCGAAGCCGATCAATCGGAGGGCGCGACTGATTATCGCATTTCGGGAGGTGCTCTTGCCGCCATCAAGGAGACCCTCCGGGCTGACGAGCGATGCGCCTGCATTGTAGAAGATTGTCCGGTCGTCGCGGATCTCTACCTGTCCCGCCTGACCAGGATGTGTGTAATCCTGATGGATGAACAGGTTCACCAACGCTTCGCGCATGGCGATATAATCGGCATTGCCGCTGGTGCCTTGCAAGCCGTCAAGCGTAGCTCCACCAACAGCGATGTGCCGGCTGAAAAACTCAACCGACAACTTGAGTGATTCGATCACGTTAGCCGATGACTCCTTGCGTTCATCCCACCGATCTTCAGAATCCTGGCGCCGTGCGCGGCAGTCCACGAGCGGGCGCTTTACCCGCGCGAATACAGCCTTTTCTTTGCCGAACAGAAGCACGAGTTGCCGCAGCTCGTCATTGGAGAGAATGGTGCGTCCATCGAGGAGCATCTTCACCATTAGCGACCCTGGACGTGTTTCCTTGTCACCTGGCTTTCCTGCTCCCTTCAGCTTGGCGTCATACCAGACCAACGTCTTCTCATCGAGTTCGCCCCATGGAATCGGCCCAATAGTCGGTTGTGCCATTGCGACACGAACTCTCTTAGTCGCCAGCCATTCGGAGAACAGGTCGCCTCCATCCTTGAGTCCCACAGCTTCGAGAGGACGCAGGCCGCCGTTGATCAACGTCTTAAACTCAATGGCCGGCTTGGCACGCTCAATTTTGTCGTTGTGGACGGTGAGATACTTCAACTTCTTCTCCTCTGCGCTGTGAAGCAGGTAAAGACCGTAAATTTGGCGAGCCTCAACGATATCCCAGAGAAGGAATGGCGGAAGACGCAACGCGCCACTTCTCAAAGCGATGTAGAGTTGTTTGTTATCTTCGCCAAGCGCGGAGTCCAAATCGACAAAATCGGGCGTGGGCTCGGCTTCTCCCATAAGCAAGAGTCGGCGTCCTTGCACAACTTTCTTTACCATCCGCTGGTCTTCCAGGAGGAACAAAGGGAAGTCGAGCAGGCGCTGACACGCCTGCACTGTCACTATCAGGTTTTCGAGCGGTTGATCGTGTTCGAGGACGTGCTCGGCCCTTGCTTCACTGAGCGTCGAAAGCGCGTGTCCCAAGTCGTTGCGCAAGCCCACGAGCTTATCGAACGCCTTCTCGCCATCGGTGGCTTCACCAAAGGCTACCTCAAGACTTGCCTTGAGTGGATGCGTCGCCGGACTTCGGGCAATTCCTTTGGTTACCGCGAGGAAGTGGCCGAAAGAAAGATTCCCTTTGAAATCGTTCAGCTCGCTTGGAACTTTGGCGGCGGCATCGTCGCGGGCGCAGAACGAACTAACCGCGAGTGCCGCGGTGTAGCGCGCGAGCACTTCGCCAGCCTTGAGCGCAGCCTCGATTAGTTCCTTCCTGTCTGGATGCCGACAGATTCGGCCAAGCGTGAGCGCAATCGGCTGCGGGGCAATGACCAGGAGGAGGCGAAAATCCGCGATGATTGCTTCCATGCTTAGTCTCCGCCTGTGCGTGTCACGGCGGTGTCGTAATACATTTGGAGTGCTTCATCCTCTTGAATGACGCTTTCAGGAAGTAACTCGGCGACGACGACGATCGTCTGGTAGTCTTTCGCTTGGTAACAGTGCTTGAAGCCGACGCGTACGGCCTCGGTGCGGAGTTCCTTGAGCTTTTTGCCTTTCGGTATTTTCCGAACCGGAACGGTCAGGCCGGGAAGATTGCCGCTACGATTTTGGTTGAGCACGACCGGGGAATAGCCGGAGGGGAGGTAAGTCCAGAATTCTTCGAGAAGGCGTCTTGTACGCAGCTTCTCGAGGTCGATGTTTCTCTTTGGGTCGGGTACATACCATCGGTCCTTGGCCTTGTGGCGGAGTTGCGGGTGTTCCTTGGCAAGGTTGCGCAGTTCCTTGAACTGCGTGGAGAGGTAAGCGTGGATCTGGCTCGGCACTTCGCCGACGCCTTCGAAACATAGAAAGTTTTGGTCCAGCAGTGCCCGCAGTTCGGGGCGAGTCTCCCACTTCTTCCAGCTCGCGCCGAGCTGCTGCATGAATTCGGGCTGGATGTCTTGATATACTGAGGGTCGCGCACTGAGGAAATTACGCAGCCAAGCCACAGCGCTTCTCTCGTCTTCTACGAAGATGGTGAGCTGACCCACGCCTTCCATCTGCTGGCGCTTGCGGTCGTATTCATTCACCTGCTCGGGCAGAAAAAACATCTCGTCGCGCTGCGGGAAGCGATCGGCAAGCCCTGCCTGAAACTCGGCAGAGCTGAGCGGCACGGGCGTCGAGTGGCCCACGTAGAAGGCGACCATACGGTCGTAGAGGATGCGCGCGTCGCGCTCGACGATGAATTCGAGTTGGCCACCGTGGGCTTTGACCACCGCCAGATTGCGGAGGTGGGTTTTGATGAAATCCCACGCGCCTTCCTCGGTCTCACCGCGCTTGGCGAAGCGCTCCTCCAGTCCGCCGTTCGGCTTGTAGGCCGAAATTACGAGGTCTTGTTTGACGGAAGTCGTTGTCACCACTGCATTGAAGGTACCGTGTAATTTGTCCAACGCTGCGACGTTGCCGACGACAAAGCCCACCTCTTGCAAAGCCGTTTGAATTGAATTCCAGACGCTTGCACGCGTGTTGGAGAACTCAATCGTTATCCATCGGCCCGGCTTAAGAACGCGATAATACTCCCGAAAACATGCCTCCATCAATGTTCGGTATGTTTCGATACCCTTTTTCTGAGCGGCACTGACAATCGCCTCCGGGCGGTTGTCTGTGAACACACTGTGGAATACTTCGATTAAGAAATTAAGCTCTGAATACGCTAGATTATCTCCGAAAGGCGGGTCGGTGAAAACGTAGTCAACGGAGTTTGCCGATGCATTCATCGTGCACCGTCCAGCATCGCCTGTGGCCAGGACGGATAAATACCGGTTGCGACTAAGGGTCGCCAAGGCCTTCGCCAGTCTCTTGATCTTGCCGTTGAAAATGTATCCTAACGAGCACTCTGCGGTTTGCGACGGGATATAATAGACGCCGTTCAGATATTGATTAACGTGCGAGTAGTGAGCAGGCACGTAACGATTCAGCAGCGACATACCCCAAATGCCTTGCTCAAACGTGAATTGCAGTATTCGGCGCAGCGGAAGGTTCCGTACTTCGCTGACGCGCTTCCAAATCAACGCAAGGGCGGCTGCTGGCCGCGGCAAAAAAAGGTGATGCACATGGGTGAATGAAGCTGTCCCTGCCCGCCATTTGTCACCCCAATTCTCCACGTCGTCGGGAGCCAGCATCATTCTTGACAAAGGGATTTCTGAGTCTGGCTTCGTGCGTTCGATGCGCTGCAAAACAGCCAGATCCGCTGGGTCTGGCACCTTCTCGTAAACGTGCGTTCCGACGGTATAGTTGATTAGGCTTGCTCTGCGTTTGGTCACCTGGACGGATTTGCCGAGGCGCTTATCGAGAATGGTTTCAAAAGTGCGCTTCAGGAGTTTCTTGCGCAGCAGTGCGTCACAGTGGGGGCACGGGAATTCGTTTCTAACCTGATTGTTCTCGTCGTCGAACGCGTCGTCTAGAAAGTTAATTTCACCGCCACACTCTGGGCATGAGAATATTTC
>Ga0185299_10003463_pt1 | contig 20919 bp, 18 predicted proteins | sample PaiPotPPA55metaG_FD_128002 | JGI IMG/M metagenome (GOLD analysis project Ga0185299, IMG submission 128002) | Iron sulfur acid spring bacterial and archeal communities from Banff, Canada, to study Microbial Dark Matter (Phase II) - Paint Pots PPA... ... | reverse complement strand
CTTGGTTTGCTCCACGCCTGCGTCGAGGAGCGGCTGGCGGAGCGTGCGGCGCGGCTCTCGGCAAAAACCGCGCTGAGCGTCGTGCTCGCCGCCAAGGGTTATCCCGGCGCGCCGGTCCGGGGGAGCGAAATCCATGGCATCGAGCGTGCCGGGGCAATGCCGTTCGTTTCGATCACCCATGCCGGGACGAAGCGCGAAGGGCAAAAGCTTATCGCTGATGGCGGCCGCGTCTTAACTGTCACGGGCGTTGGCGCCGATGTGGCGGAGGCGCGGGCGCGCGCCTATGCGGCAATCGATGTGATCGATTGGCCGGGCGGTTTCTGCCGCCGCGACATCGGCTGGCGGGCAATTGGGGCGTGATCCGAGTACCGTTAAGAACAACTCTCGCGTCATGCCCGGACTTGATCCGGGCATCCAGAGTCCCTCGTTGGAGTTTGGATGGCCGGGTCAAGCCCGGCCATGACAAGCGGGGTACATGGGTCGTTCGTTTTAAGGGGAAATGTGGGCCGTGACCGAGGTGGTGCCGCTATCCACGCCAATGCTAAGTCTCACCGTCACCGGATTCTTAGTCCCGGTAAGATTCGCATGCACCGCTTTGGCCTGGAACGCGTATTGGAGGGTGCCCGTATGCTCGATCGCCGCCTGCACGGCCACGCCATTGATCACCCCCGCGAAGACGAAAAAGCCCTGTTTGGTCTCCACGATGGAGCCGGGCGGAATGGTGGCGGCGAAGGTGCCGGCCTGCAGCGTGACCGGTTGGGTAATGGGATTGATCGCGGGCGCGGTGCTGCTCAAGATGAAGCGGGATTGCAGGCCAAAGGAATCCTGATTTCGAGCGCCGACCTCGAGGGCGAGAACGAGATTGGCGCCGAAGGCGAGGAAGGGAACGTCGGGAATGATGCCCACGCCAAAGGGGGAATTCCCTACCCCGATCGTGGCCGCCTCCACCGTGTTGGTGGCCGTGTCGATCACCGAGACGGTGTTGGACCCAATATTCGTGACATAGGCGTGTTTCCCGTCCGGCGTGACGGTGACCCCAAAGGGCAGGCTTCCCACCGGAACCGTCGCCTCCACCGTGTTGGTGACCGTGTCGATCACCGAGACATTGTTGGAGGCATGATTCGCGACATAGACGTGTTTCCCGTTCGCGTGACGGCGACCGCAACGGGCTCATTCCCCACCGCGAGCGTGGCCGCCTCCACCGTATTGGTAGCCGTGTTGATCACCGAGACATTATTGGAGCCCTCGTTCACGACATAGGCGCGTTTGCCATCTGGGGTGACGGCGACCCCAAAGGGGAAAGCCCCCACCGCGAGCGTCGCCGCCTCTACCGTGTTGGTGGCCGTGTCGATCACCGAGACGCTGCTGGAAATCTCATTCACGACATAGGCGTGTGTCCCGTCCGGGGTGACAGCGACCGCAAAGGGGTCAAACCCCACCGTGAGCGTCGCCGCCTCTACCGTGTTGGTGGCGGTGTCGATCACCGAGACAGTGCCCTGGCCGCTAGCGTTCGTGACATAGGCGTGTTTCCCATCCGGGGTGACGGCGACGCCTCTGGGGAAAAACCCCACAGTGAGCGTGGCCGTCACGGTGTTGGTGACCGTGTCGATCACCGAGACAGTGCCAGGACCACCTAATAAGTTAGAATTCGCGACATAGGCATGCTTCCCATCCGGGGTGACGGCGACCCCTTCGGGGGTATTCCCCACCGCGATCGGGGTCCCCACCACCATGTTGGTGGCGGTGTCGATCACCGAAACGGTGCCGTCGCCATCATTCGTGACATAGGCGAAGGGCTGCGCTTCCGCCGGGAAGGCCGCCAAGCCTAGCCCCATCGCCAGCATGGCGAAGAAGGCCATAAACCCCCGCGCCGATGCGGCGCGGCTTCCGTTGCTGTTATTGCTACGCATAAAATATCTCCTCCCATTATGAAGCCGCATCGTTATCGGCAGCCGTTTTATACTAAATCTTGCTACCGTCATGGCCGGGCTTGACCCCGCCATCCGCACGTCAACGCTGGATGCCCGGCTCAAGGCCGGGCATGACCCGAGAGTCCTTAATAGCGAGATTTGGTATTAGTTAATACATAAAATGCGAGGCTATTGAAACTAATTCAGGCGACGTAGCTATCCGGCATTTCCATCGGCCCGCCATAGTAATCTTGATAACGCTCCTCCAAGTAGGTAAGCGGCAAGATCGTGAAGACGTCGGTGGTGCCGAACTGCGCGTCGATCACCGCGCCGTCGCCGAATTTTGCCCCGGCGCGGAGGTAAGCCTTGAGCAAAGGAGGCAGAGCCGCGATTCCCTTGCGCGCATCGATCGCCTTGGTGTCCAGGACCGCCATATCCACGCCGCGCCCGGCAAGCGGGCGGACGCGCCATTTCTCGTCCGCCAGCGCATGGCGATGGAGAAAACTCAAAGGCAGGGCAAGCGCAAGCGGATCGACGCCAGGCAGGCTCGCGCAGCCGATCAGCACGTCGATACGATGACGTTGCGCATAGACCCAAAGGCCGCGCCATAAAAGCTCGATGACGCGCTTCGAGCGATATTGCGCATGGACGCAAGAGCGGCCGAGTTCCAAAAAGCGCTTGCCGGGATGGCGGGCCAGCAAAGGAGCGATATCGAATTCCGTTGCGCTGTAAAAGCCTTGGCGCCCTGCGGCAGTATCCCCGCGAAGAAGACGATAGACCCCAACGATTTTGGGCTTCTTGCGGCCGAACCGATTGCGATGATCTTTGTCAATGACGAGAAGATGATCGCAGATTTTGTCGAAAGGACAGGTGTCCCGCCTTGTCAGCGCCGCGCCTTGCCGAGGCATCGCCTGGCCTTCTTCGAAAAAAACCTTGAACCGCAGCCGCTGCGCCTTGCGGATCTCCCGGCTGGTCGTCGCCAACCGGACTTCAAATGGGCCGAATCGCCCAAGCACCGCGGGCAGGCCGGAAAGATCGCGCACGATCCGGTTCGGTTTTATGTAGGCGGCGGTGTGCCGGACGGCCCCGCCGAAGGGCGTAGCTATGTTCCACATGAGCCGTTTCATCTTAAGCTATGAATAGAATCTAGAAGCCGGACGCGAAGGTTTGATGACGAATGGCAAGATCCACAGGGAGGGAAATCGGCGCTGTCATCAAACTGCAGGTTAAGCGTTTTAGAAAGGCGCGAATCGCAATGCCAACCCGCGGTGAGACATGGCCTATCTCCGCGCCGTACTGATCGTTCTTACCCTGCTCTTGTTTTTGTCCCTCGCTCCCTTGCAGTGGCTTGCGTTGCGCCGGCGTTGGCCGCTGCGGTTGTGGCTCCCGGTCGCGCTCGGCCGGACGCTCGCCGCGCTGCTGCCCCTTCGTGTTTTCGTGAAGCGCGTCCCGCCGCCGCAAGGGCCTCGTCTAATTGTCGCCAATCATGTTTCGTGGCTCGACATAGTGGCGCTTTGCAGTCTCGAGCCCGCCTGCTTTCTCGCCAAGCGTGAAGTCGAAGCGTGGCCGGTCGTTTCCAATTTCGCGCGACTGCAAGAAACCGTATTCGTGGATCGCCGACGGCGACGGACAATCCCCGCCGCCAACGCGGCGATGGCGCAGCGAATGCTCGCGGGCCGCCCTATGCTGCTTTTCCCGGAGGGCACGACCGGCGACGGCTCGGCGCTTCGCAAATTTCACAGCTCGCATTTCGCCGCCGCGCGCGATCTTCTCGCCACGGCGAGCGATATCGAAACGGTTTGCGTGCAACCTGTCGCTATCCGCTATTCATCGCCCGCGGCGGCGTGGCTCGGCGATGCGACCTTGCTTCCTCACCTCTGGTCGCTCCTCAAGGGCGAGCCGATCCGGTGCGATCTCGTGTTTGGCAAGCCGCTCGCCTACGCACGGGGAGACAGTCGCAAGGCGATAGCCGGCGAGGCCGCATCGGCGATCGCCGGCATGCTCGCGTCCATAGCACGGGCGGCCGATCTGCCCGCCCAAGCCGGAACGCCGGCGCTCGATCCCATCGCCGCGAATCCCTGACGCTCTTTTCGGCCCTCAAAGCGGCCAATGGTCCGCCGCCATCGGCCGGTTGCGCCAGTGACGGCTCCCGTCCGGTATAAAGTGCTTGATTCGCAATGAGCAAATAGGCCGCGCGCAATTCGCTTGCACGGAGCTTGGCGGCCCGCGAAGCCGGCATTGTTACGATTTGTAACCGGAATTGACAATAGATTGTAAGCTCATGATAAGAAATAGCTTTTTTTATTCACGCACAAGCCGAGGCAGTGGTCCTTCAAGCTTGCGCGATGATCCCCTTTTGCTGCCTTCAGCGCTTATGCTATGCCACGATTCGCTCCTATCGGATCGGTGCGATCCAGGACCGCCAAGAAGCGGCACGCGAGATGCCGCCGCCAAGATGCCGGACTTTCGTTTCGTGAACTCAGCTGGACCGCCGAACGCAAAGTGCAAAAGTTCAATAGCCTCGCCGAATATGCCACGAAGCGCTTCCGGCTCGCCGGAAAGGCTTACCTCGACGGCGGTGACCCATTTTTCGCGCCGATCGACACTTTGCGGCGGGAAGCCGGCACGAACGGCCGGCGCTTCGTCAGTTTTGCCAATTACGATTATTTGGGGCTCGCGTCCCATCCCATGGTTAAGGCCGCGGCGGCGGCGGCTCTGGACGCGTTGGGGATTGGCGCGCTCGGCTCCCGCCTCGTCGGCGGCGAACGATCAACGCATCGCCATCTTGAAGCGAGCATCGCCAAATTTATCGGCGCCGAGTCGGCGCTCGCGTTGGTCAGCGGCTATCTCACCAATGTGACGACGATTTCACATATACTGGGCTCGCACGACGCGCTTTTCATCGATGAACTGTCGCATAACAGCATCGTTAGCGGGGCCAAGGCTACCCCCGCCGAAACCATTATTTTTCGTCACAACGATCTCGACCATCTCGATTTTCTCTTGCGTGAAAGACGCGGCAATTCCCGTAATGCCCTCATCGTCGCCGAGGGCCTCTACAGCATGGATGGCGACATTGCCGACCTAGTCCGCCTTGTCGAGCTCAAGGAGCGGCGCAAGGCTTGGTTATTGATCGACGAGGCGCACTCGATCGGCGTGCTTGGGAAGGAAGGGCGCGGGCTTTGGGAACACGTTGGCGTCGATCCGCAACAAATCGACCTCACTATCGGTACTTTATCGAAGACTCTGGCGTCCTGCGGCGGGTTTGTCGCCGGCAAAGCGCCCGTGATCGAATGGCTGCGCTATACGCTGCCGGGCTTCGTCTATAGCGTCGGCCTATCGCCCGTTATAACGGCGGCGGCGGAGACCGCCTTGAAGGTGATGCAGGAAGAGACTTGGCGCATCGAGCGGTTGCGCCAAAATGCCGAACTGTTCGTGGAGCTTGCTCATGACGCGGGGCTCGATACGGGCCCTGCCATCGGGCGCGGCGTCGTCCCGGTCCTTTTTTCGGACAGCCTTGAAACTTTGGCAGCTTCCAGCCATTTGATGGACCACGGCTATTACGTGCCGCCGATCATTCAAATCGGGGTGCCAAAAGACCAGCCGCGTCTGCGTTTTTTCCTTTCGGCCCTGCACACCGAGGCGGAGATGAGGGGCGTGACGGATCTATTGGCCAAGCGGGAAAGCCAGCATGAGGCGCCGGCCCGTTCGTTGAGCGCGGCGACCTGAGGGCGGCGCCAAGTTTCGGTTCGAATTTCCTGCCGCGAGATGCGAGGCGTTTGCTCGAACATTTGGTCGCCCTGCATGCTGCCCAAGGCTCGAAAAGAAGCAAGCCGGATTCCATGAGCGGGACCGAACGCAAGATAGGGATCGTTCCGGCGAATGGGCTGCGCAACTTTTTCGCCTTTTGCCGGTTGCCTCGGCTTCTCTATAAGGATCACCCAGGCTTCGCCCCCCCTCTCGATGCCGAGCGCTGGACCTTATTCGCGGCTAAGCTCAATCCGCATTTCAAGCTCGTCCAATCGCAAGCCTGGCTCGCCCGCAAGAATGGCAAGCTTGCCGGCCGGATTTTCGCCCAGATCTACGACGAAGCCCATGCACCGCTCGGCGCATCCCGGGCGCAATTTGGTTGTCTCGATGCAATCGACGACGACGAAGTCGTCGCCGCCCTCACGCGAGCCGCGGAAGACTGGCTGCGCCAACGCGGCGCCGCGGTCGTGCATGGGCCGTTTTCGCCCTCCGTGAACAGCGAGACGGGACTGCTCGTTCAAGGATTCGAAGCAACTCCCATGGTGCTCATGCCCTGGAACCCGGCCTATTTGAGCGGATCCCTGGAGCGCCATGGCTACACAAAGGCGCGCGATCTCATTTCCTACCGCTACGATGCCAGCGACAAGGACCGGCAGGCGCGCCCGAGCATTCTGGAGCGGCCCGAATGGCGCGAGAGGCTCAACGTTAGAACCCTCGATCTTAAGAACCTCGGTAAGGAAGCGGTGCTTATCGTCGATATCTTCAACGATGCCTGGAGCGAGAATTGGGGTTTTGTGCCCTTTACGCTCGCCGAGTTCATGTCGAGCGCCGACGCGCTGAAAATGGTGATGCCGCCAGAAGGCGGGTTCATGATGGAACTCGACGGCGTGCCGCAGGCGTTCGGTGTCATTTTGCCGAACTTGCACGAAATAACCGCCGATCTCGGCGGCCGTCTGTTCCCCCTCGGCCTGCCGCGCGTCGTCTCGCGGATCAGGAAGCATGCCTTTACGTCCGGGCGGCTCGCGCTTTTTGGCATCCGCCGCGCCTTGCACCGCAAGGCCGCCGGCGGCGCGGTTATTCTGGCTTTCATCGAGGAAATCCGTCGGCGCAACAAATCGAGTTCGCTTCGACACCTCGAATTCGGCTGGATCTTGGAAGACAATCTTGGCATGCGCCGACCAATCGAGCTATCCGGCGCGCGCATCGACAAGGTGCATCGCGTCTATGAAAAAAATCTCGCGGCTTGATTCTGGAGCGCTGATCGCCTTATGCTCGCATGATCTGACCGCGAAGCCATTTTCCGCGTTGGCGGATCATGACTTTATGAATTGCTTGAGGATGATCGGCACATGAGACTTGACTCGCTAGATGTCGGACCCGCCCGCATGGAACAGGGGGCGGCGAACGCAGGCTTCATCGCGACGCTGACAAAGCGTCCGCATCCGCCGCGCCGTCGCGCCATTTTAGCGGCGCATCCGGAAGCCGCCGGTCTTATCGGCCACGACCGGAGGACGGCGGCGATCACTCTCGCCGTCGTCGCCGGACAGACCTCGATCGCCGCACTGCTTGGTTATCTCGGGCCCGCATATTGGTGGGCGGCCTTGGCCGCCGCCTTCTGCATCGGCGCCTTCGCCAATCACGCAATGTTCGTCGTCATCCACGACGCGACCCATAATTGCATCTTCAAATCCAATGTCCTGAACAAATGGGCAGCGATCCTCGCCGATCTGCCAAACACTTGTCCGACCGCGATGGGATTTCGCTGCTATCACATGAAGCACCATTCGCATCTCGGCGATTACGATTACGACGCCGATCTCCCGAGTCATTGGGAAGCGCGTCTGTTTGGCGGAAGCGCTTTGGGAAAGGCGGCATGGATGTTTCTTTTTCCGGTCTTCCAGCTTACCCGCCTCGGCCGACTGAAAGGCTCCGTGCCGATGTGGGGCCGGTGGACATTCGTCAATGGCGGTTGCGTTCTCCTCTACGATCTCGCCATTTTAGCCTGCTTCGGCCCGAATGCGCTTGTTTATCTTTTTGCATCCTTCTGGTTTTCGGTCGGCGGCTTGCATCCGCTCGGCGCGCGCTGGCTCCAGGAGCATTTTACCTCCGATCCGGCTCAGGAGACGTTTGATTATTACGGTCTTTTGAACCTCGTCGCGCTCAATATCGGCTATCACAATGAACACCATGATTTTCCCGACGTGCCTTGGTCGCGGCTGCCACGGCTGACGCAAATGGCGCCGGAATTTTACGCCGGGCTCAGGACGCATAAATCGTGGAGCGGGCTGTTGCTCAAGTTCATCTTCGACCCGCAATTCACTTTGTACACGCGAGTCGATCGCCGCGCCGCTGCGCCGGCTGTCAGACCTCGTTGAGCTGATCCGGTGTCGGCGAAACCTCCGCAAGAGGCAGAACCTTGGGCGTACGTTTCCAGGTCTCGGTCGCCCCGAAAACGGTTTTTAGGATCGACGGCGCGTTGGAGACACTGACATAGATCATCAGCGGTATCAACGAGGCGAGCGTGGCGAGATAGCGCCAAAGCGAACCCCGTCGCAAAATAATGTAGGGCATGAGCGTCATCCCAATGCCGATGATCAGGCCCCAAGCAACAATTGTTGCGATACCCGGCAGATAGGGAGCGAAATCGCCGCCCCGCGCGATCATGCATAGCACAAGGAAAAGGCAGGCGAGCGCAACGCAAGGGTAAAACGTTTGGATGAGAATGAGAAAACTCGCCGACAGTTTTCGCCAAACCGGCCAGTTGGCCGTCCAGACCTCGCCGAGTAGCTTGCGGGCAACCTGCACAAAGCCGTTCGACCAGCGTCGCTGTTGGACCTGCCAATGCGACACCTTTTCTGGGACGAGCCCAGGCACGGGGGGATTCATCGCGAAAAGACCATGCCATCCGGCGATTTCGGCGCGCACCGTGAGATCGAGATCCTCGCAGAGCGAGTCGCCCGACCAACCGCCGGCCGCAACGATCGCCGCGCGGCGCCAGACCCCGCCGGTGCCGTTGAATTGAAACAGCCAGCCAGCGCGAAAGCGGGTCGCCTGCTCCATGACGAAATGGGCGTCGAACATCAGACCTTGCGCGCGGGTCAGCCAATTCGTCCGGTAGTTTGCGAATTCGCAACGCGATTGCACGAAGCTCGCGCTTGGATCCGCAATCAAGGCCGGGACGGTCGCCCGCAGCCAATTCGGCGGCGGCCGGAAATCGGCATCGAGAATCGCGACATAGGGGGCATTCGAATGAGCGAGGCCAGCAGCCAAGGCGCCGGCCTTGTAGCCCGGCCGCCCCGGGCGACAAAGGTGCGAAATATCGTAGCCTTGCCGGCGCAGCTTCCAAACGACAGCGTTGGCAATCGCGGTCGTCTCGTCGGTGCTGTCGTCGAGAAGTTGGAAATGCAGCTTCTCTCGCGGCCAATCGAGCCCGGCCGCGGATCGCAAGCTGTCCGCGACCATCGCTGGTTCGTTAAAAACCGGGATTTGCACGAGAACATGGGGAAGATCGGCTTCGGTAATCGCCGGTGCCGGAAGCGGCTTCCCGAGCAGCCTGCCGGTCGCTTGTTCGAAAATATTAATGCCGATGAGAATCAGAAAGCCGCCGCCGACAAACAGAAGCCCGCACACGGCGGCGACCAAGCCGATCTCGCACCCAATTCGGAAAAGATCGACGAAAATCAATAGCCAAGCCCCCGTGATCCGGTCGCTTCCGGTCCGCTGCACCTGCGCAATTCCATGCGTCTTTTGGCTTGGAACGGCCGTTTGCCGGGTCGTTCGCGATGGCCGCGCGGCTTCGCGCAAGCAACCGGAACGCTTATACAAGCCGCCCAAACGGACACTTCACAAGCTTTGAATCCGAAAAGCCTGGTTTCGACAACAAACAAATTGCAACAATTTGTTGCAGAATTTGAGAGATTGGAATGTTTCACTTTGAGACAGCACAATGTTCCGGTCGTTATTGAAAACCGAGGAGTGGCGTTGCTCGCGTTGAGCCGGTCGGCGCGGAGCGCGGAGCCCACGCGAGGAAAGCAACGCCAGGAACAGACTTATCCGATCCACCGCGAGTCCTGCGAGCTTGTCGATGCCGATAGGGATCATCTGCCCCCGGCCGCTTCTTTTCCTCGCGGACGACCGCGTTTTGATGAGGGCGCACAGGCGGCTCGGCCCCTTGGCCTGGCGCGTTTCGGTTCGGCGGCTCGCACCGCGAAGCCGATGTTCGTTGGTCGCGCCGCGAAAGGCGGCGAAGCCGTTGACGGGTTCCCTTCGCGGCGCGGGCCTGCTATCCCGGTGCCATGACAACCCACGCGCTTGAAAACATCCGCAATTTTGCCATCGTCGCCCATATCGACCATGGCAAATCCACCCTCGCCGACCGGCTAATCCAGGCCACCGGCGCGATATCCGAACGGGATATGGTCGAGCAGGTGCTGGATTCGATGGATATCGAGCGCGAGCGCGGCATTACCATCAAGGCGCAGACGGTGCGCCTCGAATACAAGGCGCACGACGGCAAGACTTATATCCTGAATTTGATGGACACGCCGGGCCACGTCGATTTCGCCTACGAAGTCTCGCGTTCGCTCGCCGCCTGCGAAGGCTCGCTGCTGGTGGTGGACGCGAGCCAGGGCGTCGAGGCGCAGACGCTCGCCAACGTCTATCATGCGCTCGATGCCGGCCATGACATCGTGCCGGTCTTGAACAAGATCGATCTCCCCGCCTCCGAGCCCGAGCGCATCAAGCGGCAGATCGAGGATGTGATCGGGCTCGATGCCTCGCAGGCCGTTCTCATTTCGGCGAAGACCGGGCAGGGCATCGATCAGGTCCTGGAGGCGATCGTCACCCGGCTGCCGCCGCCGAAAGGAGACGAGACCGCGCCTTTGAAGGCGCTACTGGTCGATTCCTGGTACGACGCCTATCTCGGCGTCGTCGTGCTTGTGCGCATCATTGACGGGACGCTCGGAAAATACCAGAAAATCAAAATGATGGGAACGGACGCCCGTTACGAGATCGACAAGATTGGGGTGTTCCGGCCGAAGATGCAGGATGAGGCGGAGCTGAGACCCGGCGAAGTTGGCTTCATCACGGCGCAGATCAAAGAGGTCGCCGACACCCGAGTCGGAGACACGATCACCGATGCCCGCCACCCGTGCGCCGAAGCGCTGCCCGGCTTTAAGCCTTCGCAGCCGGTGGTTTTCTGCGGGCTGTTTCCGGTTGATGCGGCGGATTTTGGAGATCTTCGCGCGGCAATGGGACGGCTTCGTCTTAACGACGCGAGCTTTTCCTACGAGATGGAGAGTTCGGCGGCTCTCGGCTTCGGTTTCCGCTGCGGCTTTCTGGGTCTTCTGCATCTCGAAATCATTCAGGAGCGGCTGGAGCGCGAGTTCAATCTCGATCTCATCGCGACCGCGCCTTCCGTTATCTATCGGATTGTTAAGCGCGGCGGGGATGTGCTGGAATTGCATAATCCGGCCGATCTGCCAGATCCGGCGAAGATCGAGACAATCGAAGAGCCCTGGATTCGCGCGACGATCCTGACGCCGGACGATTATCTCGGCGCGGTATTGAAGCTCTGCCAGGAGCGGCGCGGGGAGCAGGTCGATTTGAGCTATGCCGGCCAGCGCGCGATGGCCTCCTATGACTTGCCGCTCAACGAAGTCGTATTCGATTTCTACGACCGCCTGAAATCGATCTCGAAAGGCTATGCGAGTTTCGATTATGCAATCGCGGATTACCGCCCAGGCGATCTCGTCAAGATGTCGATTCTGGTCAACTCCGAGCCGGTCGATGCGCTCTCCATGCTGGTCCATCGCGACCGCGCCGACGCGCGCGGCCGCGCCATGGTGGAAAAGCTCAAGGAGCTCATCCCGCCGCATATGTTTCAAATTCCGATCCAGGCGGCGATTGGCGGAAAGATCATCGCGCGGGAGACGGTGCGCGCCTTGCGCAAGGATGTGACCGCGAAATGCTATGGCGGCGACGTTACACGCAAGCGCAAGCTTTTGGAAAAACAAAAGGCGGGCAAGAAGAAGATGCGGCAATTCGGCAAGGTCGAGATTCCGCAGGAAGCGTTTATCGCGGCGTTGAAGATGGATGGGTGAAGGCGTTCCTGGATCACGCGCGGCCGCAGCAAAAAACCGGCTTCTGCGCGCGCGCAAACCGAGGCGCGCCTATTTGCTGATTCCCAGACCGCCTGACGTCGTAATCTGTTCTACCGCGCTCTTTTCCAGTTCTATGCCCGCCACCTTCAATTTTAGCAACTGAGCCAACGAGAGTCCCGCTAGGATGAACATCAGCGACCCAAAGGTCAGGAGGACATAATAACCAATGTCGATTCGTTTATCGGGATTACCAAAGAAAAAATTGGCTTGGCTTAGGGAAAAAACGACCAATGACAGAATTGTGAGTAACCATGGTCCTATTCTCTCGAGTGCTGATCGCCTGGAGAAATGATAAAGACGTTTTTCCAGTTTGTCGATTGCCCGTTTGACTCTGTGATTGTTTGAATCATTCCTATACGATTCTCTGAAATCATCCAAAGCGTCATACAGAGGCTTTTCGTCATTTGGTTTTTTTGACGCTTCGTAGAGCTTTACCTTGGCATAGCCGCGAGAATAAAGCGCCGCGGAGAGGTCCTTTTTCTTGAGCCTTTTGGAGCCGTAACCCGACTTGCCGTGCGTAATGCCCCGATCAAAGCAGCTTATTGCCTCATCGTACCTATCTCCGTCTCCCGCGTCTCCCATGGCGCTATAGACTTCACCCAGTCCGATGTGTGACTCGACATGGAGCGCGGTTACCCCCAGAATTTTTTTGTATTCCGCCTCGGACTTGTCCGGCAGGTTCGCTTTGAGACAAGCCTCCGCCAGATTGCTTCTAACAGTGAGGTCGTCAATATCCTTTTGTAGGGCTTGCTCGAAATATTGAACGGCTCTGGCGTAATCTCCTTTGCGCGAGTAAAGAACTCCGAGGTCGGCGTATGGCTGCGACGAATCCTTGTCTTTCCCCATTGCTTCGGAGAGAAATTGTTCACTGGCCGTATAATCTTCCACTTTCAAATATAGCTCACCCAATTTTAGCAATACGCTAACATCTTTTGCCTCATTACATTGCTTTTCCAAAATATATTCTGCTTTCTTATACGCATCCCTGGCTTTCCAATAGTTGGCTGATTTCTGAATGTCCGCTTCCAATGCTTGAGCCTCGCGCGCACCATTACCGAGTGGCCACAAGAAGCGTGTTATTTTTTCTTTCGCACTTTCTTCCCCATTGTCTTCCATTTTTGCAAGATGCAAATTCACCAAACCGGTCCAAATTCCGGCATGATTGGCGTCATAAACGAGCCCGTGTCTGTATATTTTCTCTGCCTCGGTCAGTTTTTCTAGAGGATCGCTCAGCATATCGCCATAATTCCTAAGGTACTCAGCGTCGTTTAAGTCTCTGTTTTGAGCGTATTTTTCATATGCTTGGCGCGCTTTTTCCCACGCCTCCCAACTTTCTTTATACTTGCCTTGTCTCTGTAAAAAAACAGCCACGTTGTGGGCAGCGTAAACGGAATTTACACTATTAGGGTCCGCTTTTATAGCTTCCCTGTATTTGTCGATAACATCGCCGTATCTCTTGAGTTCATCCAGAACATTGCCCCAGTTGAAGTAGGCTGTCGCATATTTGGGATCAAGTTCGGTCGCCCGCTTGTATTTTTCAATCGCGTCGTCATACTTCTTCTGATCGGCAAGGGCATTAGCCCAGTTGAGAAAGGCCTTCGCATAGTTGGGATCAAGTTCGGTCGCCCGCTTGTACTTTTCAATCGCGTCGTCATACTTCTTCCGACCGTAAAGGGCATTGCCCCAGTTGAAGGAGACACTCGCATCGTCGGGAGCAAGTTCGCTCGCGCGCTTGTATTTCTCGATCGCGTCGTCATACTTCTTCTGACCGTAAAGGGCATTGCCCCAGTTGTTAAAGGCAGTCGCATCGTCGGGAGCAAGTTCGCTCGCGCGCTTGTATTTCTCGATCGCGTCGTCATACTTCTTCTGGGCGGCAAGGGCATCGCCCCAGTTGAAGTAGGCTGTCGCATATTTGGGATCAAGTTCGGTCGCCTGCTTGTATTTCTCAGTCGCGCCGTCATAATTCTTCTGATCGTACAGGGCACTGCCCCAGTTGTTAAAGGCACGCGCATCGTTGGGGTCGGCTTCAATCGCCTTTGCGTATTCCGCAGTTGCTTCCCCGTATTGTCCCGCATTGAGCAAGGCGTCGGCTTTTTCGAGATGAGTTTGGGCATCGGCTTGATTTGCCATATGACCTCGCTTCTTTAACCGGCAGAGGTATGGCTCCCTGCCAAGTCCGTGCGCTTACTCAGGCCGGTGTCTCGAAGAGCTGCGAGCATGACGGTTCGCATTTGTGGTGAGCGGACGGCTCCTGTCAAGCGCGCAGGAAACGCGGTTCGGCGCCTTACATCCGATCGCTTATGAGGCCCGCCGCGAACGCGGAGACCGGCTTCGCGGCATTATTTGCCGGTTTTTATCCGCGCCCATTCGCGGACAATCGTTTTTCGCGCCGCCGGATCATGGTTTGGCACCGCAAAGAGCCGTTGCAGCATCGCGGCGTCTGGGTAAATCGACTTGTTCTCGACGATGTCCTTGCCGAGCGAGGATTTGGACGCGAGGACGCCGTTGGCGAGATGGGTGAAATTCGTGTTGCGGGCGGCGATTGCCGGCCGCAAGAGGAAGTCGATAAAGGCATAGGCTTCCTCGACATGCGGCGCATCCTTGGGAATTGCGAGATTATCGAGCGACATCAAGGTCCCTTCCTTGGGAATAGTGTAATTGATTTCAATCCCATTATCTGCCTTTCGCGCGCGGTCCCGCGCGCGAAAACTGTCTCCGGAATAGCCAACCCCAAGACAAATGTCGCCGTTGGCCAGCGCATCCACGAAGTCGGCAGAGTCGAATTTTTTCACGTCGCGCCGCATTCCGCTTAACAGATCCGCGGCACGCTTGAGATCGCTCGGGCGCATCGACGCCGGATCGGCCCTAAGATAGTTAAGCGCGATCGCAAACAGATCTTCGCCGCTGTCGAGGACGGTAATGCCGCAGCCGGCGAATTTCTTCAAATTCCCCGGCTTGAAGAGGATGTCCCAGGAATTCAGCGAAGCATCGGCTGCCGCATCGCCCAGAAGTTCCTTGGCCTTCTCGACATTGTAGGCTATGCCCGCCGTAAACCACATATAGTTGACCGCATATTGGTTGCCGGGATCATAGACGCCAAGGCGCGACATCACCTCCGGCCAAAGGTTCTTGCTGTTCGGAAGTTTGGTTTTGTCCAGTTTTTGGTAGAGCCCCATCGCGATCTGCCTTTGCAGGACCGGGCCCGGGACGATCACAACATCGAAGCCGGTCTTGCCGGTCAGGAATCGCGCCTCCAATGCCTCGTTTGAATCGTAAGCGTCATAGGCGACCTTGATCCCTGTCTCCTTGGTAAAGTCCTCGATGACCTTCGGATCGATATAATCGCCCCACCCATAGACGCTGACGGTCTTCTCTTGCCCGAACGCGGGGAGAAGCAGCCCGCACAAGCAAAGGCCAAATAACCAAAGCGCTGCGAAAGATTTTTTCATGCGAACCGGCGGTCCGTAGCGAATTGATTCCGCTCCCTCAAGAGATAGAGGAATTGGGGGCGCACCGCCAATTCGTCGAATCAAGACCGGCGCGAAGGTCGATAGCGATGGCCATTAGGAGGTTCCGACGATATTGTGCAGAGCAAGATTCGTTTGCTTGAAGTCATCGGACAGACCCGAACGAGTCGCGGCAAAAACGGCCGGCGACCTGATTTGGCGGAACAATCAAGCGCTCCGCGTAATTGTCTGTGCGATGAATAATGTGTCTGCGTGAATGATCTTATTGCATGCCTTCCGCGGCGCGAGATCGATGAGATCGTCCTTTGTGACACCCACTAAAGAGTCGGCCGCATAAATGGTCAGAACCCGATAGAGGTCCCAGAGCACCGTCTCGTTGTTGAGGTTGCAATTGACAGCCACGTCGCCCCGGTAAGCTAGTACGGGCAGCCCCCGACTACAATGCCCGACAGATCGATGTCCCACTCCAGCCTTGTTCGCCTATCTTCTCGACGAGAACCGCGAACAATGCAAAACCCCCAGCTTGGCCATAATTTACGACGACGAGGCACTTCAAAAAGCTCCCGTATTCGGCCTCGATGGCGAGAACCCGATCAGCTCCGAGCTTGGCCAATTGATAGGTATGCGTCGCTTCGAGCGGACCGAGTTCGAGGATATTCATGCCTTGCAGCGAACCTGGCTCGAACCCTAAATATTGGGCGACCTTGGCACACTGCTCCTCGGACGATCTGCCGGACCACCCGGTCCTCATGACTTTTGATGTCTGGTATCGATCGTCGCTTGAGGCGGTGGAGGCGCTGGCGTACCACGAGCGCCAATGGCGCCCTCATCCTCAGCTAGACCCAAATCCCCGCCCCGTATCGCGTCGCGCCCCGCGCATGTACACTTGCGCAGACCGTCAATCGTACCAAAATGTTTCACGTGAAACGTTTTTGTCCGATCGACCGAGATGCTTCCACGTCTCTCGCGTCGAAGAGTCTCCCCGATGACCCATCGTTACTTGTCCGGCTTTGGCAATGATGTCGAGACCGAGGCGCTGCCGGGCGCCTTGCCGCAAGGGCAGAACTCGCCGCAGCGCTGCCCCTATGGGCTTTACGCCGAACAATTGTCGGGCACGCCGTTTACGGCGCCGCGCGGCGCCAACGCGCGCTCTTGGCTCTACCGTATGCGTCCCTCCGTCAAGCATGTGGGCCGCTTCAGCCGCATCGATGTTCCCTTCTGGAAAACCGCGCCGCATTTTGCCGCGCAGATATTGCCCCTCGGTCAATTGCGCTGGGATCCTTTGCCGATCCCCAATGAACCGTTGACCTTCGTGACCGGCATGCGGACCATGACGACCGCGGGCGATGTCCACACCCAGACCGGCATGGCGGCGCATGTCTTTCTGGTGACGCAGAACATGGAAGACGATTATTTTATGAATGCCGACGGCGAATTGCTGATCGTGCCGCAAACCGGCGGCCTGGATATCGCGACGGAACTCGGGCGCATCGGCGCCGGACCAGGCGATATCGCCGTCATCCCGCGCGGGATGAAGTTCAAGGTGGGGCTTCAAGACGGCCCCTCGCGCGGATACGTATGCGAGAATTATGGCGCGCGGTTTGCTCTGCCCGCGCGCGGGCCGATCGGCGCCAATTGCCTCGCCAACCCGCGCGACTTCAAAACCCCGGTGGCAAGCTATGAGGATAAGGAAACGCCCTGCCGTCTCACGCTAAAATGGTGCGGCGGCTTTCATGTCGGCGAAATCGACCATTCGCCGCTCGACGTCGTCGCCTGGCATGGCAATTACACGCCTTACAAATACGATCTTCGGACCTTCGCGCCGGTCGGCGCCATTCTGTTCGATCACCCGGACCCCTCCATCTTCACGGTGCTCACCGCGCCGTCCGGCGAGGCCGGCACCGCCAACGTCGATTTCGTGATCTTTCCGGAGCGCTGGCAGGTCGCCGAGCATTCTTTCCGGCCGCCATGGTATCACATGAACATCATGAGCGAGTTCATGGGGCTGATCCACGGCCAGTATGACGCCAAGGCGAAAGGCTTTGCGCCGGGCGGGATATCGCTGCACAATAGCATGCTGCCACATGGGCCCGACCGGCAAGCTTTCGACAGAGCGAGTTCCGGCGAATTGAAACCGCAAAAACTCGAAAATACCCTCGCCTTCATGTTTGAGACGCGCTATCCGCAACAGGTGACGGACTATGCAGCCAAGCTGCCAGCCTTGCAAAGCGACTATGCCGATTGTTGGCGGGGTTTGGAAAAGCACTTCGATCCAAGCCGCCGCGAATGACTAACGCCGTGAGGGGGCAGCGTGAAGCTTGCGACACTCGCCGACGCCAGCCGCGATGGGCGGCTTGTCGTGGTCTCGCGCGATCTCGCCCATGCCACCGACGCGCGGGGCGTCGCCCAAACCCTTCAGGAGGCGCTCGACGATTGGACGCGGCTCTCAACAAAACTCGAAGCGCTCGCGACGGCGCTTGAAACCGGCTCGGTGCCCCGCGAGCGGTTCCGCGAGCACGACGCGCTCTCGCCGCTGCCGCGCGCGTTCCAATGGATCGACGGCTCCGCCTATTTGAATCACGTGGAGCTCGTGCGCAAGGCGCGCGGCGCCGCGATGCCGCCGGATCTTTTGGCCGATCCCTTGCTTTATCAGGGCGGATCGGATGCTTTTCTTGCTCCCCGGGAGCCAATAAGAATGGCGGATGAAGGTTTCGGTGTCGATTTCGAGGGGGAAGTCGCGGTCGTCGTCAACGATGTCGCGATGGGCGCGAGCGTGGCCGAAGCCGCTGCGGCAATTGTGCTGATCATGCTTGTCAACGATGTTTCGTTACGCAACCTTATCCCGGGGGAACTCGCCAAGGGTTTTGGTTTCTTCCAGTCGAAGCCGTCGTCGTCCTTCTCGCCGGTCGCGGTCACCCCAAGCGAACTCGGCGCTTCTTGGGACGGCGGACGCTTGCATCTTCGTTTGCTCGTTAGCCTCAATGGCAAGCCATTCGGGCGGGCGGACACCGGCACCGGCATGAACTTCGATTTCCCGGCCTTGATCGCGCACGCGGCCAGAACAAGGCCTTTGGGGGCGGGCACCATCGTCGGCTCTGGCACCGTTTCCAACAAAGGCGCGGACGGCGGTCCCGGCCGCCCGATTCCGGACGACGGAGTTGGCTACTCATGCCTCGCCGAGGCGCGGATGGTCGAGACCATTCGCGACGGCGCTGCGAAGACGCCATTTATGTGCTTCGGCGATACGGTGCGCATCGAGATGAAGAATCCGGGCGGCCAGTCCATCTTCGGCGCCATCGAACAGACGGTCGAACCTTATGCAAGACCCGCTGCCTGAGCCTTGCCTCTTCGGCTATTGGCGCTCGAGCGCCGCCCACCGAGTGCGGATCGCCCTGAACCTCAAGCGGATTACCGCGAGACCAGGCTCCGTGCAACTGCCATTGGGCGAGCAGACGAGCGACGAACATCGCGCGCGAAACCCCGCGGGTCTCGTTCCGGTATGGCGCGAAGCGGACGGGTTCACGCTCGCTCAGTCGCTTGCCATTATCGACTATCTCGATGAAATTTATCCCCACCCTCCTTTGTTGCCAGACCACCCCAGGCAGAAGGCGGTTTGCCGCGAGATCGCCTACACGATCGCCTGCGACATCCATCCGATCGGCAATTTGCGGGTGCTTGCAAAACTCACGGCGGATTATGGCGCCGACACCGGCGCCCGCGCGGCCTGGAACCGGCACTGGATCGCGACCGGATTTGGCGCGATCGAAGCGCGCCTCACCACCACCGCAGGGCGCCACGCCGTCGGGGACCGGATTACCCTGGCCGACATTTGCCTTGTGCCCCAAGTCTATAACGCGCGGCGCACCGGCCTCGATTTGGCGCCCTATCCGCGCATCGCCGCGGCCGACGCGGCGGCCCGCGAGCAGCCTGCCTTCGCGGCGGCGGCGCCCGAAGCTCAGCCCGATGCGTCATAGCGGCTTTGGCCGCGTCGCGCGCCCGTATTTTCCGGCGCGTGCAGGCGCCAGGCGCCCGGCCGGCAGAAAAATTATATTGTGCTATTATGATACGGTTTATTGAGCCGTCATCCTCTTGTCATGTGGGGAAAATAGCCTATACCCTCACGATTGTTCACTCTCAGGGAGGAGTAAACTAAATGGCACAGTCACCGAAGCATCCGGCGGGTGAGCATCACCACCACGCCGCCGCTCACCACCACGCCGCCGCGCATCATCACCATCAGGCGGCCCATCATCACGAACTCGGCGAGCACAAAGAGGCGAAGGAGCACGCAGCCGCGGCTCTCGACCATAGCGAGCCACGACTGCCCACGGTCATTCTCACAAATGACGACGGATAGAGGGAATTTATAGAAGTCGCGCCGAAGGGTCAGGCGCGTCTCCTGAGCTCTTGCCGAAAGGGCCGTTCAACAGAGTTTCGAGTGCGCTCCGGTCGGAATGCTCGGTTTTGTCGTCGCGATCTTGTCGCAGGAGGAGCAAATATGTCTCGAAAACATCCTTCATTGGAAAGGACCAGGTTCGCGACTCGCACGCCGACTAAAAACCGTATGGGCAAAAGATAACCCTATCGCAGTGTTGCGCTGGCTCCAAATCCCCACTTCGGATCTCGCCGCTAACCCTCGCGCTCGCCAGCGTCGAGGATCCAGGTCCGGTCGCAAAACGCCACATAGAGCCGTTCCTGCCCCAGGGCGGCGCCGAGTTCGACCGCAAGTTCGTTCAGCATCGCCTCGATCTCCTGGTCGGGCAGATGTCCCAGATAGGCATGCACCGCCTCGCCGGTGAACACCGCCACCGGTTCCCGGTCGGAGCCGGCCGAGCCGTCCGGACGAGGCCAGGCATAGGTCACCTCGGCGCGGGTGAACATGCCGGAAAGCGCCGGCAGGCGGGCCCCGACCCGGCGGCTCATCCAGGCCCGCGCCGTGCGTACCGCCTCGGAAACGTCGTAGACTCGCCCCTCGGCATCCCAACCCTCGCGCAGGCCGACCGTGATCCTGAAATCGCGGCGCGGCCCTCGCGAGCCGTCCACGACAGCGTAGTCCTCGCGCCGTGGCGCAGGAGGGCGCCGCGCAATTCCTTCGGTCATTTCTCGCTCCCTCCTGCTTGCAATCGGCCCATTGCTTGGGATGTCCCGGCGGAAGCGATGATTTCAGGGCGCCAACCTGCGCCAGACGCTCGCCAGCCAGGGCTGCCGTTCGCGTGGCACGCCGTCAGGACGGTAATAATGGGTTAGTTCCACGAACCCCGCGGCCGACGCATAGCGACGCCAACTTTCAAGATCATGATACACGCCATAGCGTCCGCTATTCCAGCCTTCTTCATTACGCCCGCGCGGGTTCGAGCTAAACAGCACACCGCCCGGTTTTAGAGTGGTGTAGAGTTCCCGCAACACGCGCGGCAGCTCCTGGCTCGGGACATGAAACAACGCGGCATTGGCGAACACGCCATCGAAATATTTTTCCGGCAGTTCGAGCTTGAGGAAATCCTGCTGCCATACTTCGCAGCCGCTATGGGCGCGCGCCATTGCCGCAAAACGCGCCGCGCCTTCCAAACCGATTGCGACGTGACCTTGTTCGGCAAACGCCTTGAGGTCGCGTCCCGGTCCGCAGCCAAAATC
>Ga0185299_10003461_pt1 | contig 20929 bp, 17 predicted proteins | sample PaiPotPPA55metaG_FD_128002 | JGI IMG/M metagenome (GOLD analysis project Ga0185299, IMG submission 128002) | Iron sulfur acid spring bacterial and archeal communities from Banff, Canada, to study Microbial Dark Matter (Phase II) - Paint Pots PPA... ... | reverse complement strand
TGCCGCGGGCAAATCGTGCGCGTGGAGACCACGTCCAATGGGCACGCAGGCGTGGCTGCCAAGATCGAACGGTATGAATTCCTCCCCGCCACTGCGTCCGCCGCCTGAAGTCTTCCCCTGACTCCCGAGCTAAACTCGCCGCTACCGGGACACGCGAGTACAATGCCCTCTACCAACTAGTTTCCCGTGGAGAAGCCATGTACCACTACGATCCGCGCACCGCTCTCGAGGAATTACAAGAGGACGCGCTGCTTCCGCATCCCGTGAAGCTGCGCGACATGATTCTGCGCATCAAACTCCAGCCACAAGAAGCCCAGGTGCTGAACCAGGAATTTCAAGATTACCTGACACGCTTTGGCGAGATTCAGAGGGTCGCGCGCGGCATACTGGAAAAGCTCGCGACCGGAAATCCCAAGTCCGCGTGACTCTTGCCAATTCGCGGAAAATGCGGGGACGCTGTTAGACTGATCTACGCTCGCGCGCCACAAGCGCCGGCGCCCTTTCGATGCGACGCCAGACACTTCTGATCGACGCCGACGACACACTCTGGGAAAACAACGTATTCTTCGAGAAGCTCATCGAGGATTTCATCGGCCTGGTGGAATCGTGCGGCTACACACGCGCGTACGTGCGCCACATTCTCAACGAGACCGAACGCAAGAACATTCGCCAATACGGCTACGGCGTGCGCAGTTTTGGCCGCTCGCTGGAAGAAACCTACATGAAGCTCGCCGAGCATATGGCGCGCCGCGAGATCCTCGCGCAGATTCACGATCGCGTGGTGGAGCTCGAGCGCACCCCGCCGAAAATTCTCGATGGCGTGCCGGAAACGCTCGCGTATCTGACCGAGCGGCACCGCCTGATCTTGTTCACCAAGGGAGAGCCCGCGGAGCAGGCTGCAAAGGTCGAACGCTCCGGCTTGCAGGGCTTCTTCGAATTTATTGAGATCGTCTCAGAGAAAGATCCCGAGACGTACGGCGCGTTGGTGCACAAACACAAGATCGTCAAGAGGCACGCGTGGATGATTGGCAACAGCCCGCGCAGCGACATCAACCCCGCCATGAAGATCGGCCTGAGCGCCGTGTACATCCCCCACCAGCACACCTGGCAACTCGAACACGAACCAGTAGTAGCCGGCTCCGGCAAGCTGGTCATCCTCCCAGCGTTCCGCGAACTACGCGACCACTTCTAGCGCGTCCGAGGGATTCCTTTGCCTTTGACAAAAAGGTCTTCCTTGCTTCATACCCCTAACCTCAAACTTCTAACTCCCGCCTTTTTCCAATTTGGATGTTGCGGCGGAAATTGCCTTCGCTAGACTGCCCTAGCGACAACCTCGCAGGAGCAGCACTCCATGGCCACAGCAACCACCACTCTCCCCCGTTCCGACTGGCGCCAGGAATGGTTTGAAATCGAAGACGCCACCTATCTGAATCTCGCCGGCCAAAGCCCCATGCCGAAAGTCGCCGTGCGCGCGGTGCAAGCGGCCATCGAGTTGAAAAAATTCCCCCACCGCGTTCCCGACAGCGCTTTCCTCGACGTACCCAATCGCCTCCGCGCTTCCATCGCAAAACTCATCGGCGCGCAGCCCGAAGATATCGCGATGACGTCCGGCGCGAGCACCGGCATGTCCGCCGTAGCCTACGGCTTGCGATGGCAACCAGGCGACGAGATCCTCACTGCCATCCGCGAGTTCCCTCTTCAATATTCCACCTGGAAGCCCATGGAAGAACGCGAAGGCGTGAAGCTGAACGTCGTCTCGCCGCGCGATCGCTTCCTTACAGCTGACGATGTGATTGCGGCGCTTACGCCGAAGACGCGGCTGGTTTCGATCAGCCTGGTGCGCTTTGACAATGGCGTGCTGCTGGACGGCGGGCGGATCGCCGCGGCGTGCCACGCACAGGGCGCGCTGCTGCTGCTGGATGCGAGCCAGGGGTGCGGCGCGGTGCCCATCGACGTTGGCAAGATGGAAGTCGATTTCCTGGTTTCCGCCGGCTACAAATTTCTGCTCGGCCCCTTCGGCACCGGATTTTTCTGGGCCAAGCCAGAGCACCTCGCCAACATGCGCCCCGGTCCGTTCTACTGGATGGCTGCCAAAGGCGTGGACAGTAATTTTGCTTCGATGGATTTCGCCAACCCTACGCCCGCCCCAAGCGGTAGGCGTTGGGACGTCGCGGAGACTGCGAACTACTTCAACCACGCAGCGCTCAATGCTTCGGTTGAATTTGTTTTGCAGGCCGGGCCCGAAACCGTACGAGAGCACAATCACAATTTAATCGAGCTGCTTTACGCACGGCTGCCCAAGGATCGCTGCGTGCCCACCAGCCCGCTCGATCCGGCGCAGCGCGGGCCCTACGCGTGTTTTGCCGCGCGCGCGCCGGAAAAAACGGCGGCGCTCTACCATCGCCTCCGCAAAGAGAACATCATCGTCAGCTTGCGCGAAGGCAACATTCGCGTCTCCCCATATCTGTACAACACAGAGCGCGACATCGATCGCCTCATCTCCGTGATTACCGCATGAGCGAACCCGCGGCCTGGCCTAAAATTGCGGTTGTCGGAGCGGGTGCGGTCGGCGGCTATTTCGGGGGCATGCTGGCTCGCGCCAGCGCGCCCGTCGTGATGATCGGCCGCGCGCCGTTCGCGGAAGCGGTGAACAAGAACGGGCTGCTGCTCGATACGCTGCACTTCAAAGAAAACGTCCGTGTACAAGCAGCCACGGAACTCGACGCAGCCCGCGGCGCCGAAGTCGTTCTGTTCTGCGTTAAAACCACGGACACTGCCGCCACCGCTCGCGATCTACCGCCACTGCTCTCCCCACAAGCGGTCATCATCAGCATGCAGAACGGCGTCGACAACGCCGAGCAAATCCGCGCCGCTTCGGGCATCGAGGCGCTAGGCGCGGTAGTGTACGTGGCCGCCTCGGTCCCGCAACCCGGTACCGTGAAGCATGTCGGGCGCGGCGACCTGGTAATCGGCCCCCTCAACGCCACCACCGAACGCATCGTCGCCCTCTTCGAGCGTGCCAGCGTCCCGTGCCGCATCTCCGATAACATCGAAGGCGAACTCTGGACCAAGCTCACGTGGAACTGCGCGCTCAACGCTATCTCCGCGCTAGGCCGCGCAAAATACGGCCAGATCGCCGCTAGCGAAGACGCCCGCAAACTGGTAGCAGAAATTGTCGATGAAGTTTTAGCCGTAGCCCGCGCCGCCAACATCCACCCACCCGGCCTCGAAGATCCCAAAGCCGCTTTAGCTGGCGCCATGAAAGTAGCCGCCCAAATGTCCGAAGCCCTGTCCTCCACAGCCCAGGACATGCTCCGCCACAAACGCACCGAAATCGATTCCCTAAACGGCTACATCTCCCGCCGCGGCGCGCAACTAGGCGTGTCAGCGCCGGTAAATCACGCCCTTTTCACGCTGGTAAAGCTAGCCGAATCGACCCAGTAACATGGAGTGCGGAAGCTCGCTTCCACCTTTACGCTCTAGCAGCCGCACAGTTTCAAGTCTTGTGAAGGCAACCGCTCTTTTTCTTCCTCAGTGCCTCTGTGGCAAATCCGTCTTCGTCTTCCTATTCCCGCGGCGGGATGCGGAATGGGATGTGCACGATTGCCTCGAGTTCTACAGGCTCGCCGGCCTTGGCGCCTGGGCGGAATTTCCATTGTGCTAGCGCTTGCTTTGCGTTGGCGTCGAGCTGGTCGTCGATGCCGTGTACTAGCTGGATTTCGCTTACTGAGCCGTCTTTGGCGATCACCGCGTAGAGCACTACTTCTCCTTCGACGCGTTCGTCGACCAACGTTGGCGGATATTTCGGATCGACTTTTTTCACGGGAACCGGACCCGACAGATCCGCCGACAGCACGTGCGGTGCGCTTTGGTCGCGGTGCAGTTCCGCAAATTTCAAGATCCAGCTCCCGGTCGCGCTGTTCAGGTTGGGCATGTTCACGTTCATGGTGTAGACGCGCTTGGTCGCAAAAATCGCCTCGGGCTTGGCGCCCGGAGGCAGCGTCTTGAAATCCGGCGGACCGACTCGCTCCGGCACGTCATCCATGGGCGAATCGTGCGAACGCGCGCTTAAAACGCGCAGTGAAGGTGAACTGACGCCGTTGCCCAGGCCCGAAATCCCGCTCTTTGCCGGGGGATTTCCCCCGCTGATGCTGATGCCCACCGGGCTCTTCCCGCCGGTGCCGGCCGGCTCCGAACCACCCTTTTTCGCGCCGTCCGGCGAAATCGAAACCCGCGCCGCCAGATTCCCCTGCGGCGGAGCCACCGGCGCGGGTGGTCCGGGCGTGGCCGACAACGCAATCAGCGTCGAATCGCTGCCGTTGGCTGCGCTCAACTGTGCCGGCGCCACTTCCGGTGCTGGCCCCGCATCGCCCGCCTGCTCACGCTTGGCGACCCGCGGCGCTGCTCCCGCGTTAATCTCCAGCTTCGGCCGCGCCGGACCAGTCGGCGTCGCAGGCAAACTCAAGTCGCCCGCCACCTGTTGCTCCATCACCGGCGCAGCCAGCGGCGGAGCCACCATTACCGTCTTCACTTTTCGCTCTCGCGGGTGCAATTTCCGAAGGGCTTCCTCGGTGATCAGCAATCGCGGCTTTGCCGGCATGGCCTGCTCCACCTGCACCATGTTCGGCAACTCCGGCACAAACTTGGGCGCTTCCATCGGGGCTTTCGGGTTGACCAACGTCTGCTTCAAATGCGTCGGCCGCACCGGATCGGTAAAAATCCGCTGCCGCGGATGAAACGCATCCGCCCCCTTCTCCGGCAAGGGTGCATTCGGCGCGCTATGCGGTGCAGGCTTGGCTCGCTGTTTCGGAATTTCAAGTAAAGGCAGGTCCTGGATCGGCCCCGACCACGTCAGCTGAAAATTTTCAATCCGGGTATTCTTCCCGGGAGCGAAAACCCCCTGAGGGAAAGGCATGATAATAAACACAATATGCCAAAGAGCCGCCGCCACCAGCGCTAGCCGCGGCACGCGGCGCTCGACCCAGCAATCCCTGAAATACCCGGCGCTTAGGAATCCCTTGGCCGCCCCACGAGCGAATAGTGCCCGCAAGTTGCTGGCAGCGCCCTGGTGAAAATCGCCCCAAGCCACCCCCAGCCGCGGCTCCAGACCGGTCGGCAGCCGCGGAGACACAAGTGGAGTCGAGCCCTGCCCAAGCAGGTTTAGAGAGCCATGAACATGATTCGCTGTCATCCGCGGTATCACCACTAGGTTCCCCGATTGGAGCCGAGAGGTCAACCGCGTCTTGCGGCCATCCGCAGTCCAGCTCCAGTCCGTCGTTAGGATGCGCCCAGGCGCCCTCGTCGCAGCCTGGGAGACCGCCCGCCGTCCGCTCGCGCACTTGGTTGAGTGTGCTGTACCTTGCTGCTGGCCGTCTCCCCCACGCTTCTTCCGCACTTACAAAAAAGGGGCGGTGGTGGAGAGGACAAACTATTTAACTAGAAATCGATATCGGCATCTACAGATCGGTTTTGCGGAGGCGCAGAGCATTGGCGATCACCGAAACGGAGCTAAGGCTCATGGCGGCGCTGGCTAACATGGGACTTAGGAGCCAGCCGAAGAACGGGTAGAGGACGCCGGCAGCGATGGGAATGCCTAGAGTGTTGTAGAGGAAGGCGAAGGCCAGGTTTTGTTTTATGTTGGCGATGGTAGCACGGCTTAGATGGCGGGCTCGGAGGATGCCGCGGAGATCGCCTTTCAGGAGCGTGATGCCGGCGCTCTCGATGGCCACGTCGATGCCGGTGCCCATGGCGATGCCCACGTCCGCAGCGGCCAGCGCCGGCGCATCGTTGATGCCATCACCGGCCATGGCTACCACGTGGCCCTGCTGGCGGAGTCGCGCGACGAGTTCCGCTTTCTGCTGCGGCTGCGCTTCGGCTTCGACTCGATCGATGCCAAGCTCGCGCGCGATGCGCTCTGCAACTGCGCGACGATCGCCTGTTGCGACAACGATGTCGATGTCTTCCTCACGCAGTTTGCGAATGGCTGCTGCCGCGGACCCTTTGATCGGATCGGCGAGGGCGAGCGCCCCAGCTAGGTTTTGATTTACGGCCACGAAGACTAGGGTGGCCGCTGTGGATGCCTTCAGGACGGGATCGTTTTCCGCGATGGAGGTGTCCACGCCGCGGTCTCTTAAGAAGGGGAGAGTGCCAATGCTGACCGCGTCGTTGTGCACGCGGCCTTCCGCGCCACCGCCAGGCGTGGCGCGAAAATCGACGACGGGCGCCAACGAAATACTTCGTTCTTCGGCGGCGCGAACGATGGCGCGGGCCAGCGGGTGCTCGCTGGCGCTCTCGACACTGGCGGCCAATCGGATAAGGTCCTCGTCGGATCGTGCGGACTCAATCTTTTTGCTGGCACGATCGAAGACGATAACGCGAACGACCTTGGGCTTGCCTTCGGTGAGTGTGCCGGTTTTGTCGATGACTAGCGTGTCGACTTTGGCGAGCGTTTCAAGCGCTTCCGCATTACGGATGAGGACGCCTGCGTGCGCGCCGCGGCCGACCGCCACCATGATGGACATCGGCGTGGCGAGACCCAGCGCGCAAGGGCAAGCGATGATCAGCACGGAGATCGCGGCGATGAGCGCGTGCGCAAAGCGCGGCTGCGGCCCGAGAAATGCCCAAGCCAGGAAAGTGATTGCGGCTGTCGCAACCACGGCGGGCACGAAGTAAGAGGCGACTCGGTCAGCTAGCCGCTGCATGGGTGCACGGCTGCGTTGAGCTTCGCTGACGAGCTTCACAACCTGCGCGAGCATCGTTTCGTTGCCGACGTGCTCGGCTTCCATGACGAAGCTGCCGCTGGTGTTGAGCGTGCCTGTGGTGACTTTGTCGCCTTTCGATTTCTCTGCGGGCATCGATTCGCCGGTGAGCATCGATTCGTCAATCGCGCTGGCGCCTTCGACGATCACGCCATCGACGGGTACGCGCTCGCCCGGCCTCACGCGCAGCTTGTCGCCGAGTTTAACTTGATCGAGCGTCACGTCTTGCTCGCGGTCATCAGCGGCGAGCAGGTGCGCTTGCTGCGGAGCGAGATTCAGCAGCGCGCGAATGGCACCTGAAGTCTGCTGGCGGGCACGCAGTTCCAGCACCTGGCCCAATAAGACGAGCGTGGTGATCACCGCCGCGGCTTCAAAATAAACCGGCGCGCCGCCATCCATCCCGCGCAACGACGCTGGAAATATCTGAGGGAACGCGGTGGCCACGACGCTGTCGAGATACGCGGCGCCGGTGCCCAGGCCAATCAGCGTGAACATGTTCGGGCTGCGGTGAACCAGCGAATCCCAGAAGCGGTGAAAGAAGGGCCAGCCACCCCACAGTACGACCGGGGTCGCGAGAACGAATTCAATCCAGTTGCGAAGTGTGGGCGTCAGATGGAGACCGAGGTGGTCGCCGAGCATGGAGAGAATGAGGAGCGGTAAGGAAAGAGCGGCGCTGATCCAGAATCGCTTGCGCATCGAATCGTATTCGGGGTCTGCTTCGACTGCGGCGAGCGGATCCATGGGCTCGAGCGCCATGCCGCAGATGGGGCAGGAGCCCGGACCCATCCGCACGATTTGCGGATGCATCGGGCAGGTGTACCGCACACCTTGCGGCGCTGGTGACGGCGCGGAATGCGTTGATGCAGCGTCGTTCTGGGCAGCGGAAAGTGCGCTTGCAGGATTCGCTATGGATACAGATTTCGCTACAGCGCTTGATTGCAGGACGGCGTGAGCGGGAGGTTTCGACGAGTCAGCCGTAGCTGGGCTAGAGGCGGGGAGCTTGAGTGAATCGGCCGTGGCAGCCGCGTATTTTTCCGGAGATTGCGCGAAACGTTGGGCGCATCCCTTCGAGCAAAAATAGTAGGTTTGGCTGGCGTGGTCGATCTTTGCTGCGGCCTTTTTTGGGTCGACGGTCATTCCGCAGATGGGGTCTTTGGCCACATGGGATTCGCTTTCTAAATTTTTTGAATTGGCTTCGTGCTTTGGCATCGGATAACTCATCTTCGCTTCCTTCGGGCTGAGAACTGCCGCAGGGCTCCGCGGACTCCGCCCTGCGCTACAGATCTCGCTATTAACGTAAATGGGCGTAGATCATTTCTAGGAGTTCGTCGTACATGGCTTCGGCTTCCTCTTTTTTGGTGCTGCGGAGGGCTTTTGCCGCGCAGTGGTGCAGGTGATTGCGCATCAGGTTTCGGGCTACGCCGCGGAGGGCTTCCTGGACGCTGGCGACTTGGGTGATGATGTCGGCGCAGTAGCGGTCGTCTTCGACCATTTTCTGGAGGCCGCGGATTTGGCCTTCGATGCGGCGGAGGCGGTTGCGATTGGCTTCTTTTAGTTCGGGATCGACGCCGATGGCTTTTCGGGGTACGCCGGGGATGGCGCAGGCGCAGTTGGCGGTTTGCGATGGTGCCGAGGTTTTTCGCAGGGTCGATGTTCTTGCTTGCAATTTGTATACCCCCTAGGGCTATTTATACCCCAGGGGCTATTATTGTCAAATGGCTTGATTCTGAAGATGGCGGCAGTCGCGAGATCCCGCGGCTGACTCACACGGTATCGATAGCATTTGCGTCTAAATCCCTCCGTCTCGGCCCTTCGCGGCTCAAGGTAAAAGAGGGGCGGCACAGGGTGCTGCTCACGCTGGGAGGACGAGAATCGCTGTGGACTGGCGGGGCAGACAGGAGCGTCTGTGCTACTTGCGGTATAATGCCGGGCCATGACACTTGTTGAAATCACTTATGAATTGCAGGCGCCGCTGAATCAGGACCAGCTCCAGAGTTTGGGGTCTTTCGCGAACACCTATGGATTGCGGAAGTTTCGCGTGGATGAGGACAAGAAGCATCTTTCGTTTGAGTACGACGCTTCGCGGTTGCGGGAAACTGAGGTGGCGCATGTGCTACGGCAGGCGCGAATCCCGGTGGTTCGCAAGATCAACTGACTTTTTTTGGAGATTGGTTGAGAACTGGCACTGGTGCGGGGGTTGCAGCGTGTCGAACTGAAAAAGTTAACGCTGAGACGCGGAGGGCGCTGAGGTTCGCTGAGGGACGGCCAAGGCAAGAGGATTGCGGCAAAAGAATTAACACAGAGGGCACGGAGGTAGCGGCGCGGGAATCACGGCCGATGTGAGATCGGAGGGTCCTGTGAATCGAAGAGTGGATCGAATACGGACGGTGGGCGCTTGCTGAGTTAGTTGAGCTGGACGTAGAGATGCAGGAAGTAGAAGGCGCGAAGGCAGAGATAGAGGCTGAAAGAAAAAGAAAAAAGGGGCCCCCGCTTGGGATCGGGAGCCCCGAAAGGCGCGTTTCGTTGCCAGCGTCGTTTTCACACCGGCGTGTGGGGTCATCCATCCTAGCTTCCCTCTCAGAGGCAGGTTGGGAATGAATTGTGGAAAGTAACGAGCAAGCCCCTTCCCCCTCGCTTCGTCACCTTCGTAACAACTCATCCATTCGAAACGCGCCCACGCAGGAGGTAATGCAGGAAGATTGCCAATGATGGGAGGAATGCCATTTGCTGGTAAGTGGTTTAGTTACAGGTACATGGCTAAAATGGGTGGGCGGGAGGGTCGGCCAAAATGGGTTTAAAACTCAGATTGGAACCTGGTTTTAAACGGAATCGGGAATGCCCACTTGCGCGACGTCATCACTGCAGTTAAGCCGGGAGGTGGCGTGGCAGGTTCCACGGTGGTTCTATTACTTCCGTAACGCATTTATTTTGGGTGAAGCTCTATCGGTTTTTTTTCGGGACGCCAGCACACTGCGTGCATGGACTTCTTCTTTCTGGCCCGTAGGTCTGGCCGCTTTTTCTCGCGGGGCACTTTCTTGTGTCTCATCTTACTGGCTAGCGGGTTTGGCTTGCAGGCTGATACACGCCTTGGCGTCGAAGCGAAGTCGGCGGTGGTTTGCTATTGCCGCTGTGCCATGTCGAAGGCGCATGGCGGATGCGCGAAGATATGTGAGACGCCTAAATATGCTTCGCGATGGTGGGCGACGTCTTGCGCGCGGCCGCGGCGGAAGGCGCTGAAGGATAACCCCGGTGCTAGTCCGAGATTGCCGCATCCTGATCGCGCGGAACACGCCCAGCTGCAAAATTGAGAGAAATTCAAATTTGGCTTGTGGGTTTGGCCCAGGCTGGCTCGGGCACACCCTTCGAGACTCAGGGTAAAGCCATGCTGTGCCCCCACGGCAACGCGCTGATTAGTTTTTCGTGGTGGTTTTGGCGGGAAGATAGATGGGTTCGGCTGGGGTGGTTGCTGATGATGGTTCGCCTAGGAGCTTGGCTAGGATTTCGGGGATTTCGAAGATGGCGCGATTGTCTTGGGCGGCTACGTTTTTGCGGAATTCAGCTAGGGTGGCGGGTTCTAGCATTTGGCTGACGCCGGATACTACCTCTTTGAAGCTGTGCAGGACGATGCCTACTCGTTTCTCGAGGACCCATTCGGCGTTGTAGCGCTCTTGCGGTAGCGTCCAGGAATTGCACTCGATCAGGACCGGTAGCTTGCGGACCATGGCTTCGGCGATGCTGCCGGGGCCGGGCTTGCCAATCAGGAAGTCGGCGGCACGCATCCACTTGTGTATTTCCTTGGTGAATCCAATGACATTAACGGGCATGCGCCATTTGCGGGCGCGGAGATTTGCGGCTAGCGATTCGTTGCGGCCGCAGACGAGGATCAGCTGAACCGGAACGTTCGCGGCGTCCAGGCGCTCGGTGATGTCGAGCATCACCTTCGAGCCATGGCCGCCGAAGAGGACGATGGCGGTAGACAGATCGGGTTGCAAGCCGAGTTCGGCTCGCAGCGTCAGGGGATCGGAGTCATCCGGAACATAAAAATCGGGACGCAAGATCATGCCGGAGGTCGCGAAGATGTGGGCATCGTCGTGGCCGATGGCCCTGGCTTGCTCCACCGCGCGTTGCGTGCCGGCGATGATGTATTGGTCTTTGATGGGTTCAATCCAGAAATGCGGGGGATAGTCGGCGAGGTCGGTGATGATGGTGGCAAAGGACCGGCCGGGGCAGACGTTGTTCCAGCTCTCGTAGATTTCGCGATTGAAGTGAGGAATGACGGACACCAGCAGGTCGGCGGGATTCTTGCGCCAAAAGTCCTCCAGGAGGCGGACCAGGGGACGGTGAAAAAGGCGAATGGTCGCTTGGAGAACGCGGAGGAGGAGCACGGCTCCCAGAGTCCAGCCGTTTTGGAGGATGACGTTGTACTGCTCCTGGATGCGGATGCCGGTCAGGCGGCGAAGGACATCCAGCTTGTCGGTCAGTTCCTGGAATTGGACCAGCTCGACCTGCCACGGGCGGTGTTGCTGGGCGAGCACCGTTTGGAGGGCGACGGCGGCATTTCGATGCCCCCCACCCGCGTCATGGAAGAGAATGTGTACTTTTTTCATTGTTGAATTGTCACATACGCCTTGTATTCGCCAAGAGGAGCAACCGGCATGCCATGTTGATAACGCCGGAAGTTATTTGTGTTCAATGAGTTCCAAGAGCACATTCACGTAGATTTCGCGACCTCTTCATTGATTGTTCATATCTCTACACCATAATGGAACCATGCGATGCGACCTTCACGTTCACTCCACCGCTTCCGGGATGTGCAGCACTCCGGGCTTGGGCCGGGTGTGCCGGGAGTCCTACAACGAACCGCAAGAGGTGTACGACCAGCTGAAGCGGCTGGGGATGTCCATGGTGACGGTCACGGATCATGATTCGATTGACGCTGCCGAAGTGCTTCGGCGAAATCCGGACTTTTTTCTGAGCGAAGAGGCCACGGTGCGGATGCCGAGCGGCACGGAGATGCATCTGGGGGTCTACGGAATCACGGAACGCGATCACGTGGAAATTCAGCGGCGTCGGAACGATTTTATGAGATTGGTGATGTATCTGAGCGAGCGTAAATTGTTTTTCAGCGTGAACCACGTGTTCTCCGGATTGACCGGCCGTCGCGAAGAGGATGATTTTAGCTGGTTTGCGTCGTACGTTCCGGCGTTCGAGATTCGCAATGGGCAGATGTGGCCGGAGGCCAATGCGAGCGCTCAACGGTTGGCGAGCCGGCTGGGAAAGATTGGATTGGGTGGGAGCGACGCGCACACGCTTGCAGGCGTAGGCCTGACGTATACGGAAGTGCCCGGCGTACGCACCGTCGGTGAGTTTTTTGCGGGACTTCGAGCCGGGCGCGGCGTTGTTCACGGTGTGCATGGCAGCTACGCGAAATTGACGGCGGATGTTTATCGCATCGCGCACAGTTTCTTGCGCGAGAAACCGTGGGCGCTGCCGGTTGTGCCGCTGACCGTGCTGGTTCCGGCGATTGTAGCGGGCCACTGGCTAAATGAGATGCGTTTCTGCCGCAAATGGGCGGCGGCGCTGGAAAGCGGCGAGAGAAGTCCGCGGATGCTGTGGAACCTGGATACGAGGCTGGAAGCGAATTTGGCTAGCTGACGCCGCGGACGTACAGCGCATCCTACAATTGAGGTACAGCGATGGCGGTCGCACGCAACCTCTGGGGAATCATCGAGCGCCGCGATCACCGGGTGATGCGGCGGATGAACCGGTGGCGCGCGCCGCGGTGGATCCGTTACTGGATGATCGCCGCCACGCGAATGGGCGATGGCTGGCTGTGGTACGGACTGGGCGGCATGCTGCTGATTTTTGGCGGGGCGCAACGGTTCGCGGCGGTGGAAGCGGCCGGGGCCGCGGGTGTCAGCGGCGTCTTCGTATTCAAAATCATCAAGAGATTGAGCGCGCGTTCGCGGCCTTGCCAGCTGGAACCGCATTGTTGGTCGAAGGTTTTGCCGCCAGATAAGTTTTCGTTTCCGTCGGGGCATACGATGACGGCGTTTTCGGTGGCCCTGGTGGTGAGTTATTTTTATCCGGGGTTGGAGGCGCCACTTTTCTTTTTGGCGGTTAGTATTGCGGTCTCGCGTGTGGTGCTGGGCATGCACTTTTTGAGTGATGTCTTGGCGGGGGCGGTGCTTGGCGTAGCGCTGGGTTGCGCTTCAATTACTTCGTTTGCTTCGTTTGGGTTGGTGTAATCAAAGGTCTTGGCGATGGCAGAGAATGCTGCTCGACGGATCAAAGAACCGAGAAGGCTTTTAGCGCAGAGGGCGCAGAGTTTGGAGCACAGAGGGCACGGAGAATTCGGCGACGGCTCAGGGTCGGGTGGTCCCCTTTGGGCACCCGAGCCGTACAACATTTACCTTCCTTCAGCAACTCACTAGTGACTTGACATCGGGCGTTACGGCGCGGTCTCACCCGCGGGGGCAGCGGGTGAGAGTGTGCCTGGAACATCGGCGGAAAAAAAGAAGGGCGCAGTGAGCTGCGCCCTTGACAAGCTGGAAAAGCGTCGGATCGAAGTGAGTGCCCGGGAGTTGGCGCTGGAGAGCCGGCCGGGCAAGCTCCGGCGGTTTGCAAATACGCCAGCTCAGTGCTTCCTGAGCCTGTCTTGTAGATCGGCTCCCCGCCCTAATTTCCTGAAACTGAAGAGAATATAAGTTCGTTGTGTCGAGCTACGCCTTTTGGGCTTGGCGGCGGAGGAACGTCGGCACGTCCAGGTCGTCGACGGCTGGGACTTCTCGGGTTACTTCGCGAGCGGGTTGCTGCACTTGGTGCACGACGTTCGCGGGTGGAGGGGGCGGCGGAGGCTCGGGCTCGGGGATTTCTGGGGCGGCGTTCCAGGTCTTGGGCATGAACGAAGGCTTTTCCTTGACCTGTTTCTTGTTGGCTTCCTTGAAGCCGGCGGCGATCACCGTGATCTTGATGGTGTCCTTCATCTGGTCGTCCTGTACCGCGCCGAAGATGATGTTGGCGTTTTCGTGAGCGGCCTTCTGGATAACGGAAGAGGCCTCGTGGACTTCCTGCAGCGTGAGGCTGGAACTGCCGGAGATGTTGATGAGGATGCCTTGGGCGCCTTGAATGGAATTGTCTTCGAGCAGCGGGCTGGCGATGGCGCGATTGGCGGCATCGACGGCGCGGCTGGTGCCGGTGCCGACCGCGGTGCCCATCACGGCGTACCCCTGACCGTGCATGATGGCTTTTACGTCGGCAAAATCGCGATTGATGATGCCGGGGACGGTGATGATGTCGGAGATGCCCTGGACGGCTTGGCGCAGAATGTCGTCGGCGATGCGGAAGGCGTCGAAGAAGCTGGTGCCGCGCTCGACGGTTTCCATCAGGCGTTCATTGGGGATAACGATGACGGTGTCCACCGCACCGATCAACTCCTGCAAAGCTTGCTCGGCTTGCAGCATGCGGCGTTTGCCTTCGAAAGCGAAGGGCTTGGTGACTACCGCGACGCTCAGTGCCCCTAGCTCGCTGGCCAGCGATGCGACCACCGGGGCAGCGCCGCTGCCGGTGCCACCGCCGAGACCCGCGGTGATGAAGATCATGTCCGAGCCTTCGAGTGCTTCGATAATTTTGTCGGTGTCTTCGAGCGCGGCTTTGCGGCCGACCTCGGGATTAGCACCCGCGCCGAGGCCCTTGGTGAGCTTCGCGCCGAGTTGAATTTTCACGGGCGCTTGCGAAAGTTTCAGCGCCTGCAGGTCGGTGTTGGCGGTAATGAACTCGACGCCTTCGACCTTGGCGCGAATCATGCGGTTGACGGCGTTGCAGCCGCCGCCACCCACGCCGATGACTTTGATCTTTGCCGGCGACAGCTCTTCGCTGAAGCTCATCCGGATTCCCGTGTCTTTACTTGTCATGCGTTCCTCAGCCTTTCCCAATTCGCCGGCCCTCGTGTCGCGGTCACATAAATGTGCCGCTTGGGCGGGTCACGATGCGCTAGCGAACATGGACTTCAATTTGGATACGAAATTCCCCCCGCGTTGCGGCGCAGACCGCCGGGCCTTCGCGCCGTACAGCACTAAACCGACTACCGTTGCATACTCTGGCTGGGCCACTTGCTCGGGCAAATCGGCGAGGCCTTTAGGCTCCGCGATGCGCACCGGCAGATGGAAAGTTTGTTCCGCAAGCTCCAACAAGCCGTGGAGTTTTGCGGCACCGCCAGCGAGCACGAATCCAGCGGGAATTTGCTTGTCCAAGCCGGCGCGCTGCAAGTCGTCCCGAATCAAGGCGAGCAATTCATTGGCCCTTGGCTCGATGATCTCGGTAAGCATGCGGGCAAAAATCATGCGCGGCGGCCGGTCGCCGACGCTGGCGATTTGAATGGCGCCGTCTTCGGTGAGCATCGATGTGGCGGCGCAACCGTGATGAAGCTTGATGCGCTCCGCTTCGGGAATCGGCGTGCGCAGGCCGACGGCGAGGTCGTTCGTAAAATGGTCGCCGCCAATGGCGACTCCGCTGGTATGGCGCACTACCCCGCCGCCGTAGACGATCAGTTCGGTCGTGCCGCCGCCGATGTCGAGCAGGCAGCAGCCCAGATCGCGCTCGTCCTGCGTGAGGCAGGATTCCGCTGAAGCAAGAGGCTCGAGCACGGTGTCGCTAATCAGGATGCCTGCGCGATTCGCGGCCGTGACCAGATTTTGCGTGGCCGAGCCGGAGGACGTGACCACGTGGACGTTGGCTTCCAAGCGCTGGCCGATCATTCCGACGGGATCGCGAATGCCCTCCTGCGCGTCTACTAGAAACTCATGAGGGAGGACGTGAAGGACTTCGCGGTCCTCGGGAAGCGTGATGTTTCGCGCGGCATCGATGGCGCGGCGCACGTCTTCGCGCTCGATATCGCGCGAACGATGTCCGAGCGTTATCCCGCCACGGCTGTTGACGCCACGAACGAAATTGCCGGCCACGCCGATCACCGCGGATTCGACAGGCACATTGGCCACGCCTTCCGCTTCTTCCACGGCGCGGCGAATCGAGCTTACGGTGGAATCCAGATTAACGATCAGACCTTTGCGCAGGCCTTTGGATTCCGCGGCGCCGAGCGCCAGAAATTTCACTTGTTCGCCGTCGATTTCCGCGATCAGCGCGCACGTCTTTGTGCTCCCAATATCCAACCCGACCAGGTATTTGTCTTTCTTTGCCAAGCCTGCTCCGGAAATCCTATCTCGTCTTCGCTAGCGTTGTGCTGCCGCTGGTGTCGGTATTCAAAATCACCTGCCTGGAATATTGCAGGTCGATGGTGCGCACGCGGCCATTGCTGGCCTGCCACTGCGCAAAATTGTCCACCACCAGGCGAAATTTACCGGCGAAATCATTTTGCCCGAACTGAATGGTGACGGCCTGAGCATCGTTGGGCGCCGCAATGCCGGTCATGACCGCGCGCAAATCCTTGGGATTCGACAAGTCGATTTCGCTGACGCGATCGGAGGAACCCGCGCGGACCTTGTCGACGCCTTTGATAAATTCCTGATAGTTCTGCATGCGCCTGCCGCGCTCTTCGCGAGCCATGTTGTCGGAGAGCCCGGTGATGATCGGGAACTGGAAGTCTTCGCCGCGCGGCCGGTCAAGGATGACGCCGTGCGCATCAATGAGGGCCAGCTCGGTCCCGTTGCGGAGAAAAGCGACGGGCGTGCGCTCGGTGATTTCCACGCGAATGCGATTGGGCAAAATGCGCTGGATGCTGGCGGATTCGACCCAGGACAACTCCTCGATCGCAGCGCGGCGGGCATCGAGCGGAATGCTTAGCACGCTGTGGCCGCGATCGCGGGCGAACTGCTGCAGCACCGCATCGCGGCTGACGATACGGTTGCCGCTCAATTCCACCTGGTCGGGCTTGAGCAGAGCGACTTGCGGCGAATGATAAAGAAAGTCGCCGGCAAGTGCAGCGGCAGCGATCAAAGCGGCTGCCGCAATGCCCAACACAAACGCGCGGCGATAGAACGAGGCGCTACGCCCGCCGAATTTCTTGCGGCGAATCTCCACCGGTTTCTGGCGGCGCAGATAGCGCGGCTCGTCTTCGTGAAGCAAGTCAGGGCGGTACGAGTCCGAGTCCGCAGCGGCAGCGTTGCGCGACATGGTCTTTACGCGTTCCAAACCACTACCTCGTGCTCGAGTTCCACATCGAACGCCTTGTGCACGCGTTCGCGGACGTCGGCGATCAGGGTCAGCATGTCCTTTGCCGAGGCCGAGCCGGCGTTGACAAAGAAATTGGCATGGCGATCGCTGATGCGCGCGTCGCCTACATTCAATCCCTTCAAGCCAAGTTCGTCGATCATGCGCCCGGCGGACGCGCCAGGGGGGTTCTTGAAGATGCAGCCGGCGCTTTTTTGCCCTAGCGGCTGGCTTGATCGGCGTTTTTCGTTACAGATACGAATCCCTGCGAGAATTTCTTTGAACGGCTTGGAGGGAAGTTCCAGCTTCACCGCGAGCATCATATCATCGGGCGCAAATGAAGTGTGCCGGTATTCGAAAGAAATCTGATCGCCCCTGAGGATTTCTATCTTGCGGCCTGCCGCGCGATAGAGTTTTACCTCCCGGACGTACGATCCGATTTGCATGCCGTAGGCTCCGGCATTCATCCGCAATGCACCGCCGACGGTGCCGGGTACGCCGATGAGCCCTTCCATGCCGCCGAGATCATTCTTGGCGCAAAAGGTTACGGTGCGGCCAAGGTCTGCGGCCGCGTCAACCTGAGCGAAGGTGCCGTCGATGACCACCTCGGGTTCGGGCTTGGCAAGCTGTAGCACGACCCAGGGTAACTCCCCATCTCCAACAAGCAAGTTTGAGCCGCCTCCGAGAAACCGGTGAGGAACGCCATTGGCGTCGAGCAGATTGAGCAAATCCGGAATGCCTTCGTGCTTTTTGATGCGCAGAAGATCGGTGGTGCCGCCTATTCCGAGCGAAGTGAGGTCGGAGAGCGCGGAGCCGCTGCGCAACTCGACGCCAAGCTCCGGCAAGGTTGCGGCGATCTTGGGATTATCGATGCGCATGGGTAGTGGGGCGCTCCGTTCCGAGCAGAACCATAAGCTCGTTGCTGGCACGGCTGATGTTGCCCGCGCCGATGGTGAAGATGGCGTCGCCGGTGCGCGCTTCGCGCAGCAGGTATTCGATGCCTTGGTGCATCGACGGAAAGTAGAAGACATTCTTATGCCCGGCTTCGCGAATGGCGTCGGCTAGGGCTTCGCTCGTCACGCCGGGGATGGGCTGCTCGCTGGCGGCGTAGATGTCGGTCAAGACGAGAACGTCGGCGAGGTTGAAGGCGCGGCTGAAATCGTCCCAGAGATGCTGCGTGCGCGAGTAGCGATGCGGCTGGAAAAGCACTAGCGAGCGATTGAATTTGCAGGCGCGGGCGGCTTCGAGGGTGGCGCGAATTTCCACCGGGTGGTGGCCGTAGTCATCGATCACAGTGATGCCGTTCACGACGCCTTTTACGTCAAAGCGCCTGCCGACGCCTGAAAATTTCGCCAGACCTTCGCGGATCAGCTCCGCCGGGACGTTTAGATAGAGGGCTACCGCCGCGGCGGCAGCAGCGTTTCGAACGTTGTGGATGCCGGGCGGGTGCGGCAATTGAAAGATTCCGAGATCGTCGCCCCTGAAGGTAAGACGGAATTCGCTGCCGAGGCCTTCCAGTTTCACGTCGCTGATGACCAGGTCTGCCTGCGTGCAGATCCCGTAGGTGATGATCGGCCGCTTTACGTTGGGAATAATGGCTTGGACGTTGGATTCGTCCAGGCAAAGGACGGCGGCGCCGTAAAAAGGCACGCGATTCACGAACTCGGTGAAACAGGTCTGGATGTCTTCGAGCGAGGCGTATTGATCGAGATGCTCGCGGTCGATGGTGGTGACCACGGCAACAACCGGGGCGAGCAGCAGGAAGCTGCGGTCGCTCTCATCGGCTTCGACGACGAAGAACTCCCCCTTGCCGAGCCTTGCGGTGGTGCCCGCCTGGTTTACACGGCCGCCGATGACGAAGGTGGGATCGAGGTGAGCGGCGGCGAGGACCGAGGCCACCATCGAAGTCGTTGTGGTCTTGCCATGCGCGCCGGCGACCGCGATTCCGTATTTCAGGCGCATGAGCTCCGCCAGCATTTCCGCGCGGGGGATCACCGGAATTTTGTGTTTATGCGCTTCTTCAACTTCAACGTTCCCGGATTTGATGGCGGACGAAGTTACAACCACGTGCGCATCCACAACGTTGCCGGCGCGGTGCCCTTCGTAGATCGTGGCGCCGAGATTTTGCAGGCGCTCGGTAATCGGGGAGGGCTTGGTGTCGGAGCCTGAGACGGAGTAGCCGAGGGTCAGCAAAACTTCGGCGATGCCGCTCATGCCGATGCCGCCAATGCCAACCAGATGAATGCGCTGAAAATTCCGGAATGAGACCATCATAAATTTCCCCGAGACTCCGTTGGTGCCGGCCTTGCCCCAGTCATTGCTGGCGGCGCCCCTAAACGTGGCGACGCGACTTCTTCGATCAGGTTGACGATATCGCGCGCCGCGTTGGGCGATGCTAAACCTCGCGCGGCGTCGGACATCCGTTGTATCTCCCGGGGCTGGTCGAGGAGAGAGAAAATTTCGCTGCAAAGACGCTCGGCGGTGAGTTCCGGCTCCGGAATCACGCGGCCCGCGCCGACAGCGACCATGGCCTGCGCGTTGCGCAGTTGGTGGCTGTCGGTGGCGGCGCCGAAAGGGATAAAAATGGCGGCGCGGCCGGCGGCAGCGATTTCCGAGGTGGTAATCGCTCCGGCCCGGCAGACGATCATGTCCGCCCAGGCAGAGCGCTCTGCCATGTTCGACAGGAACGGCACGACCTCTGCTGCATACTCACGGCGTGCGTATGCAGTGCGTACAGCATTATAGTCACGTTCGCCGGTCTGGTGAACGATGGCTAGTTCACTTTTGCGCACAGCGAGGCGGTCCATGGCATCGACGAAGGCGCGGTTGATCGGCAAGGCGCCCTGGCTGCCTCCGGTTACGAGCAGGCGGAACGGCTTTTGCAATTCGCGGGGTTTTATGGCGAAGAATTCTTCGCGTACGGGGCAGCCGGTGACGACGGCTTTGGGGCCGAGCGCTTTTGCGGAGCGTTCGTAACCGGCGGCGATGCGCTTCGACATTTTTGCGAGGACGCGATTGGTGAAGCCGGGCTCGGCGTTCGGCTCGAAAATTATGTTGGGCACGCGATGCAACCACGTGGCCAGCATCATCGGGCCGGCAGCGTACCCGCCGACGCCGAACGCGGCGACTGGTTTATGTTTGCGAAGAATGTTCATAGCGTCGAGCAAGCCAGGCCCGAGGATGGCGAGATTTTTCAGCAGCGTGGCGCCACCTTTGCCTTTCAGTCCGGCCGCGCGCAGCGTCTCCAGCGGCAGCCCCGCCTGAGGCACCAGCTTCATTTCCAATCCGCGTTGCGTTCCTACGAGCACAACTTCTCTTTCCTTGCCTCTCGATAACCACTCGCGTGCGATAGCGATCGCCGGAAAAACGTGGCCACCTGTGCCGCCGCCTGCGATCAGAAGCTTCACGCGTCTATGCTTCTTCCGCTTGCTGGCTGATGTTGAGGAGCACGCCAGTGGCCAGCAGCATCACCAGCAGACTCGATCCGCCATAACTTACAAATGGCAGAGGAATGCCTTTGGTCGGTACCATGCCGAGCACGACTACGAAATTGATTAGGGCTTGGCTGAGAACCATCGCCGTGATGCCCAGCGCTAACAGGCGGCCGAATCCGTCCGGCGCGGTGAACGCCGCGCGCAGGCCACGCCACGCATACACGCCGAAGAGGGCGATCACCAGAATCGCGCCGATGAATCCCAGTTCTTCACAGATCACCGCGTAGATGAAATCGGTGTGCGCTTCGGGAAGATAGAAGAGTTTTTGTTTGCTCTCCATCAGGCCAACGCCCGTGAACCCGCCGGAACCTACAGCGATGAGAGACTGCAGGAGTTGGAAACCGGAACCAAGCGGATCGGAATCTGGATTCAGAAACGCCATGAGCCGTGCCTGGCGGTAGGACACGTGAGAGATCAGGAGGTACAGCACGGGCAATGCCGCGGCGCCGCCGACGACGAGCCACTTCCAGGAAAGACCTGCGACGAACAGGATGGCCGTGGCAATGAGCACGA
>Ga0185299_10003460_pt1 | contig 20933 bp, 16 predicted proteins | sample PaiPotPPA55metaG_FD_128002 | JGI IMG/M metagenome (GOLD analysis project Ga0185299, IMG submission 128002) | Iron sulfur acid spring bacterial and archeal communities from Banff, Canada, to study Microbial Dark Matter (Phase II) - Paint Pots PPA... ... | reverse complement strand
ATGGTCACGATCATAGTTCCTCCCTGCTGAATTTCGCTGCAGGGGCCGCGGAACGCGAAATCCGCAGCCCCGTTCTCTGTCGAGTTACGCGACCGCTGTTCTTTTGTAGGTCTTGCCGTCTGCGATCATCTTGTTGACAGCCTTTTCGACCGTAAGCGACAGAAGCTCATATAGCTCCGAGTTGCGACCGACATAGTTCAGTGCTTTCCCATCCACAAACGTCTTCTTGACCCGGTTGAAAAGAACTGTGGCCACAGAATCAAATAATTCTTTCGCCGGCACCCGCCACGAAACCGTGTTCGGTTGAATGTTCAGCGCAGGCTTGAGCGCGGCGAGCATAGGGAATACCCACGCGTTGTGCGGAGTGAAAGTAATGGCTTTCTTGAGGTATGGCAGTTTGGAGGGCTTGGACTCGATCAAGTCGAGAGCGCGCAGTCTGCCCCCTGCATCGGCGTACTTTGTTCCTATCGTGGCCGGTATGTATTCCGCCATTTCCAGCAATTCAAGAAGAACACGAGAGAATTTCTCAAAAGCCTGGGGTTCTTCTTTGTAAATTTCCAAACATTTCTGCTTGGACACGTACGCAGTCGTCGGACCAGGGCCCTCATCGTCCTGATTCACTGGCAGAGCAAAAAGCGAAAGAATTTGTATCACTTCTTGAATCGTGTAATCGCCCACGTCTCCGTCGAAGTAAGACACTTTTGGGAATTTGCCGTCGTCCAGTATTTTCTTAATCCAGTTGAAACTTCCGCTGTAGTTCGCTATCGAAAAGTCGTCCACCTGTTTATTGGTGTTCAGAGCTTCAACCAATTGTTCAACTTCGGTATCGGAATACGGGCCACACATAATGCGGATATTCACAAACTGTTGTTCGTCTCTTTCGGCGCTCTGTTTGAATCCGTCTGCGATTGCCTTAGACAGAGCCGTGATCGTAGTGCCACCATCTGCAAGTCCCCTCTTCTTAGACGCGGGTCCGAAATCAATCACGATGGTTCCAGCATTGGAATCAAACTTGGCTGACTCAGCGATGAGCACTGGGCCACGATTCAACTCGTGGAATTTCCCGCGAGATGAGGTCGCCGACGCTGTGATTTCTTTGGCAATCCCGGAATTGCAACTCGTCAGACGTGGATTCGTCCACGGGCAAGTGCCGCCATTCTTGAGAAGAATTACTTCTTCAAGGGGAATGCGTCCAGAGATCTCGTAGAAGTGGGATTTTACTGGGTCCGGTGAACGGTGACCGTTCTGGACATGCTTCAAAGTCAAAACAGACATGACGTTTCCTTCTTAGCCATGTGCGGTTGGATTTTCAGGACGTGAAGCAAGCTTCTCGGAGCCTGAAACCGCAGGGCTGTCAGATCAGACCTGACGCTGGGAGCGTGCCACTGTTTTCAATCGCCGTCAATTGGAATCTACGATTTCGCAGATCGGCAAACGCTACGGGGTATGCAAGTACAGCTGTACTTTGTTTGGCACTTGGGTCAGTTTCATTTCCCAACCTGCGTGCTAATCTGACCCCGGCGCATGTTTCTCAAGCGCTCCAACAGGGCCGCCCAGTTCCCCGGCATACAGGGCTCCCGAGTCGACGGCTAGTCGAGCCTGGGAGATAAGAAAGCCTGGGGGATCAGTCTTTTCCTCGCGAGTCACTCGCAGCCCGCAGCAAAAGCAAAAAAAGAGAAAGAGAAGGCAGGAGGAGACGGACGACGCGATGCCACATGATCGCCACGAATCCGCAATCAAAAAATGACTCAACTCATTGAAAACAAACCTCCGCGACGCGCGCTGATCGCCACACTTTCGCACTTTTGCGCATCGCGCCGTCGTTTTGTGGGTCGGAGCTTTAGCTCCGACATAAACGGAGTTGCGCCAACGCGATACCGCTGCGCTGCCTTACCTGCCGAAGGCCTCGCCGCAGTCTGGCGGGCGGCCTGTACTCGCTCCAGGGTTCAGGGCTTTTCTCGCCGCATTCAGCCTCCAGCTTCTAGCCTCCAGCATCAAGAACCTAATCGCAACATTCGGCGATTAGAAACGCACCTAACCCCCGCAATATCAATCCGCGCTCCGCGTCTAATCGCAACAAAATCGCATCTTGCGAATTCACGTTTCCGGCGCGGTTATAGATCGTCTCCTGTTGCGGACATGCGGGGCGAATGTTTACAATCCGGCGCGTCAGGCAGCGAAGCTCATTTACGTGAAAAGGAGGCCCGATGAAACGACCGATGAAACGGATCTCTATCCTGGTGTTGGCAGCTGCGGCGGCAGCGTGCGCGATCGCTTCCATGGCATTCACGGCCGGAGGCACCGGCGGCCAGGGCTCGGCGATCTACGGCATCACCATCCCTGCCGGATACCGGCAGTGGGAATTGATCTCCATCGCCCACGAAGCGGGCGACTTCAACGATTTGCGCGCCGTTCTGGGGAACGCTGTGGCAGTGAAGGCTTTTCGGAACGGGACGCTGCCCTTCCCGGACGGCACGATCATTGCGCGGCTGGCCTGGAAACACACGCCGTCGGCCGCAAACAACAAAGTGTTCGGCCGGGAGCAATCTTTCGTTGCCGGGGACGCCACGAACGTTCAGTTCATGGTGAAGGATTCAAAAAAGTACGCCGCGACGGGCGGCTGGGGATTCGCGCAATTCAAAGATGGCAAGTCCGCCGACGAGGCGTTGATCAAAACTTGCTTCCCCTGCCACGAGCCCGGGAAAGAACACGACCTGGTGTTTACGTATTATGCGCCGTGAACGCGGAGGGAGAAAACCGGAAGAAGATGGCGCGCCCGACAGGAGTCGAACCTGCGACCTTGTGCTTCGGAGGCACACGCTCTATCCAGCTGAGCTACGGGCGCGCGGTTGCCGCGGATGCTTCGCGCGTTATTCAGTCTAGGGCCGCTGCCAGCCAGCGTCAAGAGTGCGTCCCGCGACGCGCTGCTGCGGTCCGCCGGATAGGCGGCGCTGTGATGAGCGCCGGGAGAACCTGTTGAAAAATACTGGTGACGCTGCGGCCGGGATTTCAGTACAATCCGGCGCGACATCGTCAAGTACTGCTGCACGATTCGACGCAACGGGAGCTAGCTTTGGCAAGACGAATCCGAACAGCAAAAAAGCTGGCGCAGCGCGTCGACATGAATTACTTCAAGCAGGCGCACGGCATGCGCCGCTGGCGGTTTTTTCTGTCGATTGCCGCGGTGGCGGCGGCCGCGATTTGGGTGCTGTCGTTCGTCCCGCTGCACACGCACCATGCTTACAGCCCCGGAGTCGTCGCCGAGGTTCACACGATCTTCGCCGAGAAGTGCGAGCTCTGCCACCTTCCGGAGGGCAAAGGCGTGAAGGCGCGGATGCTGGTTTCCGACAAGGCTTGCCTTTCCTGCCACGACGGGCCGCGGCACACCAAGGAAACGCCCGCAGGCACCTGCACGGGCTGCCACCGCGAGCATCGCGGCATCAAAGCGGAATTGGTGGCCGCGAGCGAAACGAATTGTTCTTCGTGCCACAGCAAGCTCGAGCCCGCCGTTGGGCGCTTCAACACCAAGCATCCGGAATTTCCGGAGCTGAAGGACCCCGATCCCGGGACAATCAATTTGAACCACAAAGTCCACATGGGCGCGAAGGTGGGAGCCACCTGCGACACCTGCCACCATCCGAGCGACGCGCCTCCCTGCAAACCGAAGGGATCGGTGTGCGGCAGGCCTTCTTCCACATATGCCTTCATGGCGCCGCTGAAATACGCGGACAATTGCGCTTCGTGCCACGATTCGACGAGCTTCAATACCACGTTCGGCGACGCGGCGCCGCACGACACGCCGCAAAATATCGACGCGTGGTTCACGAAGACGCACGGCGGCGACGCCGGGAAAATCGCCAGCGCCGAGCAGGCGCTGTGGAAGAGCAGCTGCACCGTTTGCCACCAGGGCATCGATTTCAGCGGCGGAAAACTTCCCGCGATCCAGCCGGCTCAGATGACGACGCGCTGGTACAAAAAAGCGAACTTCAGCCACGACGCGCATCGCAGCCTCGCCTGCCTGGACTGCCACGACACGATTCCGAACAGCGAAAAAACCGCGGACGTAAATTTGCCGGGAATCAAGGTCTGCCAGGACTGCCACAAACCGGAGCACGCCGAATCACGATGCTTCGAGTGCCACGTTTACCACGAATGGCCGCGGGAAAAGACGATCGAGGGGAAGGTGAAGCTCAATCAGGTGGCGGGCGAACAGCCGAAGTGGATGCTGCCAATGGGCCAAGTCACTCAACTGGCTCCTCGGGCGGCCCGTCCTTAAGCTTACAAGAAGCTTACGAACCGAACCGCCGGAGAAGCTGCAATCCGTTGCGGACCGGGGGAGCGAATTGCGGAAACGCGCTCGGGCCGCGACTACTTCATGGTACGCATGTAGGCGACAACGTCGGCGAGGTCCTGAGCCGAAAGGCCCTTGATGCTGCCCATCTTTCCAGTTTTACCCTCCGCTGATTCTTTCTTCAGGTCGGCGTCGCTTTCAGCCTGAACTTTCTTGTCGGTGAGAGGGGGAAAGGTAACGTCTTTGTAGGTGGTCTTTTCGCCGTTCGGGCCGTGGCAGCTCTGGCACTTCTTCTTGTAGACGTCCTTGCCATCATCGGCGTCGCCCTTCTGGGCCTTGACGGACGAAGATACGAAGAGCAGCGCCAGGGGCAGCGCGAGCAATACAGCCAGCAGGGTTCTAGAGCGTTTCATGGTCCTCCCTCGACAGTTGAGATTTGAGGAACGGCAAAAACTTAAAAGAGCCGAACTGCACAACCCCGGCATTGTACCCGCGCGCGGGAAGCGGAAGCAACTCCCGCAAAGTGCGCTTGCACTTCTTCATCACGCACTTCTCTAGCGTTTGCCGGCTACGGTATCGGCGTCCTTCGGTTTGAGAAGGGCGCTTGGCGGGTTGTTGTTGACCTTCAGAAGCTTTCCATCAGGATAGAAGAGAATCGTATGAATTTCGTCGGCGTTGAACGGCCGCGAACCCAGGCGATTGGTGACGGAAATCTGGTTGCCGGATTCATCGACGTAACGGTCGCGAACGGTGGGCTCGGCTATCGCCACCGCGCGGCCATGAGTCGGGAACGAGGCGACCAGCTTCATCACGGTGATGTCCGGAGCAAAACCGAGATAGCCCGGATTGTCGGGCTCGATGAGCGAGACGATTTGCATGCCGTTCTTGCCGTCGGCGACGTAGGCGAAGTAGCTGACGTTGGTTTCGGCGACTTGCACGTCGTACGAGTCGTTTAGTTTTCCGCCGGCGTCGAACATTTGCGGAGCGCCGGGGCGTTCGGGATTCGAAACGTCGATGACCGCGAGGCCCTGTTTGCCGGCGGCGACCAAAGCCTTCGTGCGGAAGATCGTCAAGCCGCGAGCATCCGGCATGGCCACGGCAGCGCCGGGGATTAGCCGCGGCTGCTCGGGATTGGTGATGTCGAAAGTCTTCAAGCCGGTGCGGTCGAGTACGAAGGCGTAGCGGAGTTGCACTTCCACGGCGCGCGCGCCATCGAGTTCGCCGGGAGCGCTGTGGTAAACCAAGCGCGGCGAGAGCGGGCTATTGATGTCGACGACGCTGAGGCCGGTCGTCTCGGACACGACGTATGCGTAGTGTCCCCAAGGGCGTACTTTGACCGCGCCGGTGAGCTGGCCGTCAGGATTGAATCGCACTTTGGCGCGCAGGAAGTTGTTTTCGGGATCGGCGTCGGTGAGGGTATTCACGTCGATCAGCAGGAATCCGTCTTTGCGATCGGTGGCGAACGCGTAGCGGAACAGTTCGTGAATCTTCTGCTCCATGTTCCCCTGTATTCCGATGCGATCGAGCGACATCGGAGAAGAGGCGGGGAAGTAGATGGAAGTGGCATCGGGACTGGCGACGTGAGAGCCTTCGCCGAGCGGGGAGTTGACGTGCTGCACGATGCGCTGGGCGAATTGTTTGTTATTGATGTTGGCGACATCGTAGAGCTTGAATCCCGCGGAACCTTCCGCGGAGATCACAAACTCGCCGCGCATGGCGAGGCCGACAATCTTCGGGGCCATGCGGCGATGCGAAACAGACAGTTTGCGCCCACCTTTATCAAATTTCTCGTAACTCTCGGGATACAGGATTTTGTCGAAGCTGCTGCCGATCACGGGCTGAGGCTCGTCGCCTTCGGTAACTTTCACGGCGGTGAGCGAATGGCCGTTCTCGGCGATGTAGGCGAACTCACCGAGGAAGTTAAGGGCGTTGACGCCGAAGCCGAGCGCGGAAGCGATTCGAGCGTTGTTGCTATTGTCTTCGCTGACGTGGCAATCGGCGCACTGCTTGGTTTCCGCGCCACGAACGGTGTGAGGCGGATGCGGGGTCATGGCTTCGTTCGTGAAGCCCGGAGTGGAAACGAGGGGCTGCTGGTGGACGACGTTGTTGCGGTCGCCATCCTTCGCGCTGACGATGGTGGAGCTCGCCGGGCGGAACGGCCAGACTGTCTTGCCCTGGTTGTAGGTGCCGATGCCAAAGAAGTAAAGGTCGGTGCGAATCACCTGGCGCCAGTACGGAGCGTAAGCGCGCGAGAACTGTGGATCGTAGTGGAGATCGCGCGACTTGACGTTTACATCGAGAGGCAAATGACATCCCGAACAGGTGGTTTGCCAAGATGAATGGCAACTGAAGCACTGGATCTTGGAACTGGAGTGGGCCAGAGCTTCAGGACCGGACGTTCCCGAGCCGATCGAGCCGGACTTCAGGATTAACTTGGCGTAAGCGGCGCGCGGATTGTAAACCGGGCTCAACGGGTTGATTACATCCACAACCTGCTTTACGACCCACGAGCGGTTCGGATCCTTCATGGAATGCTCGATGATGTCGCCGGCTGCGTTCACTTCGAATTGCTTGCCGCCAAACGGCGTATCGACTTTCTTCAACTTATGGCCACCACTTTCTCCCATGCCGCTGGTGAGCAAAGTGGCGCGCTTCTCGACGGAGCCATGGCAATCTTCGCAGCGAATTTCGATGGCGTCGGTCATTTGCGCGTACAGGTTGCCGTCGCCGTGCGCGTCCTGCTCGGTGTGGCAATCGATGCAGTCCAGACCTTTTTCGAAATGAATATCCTTGAGATGGACGGCTTTCTTAAATTTGTCGGGGTCGGTATCGGAGACGAGGTTGTTTGCAGAGTCGCGAAGCAGACCTTTCTCGTCGCGCTTGTAGACCTTCATAATGTTCCAGCCGTGGGCGTGGTAGTCCTCGAACTGGGTATGAGTGGCTTCGGCATTGTGGTCCCAGATGCTGCTTTGACCGGGACCGTATTCGTCTTCGCCCTTATATTTCTTCATGAAGTCGGCGTCGGATTCGCGATCCCACCATATAGCGCCAACGTAGGTGTCGAGCGAGCCGTTGCCCTGGTGATAGTGGCAGGTGAGGCACTGCATGGCGGGGATCACCTGGGTGAGCTGGTGCTTGATGGGGAAACCGGCCTTACCGTGAATCGTGGGATCGGCGCTAACGCTGATGGCCTTGTTGCCGAACTGGGCGTACTCGCCGGAAGCTTCGTCGCGCGAATTCGCGTAGATGATGTGGCAGGCGCTGCAACCGCTGCCGCGGAAGTCGCCGCCAATCTTGTTGACGCCCAAAAACCAGAGAGTGGGGTCGTTCAGGCGGGTCTTGAGAACGTTCAAGTAGACGGCGGCGATGCGTCCACCGGTTCCCGGGCCACGATCCCCGAATTCGTTGTTGTTCACTTCCGCGACGCGGAGCGGGTCCGTAATTTTCGTGGCATCAAACTGAGGATGCGGGTGGAGTTGCGGCAAAGCGCCGCGATCTTGGGCTTCGCGTGCGGGCACGGGATCCGGAAAGAGGGCAGCCGGCTTGCCCTTGGAGTCGTAAGCTTCTCCGTATATGGGGACTTTCGAGGCGAGCGCGCCGTTGTTGTAGAAGACCGCGCCGTGAGCCATGGCGTTGGTGGCCATGATGGAGTTGCGCACCGATTTCACGATATCGCCGTGACAATCACCGCAGCTCTTGTCCGCAACGCGCAAGTCCGAGGGATTCAGGAAGCGAATGAACTCTGTGCTTTCGAGGTTCAAGTAAGAATAGGAGTCAGTGGGCCGTTTGCCATTCGCGAAGACGCTTCCCTTTCGCGGCAGAACGTGAGCAGCTTCTTTCGAGGTGGCCGTGTCATTGCCGCCGTGGCAATCGACGCAAGCGATGTCGCTCTTGTTGGCGTGCATCGATTCGATTCCGACGTGGCAGGTCTCGCACTGGCTCTGGTGCGGCGGTTTGGCATCGGCGGCTTTCTTGTCATTCGCTTTCTTATCGTCGGCCTTCGATTCCTGAGCGCGGACTGCAACTGCGCCCAATCCGACGATGAGAGCGAGTCCGACGAGAAAAGCCGGCATGAAAGTGAAGCGCTTACCAGAGACCCACTGCAAGAACGATGCGATGGCGTTCATCTCGACTCCTACCCTCGAACCTCAGAAAATCAGACGCGGTACTATCTGGAGCGTATAAACCGGGCGGCTGCTGCCGAATGCATCCCTGAGACCTGGCAGCGGCTGAAGCACGCCGAACCCTGCGTCGAGAATAACGAAATCATTTATTTGATGCAGGAACGGTTTCCAGCGGATAAAAATGTTCTCTTCGACGCCTGCATTATTGTGGTTAATCACAGTTAGGGCGGTGTTGCCGCCGCCGATGCCGATCGGATAGGAACCCGTGTCGTTGAAATAGAGCCAGTTCGCGTTAAACGAGAGGAACACTCGCGGCGTTACGGTTACATCGAACCCCACGTTGGTCATCGACAAGCCCGGGTTTACGTAGTTGGCTTGTGCGTTGAAGCCACGCAGGGTGGGAAATAAGCTGTTGGCGCGGACAAAGTCTCCTTTTCCAAACTTGATGTCTTCGCCCGTCCAGTAGTCGATGGGGCCGCCGAAAAGTTGGACCGCGTCGCTGATGGCGTCAAAGCCGGTGTCCGTTTTGGAGGTGAGAGCCGATTTCCCGCTTTCGCCGGAGGCGTAGACAAAGCCCACGCGGAACTTCCAAAAGTCGAACGGGTATTCAAGATCGAACACGCCGGTAAAGGCGCGGACATTATGCTGAATCTTATCGCCATCGTTCAAATGCTGAATGTTTCCGAAAACGCCGTAGATAGCGGGATTGAAGATGAAGCGGCCAAGATTCCCGCTGAGCGTAGTTCCGACGTAGTAGGTATCGAGGTTGAGCTGGTTCGCGTTGTCGTGGCCGATCTTGCGCGGATCGTGGTTCCAGTGGACGCTCCACTCGCTGTTCCAGCCCGTGACCAGAAAATCTTCCCAAACGAAGTGTGGAATCACCACCACATGTTCGCTGGGCTTCGAGAAATCAATGAAGCCCGAGACCGCATCCTTCTGGAAGAGCTTGAGGGCAACGAGGTCGTAGCGCAGGCGGTTACTGAGCGAATTGCCGAAAATGCGCCCGCCGAAGCCGACGTCGTTGAAGATCAAGCCGTGGAAATCAGACTTAAAGAACTGAAGTCCGCTGCGCAGAAACATCTGATTGAAATTGACCTTGCCGAAGTTATGAAGCTGTATGTCGGTGAAAGCGTCGAAGATCTGAGCATGGCCTTCCGACTTGTTGTCGAATGCGGTGGGCTCGTGCTTCCAATCCACCGAGCCGTCGACGTGGACCCGGAAATCGGAGGGGAAGAAGCGATCGTCGTTGTGACGGAGTTCGGTGCCAAAGATCGCGTTTTCGTCGACAAAGTTGTTGTGCGAGAAGAAATGCAGGGTGCCTGCGTCGATCTGTCCCGCCAAAGTGGGATTCGAGGTGAAGTCAATGTTCCGGCGCTCTTTAAAGACCAGATTCTGGAAGATATCGGTTTCGGTGAACCATTTTCCCGCCAGAGGATAGTCGCCCTTGATGCGGTTCTGATTGTAGGTATCCCAAAGGTGATAGCCGAACTGAGGCAGGCCCTCGAGAGTATCGGTCCGCCATCGGGTGTCCACAGTGGAAACTGGCGTCTTCTTGACCTTAGGCGGCTTGTCGGCGCCGGCCGGCTGGGGCTGCTGGTTTGCGAACGGCCCTTTACCCTGCGGATGGCTGGTCTCCTGGTGCGCCGTCGGTTGCGAGGTCTGTGCGCCAGAACCCGTGCCGGCGCCTGTGGGCGATTGCGGCACAACCGTAGTGTCGGACTCTAATGCCGTCGCGGAGTTCGTCGACGAAGGCTGATCCGAATTCGATAGCACAGCAGCGGACGCCGATAAATCCGAAGCGGCTTGTACGTTCGGCTGCGCCATAGCTTCCGATTCTGTTTTCGGTTCCGGCGAGGGCTTCGCGACCGCGAAATTCACGTCGACTTCGTTGCCGCGAGTCTGGAGATCGTACGCGGAGGCGACTCTGAGATCGATTACCACCCGCGTGATATTCGGAGCAAACTGGGACAGCCGAATGCGGGTCACAGGATCCAGTGTGCTAGCCAAGCTTTTTCGAGAGACGGCGAGCCGAGCCCCGGTGAAATCCAGTACGAGCCGCTCCGGATTCGTGAGGTGCATGGCGCGGCAGCTCAACTGGCCATCGCCTTTGATGACCACCTGAGTCGTCGAGCCAATCTCCGTCAGCGTGACTTCCCGAACGAAGGCGGGCGCAGGAGCAACGGAAGGAGCGGCCGCGTGCGAGGCGGGCTTATCCGTTCCTGCACTCGCAATCGAAACGGCGAGCGCCAGCATTACAAGGGCTGCGAGAAACCCGCGCGCGCAGCGCTTATGGGTTGCAATTCTTTGCGGTGATTTCAGAATAACCGTTGGCCGACGAGAATCGTCTCCACGCGCATTCAATGTGGATTACCCCCATCCGCCGCGCCCATTTTTTCCCAGCTTTGCGGCACCACGGATAAATCGGCGAGGTGAAGAGCGCCACGCCGCGCTTCTAAGTACGGTCCGACCGCGTTAGCGATGCGGAAAGCTAAATCAGATGCACGGATTTTGCAACTATTATTGTTTGCGGGAAGGGCTGGAGGACGAGTAGCACGCGGATGGGGGAATGCCACCGGCATCGGCGCCCTAAAAGGCGGCTCAACTATGTTTGGAGCCAGGCATTTGGAGCAGGCTTCGGTCAGCTGCCGCGCGCTAAGGTTTTAATTTGCTTCGCGAGCTTTTCTATTTCCTCCGCTTTTTGGATGAGCGGCAAAGAGAGAACAGTCGCCGAATCCGTTTTGCTGACTTGCTCCTTCAACGCCGAGGCGAGCGCGAAGAGTTTTTGCGTGTCCTCTTTTATTTCGAGCTGATTATGCGTGAGGATCACTTTCGGATCGATTTTTGGCAAGTCCGCGTGAAAAGGGTCATCCGGACGAACGGGCACGGGAGGCCTAGGGTTCATTGGATCTTGCGGAAGATTGGAAGGGCGCGGTTCCTGAGCGTTGCTTCGCAACGATAAACAGCCGAGCGGCATCGCCAGCGCGGTTGGTACGATTGCCGCCAGAAAGATACGCCTATTTGTTTCCATAGCTCACCTACTCGAGTTGAGATAAATACGAGCGACCACGGCGCCGCGCCGCGCGAGTGGTATAATCCCGCTCCGCCTATTCTATGACTTATTCGCTTACACGTTGGACGGAAATTGGGCTGCGCGGCCTGCAGCTTCTGGCGATCCTGCTGCTGGGCGTAATCCTCGCCCGCATTCTTAAAGCGCTCACTTCGCGGTTGGTGCAAATCTCGAAGTCACATTCGCGCACCGGAGTGATGCGCGAGCAGCAAACGCGAACGATGGCCGGGCTGCTCTACAGCGCCGGACTCGCCGTTATATTTGCCATGGCAGTGCTGATGGCTCTGCGGATTCTGGCTTTTGACGTGACTCCCATCGAGCTTGTGGGAGGCTTGGCCAGCGTGGCGCTGGGCTTCGGGGCCCAGAACTTGATTAAAGACTTGATCAACGGCTTCTTCATCGTGTTCGAAGATCAGTACGGCGTGGGCGACCTCATTCAATTAAATGGCGAGACGGGACGCGTAGAATATCTCACTCTTCGCCGCACCGTGATTCGGGCGGTGAGCGGAGCGATGGTTACCGTTCCGAATTCGCTGGTCGGGCAGGTGTCCAATCTGAGCCGGGATTGGTCTCAGACGTTTGTGGATGTTACCGTGCCGTCGGATGAAATGGTGGGCCGGGCGCTGGCGACACTCGAGAAAGCTACCGGGGATTTTCGCGAGGATGCGGATTGGTCCGGGGCGCTTGTGGACGGCCCGCGCGTGCTTGGTGTGGAATCGCTAACGCTCGACGGTACGGTGCTGCGCGTGCAGGTGCGGACGGCATTGAACCGGAAAGACGATGTAGCGCGCGAGTTGCGCCGGCGCATCAAGCTTGCGTTCGAGCAATCGCGCATTCCTATGACCCACACACACAAACTAGCGATCCATGAAGAGGTCCCGACACCGAGCGCATAATTCACAGCTTCATTCCAAAGGAGACGAGCATGGGCGAGGTAAATCACGAACAAGTTAATTTGATGCTGCGGCTGTACGACATCCGGCGGGAACCCCGGCTGCGAGAGGCGCGGGAATGGTACGTGAATCATTTCCGGCCCGCTTCGGCGGAAGAGCTGATGAAAACGTGTCCGCCAGGAAGCCAGGAAAACACTTTCATGCGCATGGTGCTGAGCTACTGGGAAATGGTGGCCAGCATCGTGAATCGCGGGCTTATCGATGAAGAATTCTTTTTCGAGAATACCGGCGAGCAATGGGTGGTTTGGGAGCAGGTGAAACCCGTTACGGCCGCTTGGCGCACGATGTTCAAAAACCCGCACACGTTTGGGAACCTCGAGAAACATGTACAACGGCTCGAAGCTTGGCGGGAGAGGCGAGCGCCGGGTTCGACGGAAGCGATGCGGCAGATGTTTGCGCAGATGAGCCAGGCAATGCCGAAAACGAAAACAGCCGGAAATTAGCGGGGCTGGTCCGAGGGCAAGCCGCCAGCGTAGCTTTTTGCGCGACAGCGGCGGATTTTAGCTAGCAGCGGTCCGCAGGATTGTGGTAGTTTTTTGCGATCCTACGAAGGGGAATTGTTCCCAACTGGTTCCCAGCTTTTCGGAAGGCCTGAAAGAGCAATAGGGTTCTTGCAGGAATTTGGGGAGGAATGCCGCGATGCGTACAACCAGCCGTGCGTCTTCAATCACAGGAATTTCGATGCTAGCGCTACTGCTAGGTCTTCTCGTCGCGATCCCCGCTGGGGTGGACGCGCAGGCCACGCAACAGGCTGGAAAGGTTTCCATTGTCGTGCCGACGGCTTACGTCGTGAGGGCGTCTCAGCAGTTGAATGCGGCCCCTTCGATGCCCGTCAACTGGGGAGACGTCATCAATACCGGCCACCTGGCGCGCGCGCGCATATCGTTGACGGATGGGTCCGTTTTAAACGTAGGCTCCGATTCCAATTTGACAGTCGCAAAGCATGACGCCTCCGCGCAACAGACGGACCTCGATTTGAACTATGGCCGCGTACGAGCGAAGGCCGTAAAACTTGTGAAACCGGATTCACACTTCCAGATTCGCACATCGGTGGGAGTCGCCGGCGTGGTTGGGACGGAAATGATCGTCACGTTCGAGACCCCCGCGGAGAGCGGTGGCGGAGTGGCCGAGACTGCTGCAAGCTCTCCAAATCATGACAAGCGCAAGATGGGATTGATATGCCTCGAAGGCGAGTGCAAGCTTTGCGACCTTGCACTGAATTGCGTCCTCATGAAGGGCGGCCAGATTTCGTCGATCCGTGGCAATGAGGCTCCGGCGCAACCTGCACCAGTTACACCTGTAAACGTTACAGAAGCCGTGAATGCGACGAAAGCAACTGGCGCTGCGGCAACCGGTGCGGGTGGTATCGGAACAGTGGGCGCGGTAGCGGCTACCACTGCGGTAGGCAGCGCCGTGGCAACCGTGGTTGTTCGCACGGTCGCTAAGACCACAACGTGCCCCCCGCCTCCGCCGACGGGCGGCGGAATCATTCCTCGCAAGAGAGCCGCTTGCACGACAATCACGGCCGGCGCCGGACACATCAACGGCCAGCGGGCACCCTAGACGTCACGGCATCTGCCCAAGTATCCGTCCCATTGCCTTCACTCGCAATCAGTGCAGTCAGTCTGCGCGACACCGTTCGTTCCAGCGTCAACTGGCGCTTCACTTCACGAATGTGAGTCCGTGTGGGACGAGGTACTGGAAAACATAGGCATAAAGCATCACGATCACTCCCACGATCGAGCCCAGCGCTACTGAGTGCCACAGCACAAAGCGAAAAATCGTTCCCTCATTGCCCACCTGATTCGTCGCGGAAGTGGCGATCGTAATCGACTGCGCGTCCACCATCTTACCCATCACACCACCCGCACTGTTTGCCGCGCACATCAGTACAGGGTCGATACCGAGCTGCTGCGAAGTGATTTTCTGCAAGCTGCCGAAGAGCGTATTCGAAGATGTGTCGCTGCCGGTGAGAGCGACGCCGAGCCAGCCGAGGAACGTTCCGAAGAATGGATAGAACCAGCCGGTTCGGGTGAACGCAAGACCCAGGACGGCATCGAGCCCGGCATAGCGCGTTATGAATCCGAGCCCCAGCATGAACGAAATGGCAATCATCGCCAGCCGCATTCGCACGAGCGTTCGCCAAAACGTTTTCATCAGCGCAACTGGACCCATGCCCAGAAATAGCCCGGAAACAATCGCTGCAAAAAAACATCCTGTGCCGGTGGCGGATAGCCAGTTGAAATCGAAGCGTGCCGCTTCCGGCGTCGGTTTTGCAACAACCGGCGCCGTGCGATAGATCTTGTTGTGCAGAGCTGGCCAATCCCACCCTGCTGGTCCCGGACGCGGCTTGCCGTCCGGCATTACCACTTTGAAAGAAGGCGTGGTGTATTGATTCATAAAGAGCTTGATTTTCGGAAGGCCCCAACACAGCACGAAAACCGAAAGGATCGCGAATGGCATCCACGCTTTCATTACCTGGCCAGCAGAGTATTTACGCGGAGCCGCGAATCCGTCCAGTTCCTTGGGACTCCACTTGCCACCCTCCACATCCTCGATCGTCTTTGAAGGAATAGATGCCGGAGCAGTTTTGTCATCGTAGTCAAATCGCCAGATCTTTTTCGGCTTCCAGAATCGCAGGAAAATTATCGTGGCGACGATTGAAACGACGGCTCCTGCGATGTCCACAAGGTTGCTGTCTACTTTGTTCGACCACAGGAATTGAGTAATGGCGAAGGAAAAACCGACAACCAGGATCGCGGGAAAAACTTCGAAGGTTTCCTCCCAATTCACCATCGTGCGCACCAGCCAGAATGGAACGATCACAGCTGTGAAAGGAAGAATGCGGCCGATCATGGCGCTGAGGTCGGATTCCGGAAGCGTAGTGACGGCCGCGAGCGCGTGCACAGGCGTGCCGATTGCGCCCCATGCCACAGGCGCGGTGTTCGCGATCAGATTCAACGCAGCTGCGTGAAACGGCTTGAATCCGAGACCGATCATGAACGCTCCGGCGATGGCAACCGGGGCGCCGAATCCCGCAGCACCTTCTATAAATGCGCCGAAACAGAACGCAACAAGGAGCACCTGCAGGCGCCGATCCGGAGTGATGTTCGCGATTGACTCCTTCATAATTTCGAACTGTCCCGTCTCGACCGAAATATCGTACAGATACACCGCAGCCAGCACGATCCAGGCGATTTTGAGGATTCCGTACGCCACCCCGTAGCTGAACGCCGAGACGGCCAGAACCAACGGCATCTTGAACACGAGAATTCCCACCACGACCGCCGTGAAGGCGCCGGCAATCGCGCACCAATGCGGCCTTACCTTTAATCCGGCCAGCAACCCGAACAGAACGAAGATGGGAAGCGACGCGACGAGCGTGGACAACCACCAGATGCCGAGCGGGTCATATACCTGATTCCAGGTCATACAACTCTCCTTCCGGTGAACCGGCTAACAGATGCAAAATATGTTGGGCGTTTAAACGGGATCGAAATCTCCATTGCGGATCATATTCTCGCTGATTTTTCTGGCCTCGCGAAAAGTATCGGGAGTGCCGAGGTCCTTCATCTTGGGCAGTTCGGCCAGAATTCTCTCGAGCTCCTCGTCGAAAATCCTGGTGATGACTGCCGGCGTGTGATTCAGCACAGCGCCTTGGTCGTCGACAACCTTGGCCGCGGCTCCGTGCTTCATCCGCTGCGCGATCATCAAGCGATAGATTCGGTCCGTCGCGAGATCTTCCATATAGCCGTCGAGCAGGCTCGCTCCCTTGCCGTTCAGCGCTCCGTTTCGATAGCGGATTACCGTTCGCACCGCTGCGCGGGTTCCGGCGAGCGTCTTTTTGCCAACGCCCTTGGGCTCGGGGCGAAGGTTGGGATGGGAAGTCGGAAGCGACGGCCGCTTGCTAATCTGGTTTGGGAACGGGAAAGCCTCCACGGCAATTTGGTTTTGATCGGGATGCCCGGTCCATGCGCCGTCCATCAGCGTGTTCGCTTCGTTTTTCTTATCCTCCGCGAGCACCTTCAGGGCGCGCGCGTTCAGTTCCGGGTCTTCACGGCTTGGGAACAGCGCCGTCATCCCGCCGACGGCCATGAATCCGTGCTTATGGCAAAGTTCCGGCATTAGCTCGCGGAAGCGCTGGAAAAACGGGACGTCATGCGGAATCGTGTTGCGATCCGGAAGCACCCACTCCGGATTTTCCAGATTGAAGTGGATCAGGCTGGCCATGTAATCCCAGCGTCCCAGATTCAACCCCAAAATGTGGTCGCGCAGATTGAAGGCAAACTCTTCCATGTAATAGGCGAGAGGAAAAGCTTCCACCAGCGCCATGCACTTGATGAAATCTTTCGGCCAACCTTTCGCTTTCGCAATCGCCTGAAAGAGATCGCGCCACCACAGAGCTTCTTCAGCCGATTCGGACTTCGGAATGTAAATCGATAAAGGGTGGCGCTGTTCCGCCGGATCGGTGCGAAATGCAACGCTCGCAACATCGAACAGCGATGCCGACATGATTTCCGAGCCGAAAATCCCCGCCTGGCTGATGTGCAGACCGCGTGGCCGGATCCAGATAACGGTCTTGCTCGGCTGAATGCTGACTTCCTTGCTGCGTTTCTTGTCGAAGTACTTCAGCTCGCCGCGCAACGCCTTCACCATATTGTCGATACCGAGCGTGAGATGGTCCCAGGCATTCGCAAGTGAATCTTCCACGTCGAGCATGACCCCGGGCGAGCCTGAATTCAGCAACTTGACGCACATGTCCGCCTCGTCGGCGGGACCCGTCATTTGGTTGCGCTGGTCCTGGCACCAATCCGGCATCTGGATTTGCCAGTCCGTGGTTGTGGCGGGAGACGGCGGCAGATAGTCGGGGAGCTGGCCGCGGTGCGCCCGCCCGAGGGCGTCTTTGCGCTTGGCCGCCAGTTGTTGCTGCCGCGGCGTGAACTCCCGATGCAACAGCGTCAGAAACTCGAAAAGCCCACGCGGCAAGTCTTTCGCTGCGTTGAACCCGGGCGGTGTTGAATTGATGGGGGGATACGTCGCCACTGCTCGCTCCATTCCGCGTGAACTTAAACTCAAGACATCGAAGGAATTGCCCGTTCGCCGCGCACTCTCTGGGCCGCTCGTATAGTCTGCGGGGCGCGCTTTGTCAAGAACTAAGGAACCAAGAGGCATCGCAACGGCCGCGCCGATTGTGGACAGAAGGACCTCGGGTGTATAAGTATGCTCAACTGCGCGGTTAAGATGGGAATCGCGACAAATCGAGGTCAGATCATGACTAACAAGGCAAGGAAGACAGCGAAGAAAAGAAAGAATCTGAGCCGAAGAGTGATAGGGCCAATTAGGCCGCTGAAAGCTCCGCCAAGCGGGCCACTGCCCATTCCTTACCCTAACGCGAGCTAATTGCTTGTCGTCGGGGAAGCGCCCTTGAAAACGGAAAATCCCGGCTGGGTGGCTTCGATTTCGAGAGCTGCTTCTGTCCGGTCTCCAAGCTGTATCGTGACAAGACGGCCCCGGCGGGCTGTCGTAACGGAGGCGGCACATGACACTACGCAGGTTCCGCGCTGGTCTGTTGATCCTGTCGACCTCGATTGTTTGCGCCCCGGCATCGGCTTCGCGTACGGATGCCCAAAGCCAGTTGAAACCCTCTTCCGCTGAGGACCACCTTAAGCGAGGTAACGAGCTGCGGTCGAAAAAGGATTGGGACGCCGCAATAGCGGAGTACCGCGAGGCCCTCCGCCTCAACCCGAAAAACGCCGATGTCCACCGAGTCCTTGGTGCCGCGCTGCGAGACAAGGGCGACTTCTATGGGGCACTCGCCGAGGAACGCGAAGCCGTACACCTGGACCCGCAAAGCGACCTCGCCCACCAACAGCTCGGCCTCGCGCTCGGAGACAAGGGCAACTGGGATGAAGCGATCGCCGAACAACGCGAAGCCCTCCGCCTGAACCCGAAAAACGACCAGGCCCACGCAGCCCTTGGTGAGGGCCTCCTAGGGAAAGGCGACTTGAATGGAGCGATATCCGAGCAACGCGAGGCCCTCCGCCTAAACCCGAAAAACGACAAGGCCCACGCCACCCTCGGTGTGGCGCTCGGAAGTAAGGGCGATTTGGATGGAGCAATTGTCGAGGAACGCCAAGCGTTGCGCCTGAATCCGAATAATGACCTTGCGCACAGCAACCTCGGCGGGATACTCGAGGGTAAGGGCGACTGGGACGGAGCAATCGTCGAGCTGCGCGAAGCTCTCCGCCTGGACCCGAAAAACCACCTCGCCCATTACAACCTCGGCGCGGCACTCGAGAAAAAGGGCGATTTTAAGGGTGCCCTAATCGAATACCGAGCGGCCCACACACTCGACCCCAACGATGGTGACTATAAGCAGGCCTACGAAGGACTGCTAAAGAAAATGAAGTGAGCTGGGATAATAGGCGACCGTGTCGGTGAGGCTTCGGAGACCAGCCAGCGGTTTGGCTAAGCCGCCAGTGTGGCGCCCCGCGCGCTACTTGCTGATGACGATTTCAACACGTCGATTCTTCTGTCGGCCATCCGGATCATCGGAGCCGTCCGGCTTTTTGTTGGGAGCTACCGGCCGGCTGGCGCCGTAACCCTTGGTCGCGAAGGACACGTTTCGCAGGTTTTCCTTCTCGATGAACCAGGATTTCACCGCTTCTGCACGCTGCTCGGATAGCTTCTGATTGTGCGCGTCCGAGCCTATCGCGTCGGTATATCCTTCGAGACGAGCCGTGCCTTTGGCTTTCTCGCGAACGATGTCCGCCGCCTGCCTCAAGGTGGATTGCGCTTTGGGCAGGATGGCGGCCTTGTCAAAATCAAAAAGAACGTCAGCAGCCAAATCGATTCGCACTTCCGTCGCCGACTCCTTCACCTCGAGCGCCTGGACCGTACCGCCCAGGTCCTCAACACGGAATACGAGGTCCGAGACTCTTCCCGCACCCTCGGTCTGAGCGCCGTTGCCGGCATTCTGGTGAGCCTCGGCAACACCAACCCCGATCACTAACGCGCACAACATCAACGGGAGCCAATAGATTCTCATCTTCGTCAGTGGGTTATTGCCACGTCTTCGAACGGAGGGAAGTGCGGGATCTCCACCGTGATTTTCTGCACGTCGTCGGGAGGCGCGGGAAACTTCGCCCACAGCACCGACTGCGAATCGATATTAACATTCGCGATGTTGCGGCTGCACACGCAGGATCCATCCGCATCACGCACGACGAAGTATTTCTTCTTGTTTGCCGCATCAATCAGGTGAATGCCGCCAACGCTGCCGAACTCTTTGTCGCCCTCGCCGAAGGTGTAGCCAAAACCGAAATTGTTCTTCGACTGATTGATCAGCGCGAATTTCAGGGTGAGAGCGTTGGAACTGCGCTTGAGTTCCTGAATTGTTGCGGTTAATCCCGGGAACTCACCTTGCGTCGAGGGCATCGCGTTGGCACTCGGAGTGGACGCGGGCTGGGGCGCGGGTTGCGGCGTCGGCTGCGCCACTGGCTGTGACTGGGGTGGGGGTACGGCAGCTTCTTCTTTCTTGCTACAGCCACCAAGCGCAATCGACGCTAGCAACAACAATGCCGTGAAAACACGCACCATTCCGGTTCCGCTCAGCGCCTCCACCACATTGCGCCCTTCGGCCCGACCAATGCGCCTTGCGACTGAGGGGGTTAAGCTAGGAGACACCGCTGCCGAACTTGGTATGTGAGCCTGTGTGTTCATACCTGCTCCTTTTCGGAATCAGTGACTCGAGAGGCCGGTACGGACTGAACGGGCAAATGACGCCGTGAGATACACCTCGTAGGGCGAGCTCATGTGCCGAAAGACTCAGAAACTGCTGCGTGAGCAGCCCCTCATTGCGGCCATGCTAACGCTTCTCTCTCCGATTGTCTACCGCAGTGGAAATCCCTGTCGTTAGCATTTGAAATGTCCGCTGGTAAGAGCGCTCATTTACGGCTATCTCTAATCGGTAGCCTCTGTCGATTAGAAATGCTCTCCCCCTTGTCTTCTCCCGCCGTCTTTTCGTCTCCTAAAAACAAAAAACGCCCGAGGCGAGAATGCCGCCCGGACGCTGCGCAAAATCAAACTTCGAATTACTAAGTCAGCATTTCAGAATTCGAGGCGAATTGCATCCGTAAGGAAGCGGACGTACCTCGATTTCATTGGAGAATTAATGGAGGCGCGGGTGGGAATCGAACCCACGTATAAAGGTTTTGCAGACCTCTCCCTTACCACTTGGGTACCGCGCCTCGGAGGTTGAGTATATCGAAACTTCGCTGCCGTTTCAGCCCCCAGAAATGCAGACGGTGCGGGCGATGCACGCTCGTCCAGCCCTCGACTACGTCCAGCCCACTACTACCGAATGCGCAGCTCAAACGGCAGGCGTGCCTGCACTGGCTCCATGGTTCTTACAAGACGCCGCAGCGTCGCGTCGAGCGTCGTCTCCTGCGATCGCGAGTCTGTGAATTGATCTTTGTCGCGCTCGAGCAAAATCTGAA
>Ga0185299_10003459_pt1 | contig 20937 bp, 19 predicted proteins | sample PaiPotPPA55metaG_FD_128002 | JGI IMG/M metagenome (GOLD analysis project Ga0185299, IMG submission 128002) | Iron sulfur acid spring bacterial and archeal communities from Banff, Canada, to study Microbial Dark Matter (Phase II) - Paint Pots PPA... ... | reverse complement strand
TTCGGGGCGAGCGAAATCGGGACCCGCCGCGAGCATCAGCGCGCCGCCTTCGCGGACATAGCGGACGATGTTATCGAAATAAATCAAGGGCAGGACGCTCTGATTCGAATAGCGGTCGAAAACGATGAGGTCGAATTCCTTGATCTTCCGGCCGAAGAGATCGGCGGTCGGAAAGGCGATCAGCGATAATTCGTTGATCGGCGTCCCATCCTGCTTTTCCGGCGGCCGCAAAATGGTGAAATGCACGAGATCGACATTGGCGTCGGATTTGAGAAGGTTGCGCCACATGCGCTCGCCCGCATGCGGTTCGCCCGAAACAAGCAGAACCTTCAGTTTGTCGCGCACGCCCTCGATCGTCAGCACGGCCTTGTTGTTGATCGCGGTCAGTTCGTCCGGCAACGCCTCGACCTCGAGTTCGACGACATTTGGGCCGCCATGTTCGATTTTGACTGGCACGCGAAGGCGCTCGCCGGGGGTCGCGATAATCGTGGCAATCGGATTGCCGTCGCGGCGAACTTTTAGCACGACAGGGTCGCTGTTGTCCGCCGTGTCCAGGACCCGCAACTCGATCGTTTGGTCCTTGCCGACGATCCCGAAGCGCGGCGCCTCCAGCAGCTCGATCCGCCGGTCACGCTCGCCCTCGTGCCCGGTGATGAGCGCGTGCAGCGGCGCCTTGAAGCCGAGCGCGCTCGCGTCCGCCGGAACATCGTCAACAACCCCGTCGGTGATCATGAAGACGCCGCCGAGGCGTTCCAACGGCACGTCCGCAAGCCCGGCGTTCAATGCCGTAAATAGCCTCGTGCCGTCGGCTTCGCTATCGGTGCGGCCGCTCTCGATGACGCGGACTTCGACATTGCCGAGCGCGTTGAGGTTTTTCTCAAGTTCGGCGCGAGCCTTTTCGGTCTGCGCGGGGCGCTCGCCGATCGTCTGGCTGCCGCTTTGATCGACAACAACCGCCACGACCTCTTTCAATGGGTTCCGGTCCTCGCGCACCAAAGCGGGGCCGGTCATTGCCAAAAGCAGCAAGCCAAGGCCAAGCGCGCGGAGAAAACTGCCGCTTCCGCGTGCATAAAAGCCCAGACCGATGAGGCCAAGCGCGAGCGCCGAAAGTCCGAGCAAAACCGGCCAGGGCAGAAGCGGGGAAAACGAGAGATTGAACTGGCTCATTCGGTCTCGAAGTATTGCAGGTTCAATCTCGCATGTATAGGCCCAGGCGGCGACGTTCAGGAAAGCGGATTGGGGTCAATGCGAATTGGGGCCGCGTTGCGCCATGCGGAGACATCGAATTCCTATGTCGCCGCCGACGTTGCGTTGGCCGTAAGGAAGGCTCTACCAAGCGGCGCGGCCACGGCCACAAGAATGCGGTGCTCTCTTGTTGATCGCGAGAGCGGGAGGCCGCAGTGTTGTCTTGCATGAAATCACCTCAATCGAGCCGCAAGCGCCTTTCGGCGAGGCCGTAAAGCGGGCGCCAAAGCAGGCGGTTGAACATAATGACGAAGATCGACATGACCGCGACGCCGAGCACGATTTTGGGATAATCGCCATCCGCGGTCGCCTTGGCGATGTAGGCGCCGATCCCATGCGCCGACACTGTGTCGCCGCCCCATTTCACATATTCCGCGACGATCGCGGCGTTCCAGGATCCGCCCGAGGCGGTCAGCGCTCCAGTCACGTAATAGGGGAAAACAGCGGGGATGATAACGTTCTTCCACCAATCCCAGCCGCGAATGCGAAAATTCGCGACCGCTTCCTTGAGATCGTTCGGAAACGCCGAGGCGCCGGCGATGACGTTGAAAAGAATGTACCATTGCGTGCCGAAGACAATCAGAAAGCTAAGCCAGATGTCGGGGTTTAGGGAATACTTCAGAATAAGAATGACGGCGACGGGGAAAATGACATTCGCCGGAAACGCCGCCAGGAACTGCGCCAGGGGCTGCACTTTCTCGGCGAGCGCCGGCCGTAGACCGATCCAGATTCCGGCCGGCACCCAGACCAGGGTCGCCAGCGCCATGAGCAGGACCACGCGCGCCATGGTGAATATTGTATAGAGCACGCTTTGCCAAAAATCGCTCCAGCTGAGTTCCTGACGCACATAATCGACGATGAGCCACCCGGCCCAAACCGTGCCGAGACCGACGCACGCTACCCATAGAATATCAATCATGCGGGTTAGCACGGGGCTTTGTGGCAACGAGGAGGAAGAGCGAACTGGGAGTTCCATACGAAGGAGCGCTATGGCATGCAACAGTTGGGCCGGAGCGCGCATCCAGGCGCGCATCCAATGTGTCCTCGCGAAGACATTCGCCACGAAGGACTTTTCCTGGATTTGACCGGCCGAAAGCTCGACTCGAAATCGCGCCGCGAAGGCGACCAGCGGCCGAAAGAGCAATTGGTCGTAGGCAAGGATAACGGCCAGCATGGCGATGATGGCCGCGATCACCGCATCGATGCGCTTTTCGTCGATGGCGAGGGCGAGATAGGAGCCGATGCCGGGCAATTTGACGGTGGTGTCGCCAACGGAAATCGCTTCGGATGCGACGACGAAAAACCAGCCTCCCGACATCGACATCATCATGTTCCAGATGAGCCCGGGCATCGCGAAGGGCGTTTCCAGTTGCCAAAACCGCTGCCACCATGAAAGACCGAAACCGCGCGCAACCTCGATCAGGTCGCGCGGGACGCCGCGAAGCGACTGGTAAAAGGAAAAGGCCATGTTCCAGGCTTGCGAGGTGAAAATCGCGAAGATCGCGGCGCATTCGGCGCCCAAGATCGAGCCCGGAAAAAGCCCAAGAAAAAAGGTCACCGTGAACGACAGAAAGCCGAGGATCGGTACCGATTGCAGGACGTCGAGCAATGGAATGAGGACGAGCGCGGCGCGCCGGCTTTTGGCGGCAAGCGTCGCGTAGACGAAGGTGAAGACCAGCGAGGCGGCGATGGCGGCGAACATGCGCATCGTCGTGCGCAACGCGTAATAGGGCAAGAGCTTGTAGTCGAGCGAAACGACCGTCGATTCGGGCGCCGCCAAGGGCAGGGTCAACCCGTGCGAAACATGGGTGATCGCGATGAAGACGACCAGGATCAGGGCAAATGCAAAAAGATCGTATTGGTTGGGAAGCGCCTTTCGTCCGAGCGAGGTGAAGGCGACGAATCGGGAGGGCATGGCGGTCTTTCACGAGAGTCTTGCGGGTGAATTTGGCGGTGACAAACATGCGGGGAAGGCGGACTCCACGCCGGGGCAAGGCGAAAGCCGCCGGGCTTTTTACGCTCGTCGAGACACATGAAAAATATAAGACAGCAAAAATGGCGAACGCGTTCGCCGCCGCCGGTTCGAAGCGTATTCGCGGGTTTATTCGGGGAATCCGGCGGTTGCGTCAAGTTAACCAAAACGAACGGATGATTACGGGACGGCCGTTTTTTCGACTTTTTAACGACATATTACGGATTATGGAATAATTTGAGCGTTCCGGTATGTGGCTGTTCCGTCGATGCGATGTTTTCCGCGTTGCTTTTTCCCGCTCGGCTCATTTTTTGGGCTCGGCCTCGCGCTGCTCGCTGGCGGCTGTTCGGGCAGCATCACCGGCGACGATCTCTTCCCGAGCCCTTCGAATTACGAGGTTGGCGGCATCGACGTCTCCAAATATCAGGGCGATATCGATTGGAATAGCGTGCATGCCGCCGGCGTTCGCTTCGCCTGGATCAAGGCGACCGAGGGGGGCGACCGCGTCGACGAGAAATTCGCCCAAAATTGGGCGTCGGCGAAAGCCGCGGGCGTCCCGCGCGGCGCCTATCATTTCGCCTATTGGTGCAGGCCCATGGAGCAACAAGCGGCGTGGTTTACGGCGCATGTCCCCAACGACCCGGAAGCCTTGCCGCCGGTGCTCGATGTCGAATGGAACGGGCATTCGAAGACCTGCGCAAAACGCCTGCCCCGCGATGTCGCCATTGCGCAGATGAAAGTCATCCTTGCGGCGATGGAACAGGCGTATGGGAAAAAACCGGTGATCTACACCTCGATCGATTTCCATCGCGACGTAATGCAGGGGGAGTTTTCCGATTACCCGATCTGGGTCCGCAGCGTGAAATACTATCCGGCGGTCAAATATGGCGATCGCCGCTGGCATTTCTGGCAGCATACCGCCGAGGGCCATGTCCCCGGCATTCGCGGCTATGTCGATCGCAATGCCTTTAATGGTTCGGTCAAGGAGTGGCAGGCTTGGCTCGCCGACATCAAGGCGCCAGGCTCGCACGGCGCTTGAGCTCAGAGAGGAAACGGCACGCGGCCGGCGCGGGCCTCGCCGGAAGGAGGCCTTTATCCGCTTTTGATGGGCAACTTGTTTTTACGGCCGAGATCGCGGAGATAAAATCCAAATGCGGCCGCCCCAATGATGGCGGAAAGGATGTAAACGAAGATCCATTGACGTGACGCCTCCCCCACGGTCAGGCCGAGCCGGCCGGACATCGCCATATCCTTGGCGTCCCTTACCGTCACGAGGACCGCGTATTTGCCCGGCTTATCGAAATTGGCCGGAAGCGTGATGACTCCCCGCGGATAGGTCTTCGGCGGCAGATAGGCCAGCGTGACCGGATCGAGATTTCCGCTCGCCGCCGTGGAATCGCCTTCGGCGCCCCTTACAATGCGAACCTCCGTCGTCATATCCCGTAGTTCTTTCGAAGCCGAGCTGATCGTAATCAAGGAGGGTCCGGGAGACGGGATGTCCTTGCAGGAATCCTCCGTTGCGCCGGATTGATAAACCGATACTTGCAACTCGTGCATGCCGGCCATCAGCATGCAGCCCATATCCATGTTCATGTCCATGAAGCTGGAATTCTGGGCCGCCGCCGGCTCTCCCAGCAGCACAATTCCCAAGATCAAGGCTGCCGCCAAGCGGCCAATCCCAATCATAGGTCCTCCTCAATTATTAGTCCGCCGCACGGAGCCGCGGTGTACTTAATAGTAGGGGCTTTGCCAATCGCGCAATTACAATTGTTCGAACCGTGCCAGAACTTTGCCGGCGATCACGCGCGCGATCGGGATTGCCGAGGTTGCTGCGGGCGAGGGCGCATTGCACACGTGCAGCATCCTGGCGGTTTCCGCGAAGAGAAAATCATGCACCAGAGTGCCGTCGCGCAACACCGCCTGGGCGCGTATGCCCGCCACTCCCGGTTGGAGATCGGCGAGCGACAGGCTCGGGCAATATTTGCGGCATTGGGCGAGGTAGCCTTGCTTCCACAAGGAGTTTCGCATCTCCTCGACGCCCGATGCGAGATGCGTTCCGATGACTTTCCAAAATCCCGGAAACGCCATGTAGTCGAAAACATCCCGGCGGTTGAAGGAGAATTTCCCATAGCCCTCGCGGGCAAACCCAAGCACCGCGTTGGGGCCGGCGATGATTCTTCCATCGATCGTCCTGGTGAGATGAATCCCAACAAAGGGAAGTTTTGGATCTGGAATGGGATAAATCAGCCGGTTGATCAATCCCGCCCGTGACTTTGGCAAGGTATAAAATTCGCCGCGAAACGGCACGATCCGGTGATCGATCCTCATGCCTGCCAGTTCGGCGAGACGGTCCGACTGCAGTCCACCGCAAACGATCAACGACCGCGCCCGCCAGCTTTGCTCATGCGCCGAAATTTCGACAGTGCGCGCGTCTTCGCGAATCGCAACGACTTCGGCGCCGAGCTGCAAATCGGCTCCTTGCGCGGTTACGATTTGGGCAAACGCTGAGGCGACCATTCTGTAATCGACGATCCCTGTTGAGGGGATCCCCAGAGCGCCAACGCCGGTGATGTTGGGTTCAAGGCGCATAAGCCCGGCGCGATCGATCCGCAGGGCCTCAATGCCGTTTTGCCTGGCGCGTTCGAACAAAGCATCCATATGGATGCTTTCGTGCGCGTTGGTGGCGACGAGCAGCTTGCCGCAGGTTTCGAATTTTATTCCGTGTTCCCTACAGAAGGTTTTTGTCGCGGCGGCGCCTTCGCGGCAAAGGCGGGCCATCAAGCTTCCCGGCGCATAATAGACGCCGGCATGGATCACGCCGCTGTTGTGCCCGGTTTGGTGGCGGGCGACGGCGCTTTCTTTTTCGAGAATAAGGATCGAGGAGCGAGGCCGCGCGCGCAAAATTTCCCGGGCCGCCGCCAGGCCGACGATTCCCGCGCCAATAATTGCAAAATCATACGTCATGCGGCGGTCAGCAATCGCGGGTATGAATTTGCCGTCTGGTCGCGACTTTGAAACGCACGGGATTTGTTGCGCAGCGGCAAGGCCCTCTCACCGGAAGGCTTCCGTCGCCCATGTCGATTGCCTTTTTGTATTCGTCAACCAGTCTTCTCAGGACCGCTTTTGGCGGCGGCATCAAACAGTTGACGGAAATTTGCAAGTCCTGCGGGATCGATGTCCGAGATTGCCCAGTATTCGGTGCCCCCATCGCGCCAGACCTGTACCGAATAGCCGTCAACTACGAATGCCCCAGCCGCCGGCGAGCCTTGCGCGGGCAGGGCGGTAAGGCTGATGAAATGCTCCTTGTGCCGGTAGACCAGAACGGGCGCGGGCGCGCCGCCGATGATATCGATTCTGCCTCCGGCAAGCGGAAAGCCTTGAGGCCCTAAATCGACCACTTTTGGGGCCAGCGCGAAGCGCGTGGCAAACCACGGCTTGACCGTGTGGCGATCGGAAGATGCGACATCGGCGGGCGCGCCAGACAAAAGACCGCGTTTGTGATCGGCGACGAGCGTGCCGGCAAGATTGGTGTTCTCGATCGCCGGACGCAGCGCAAGCCAAGTCGACGTGCTCCCGAGCCCCGCCGCCAGGATGGCCGATGCCGCCATAGCCTGCCAGCGCGGGGCCGCGCGGGCCACCCGGGGCGCGATGGAAGGCGCGCCCATAGCGGCGATGCGTTCGCGCAGGGCTTGCGGCGCCACCGGCTTGACGAGTTCCCGGCGCATGACCTCACGCAGGGCATTCAGGCGGCCGTATTCGGCGGCAAGGGAAGCATTCGCGGCCAAACGATTCTCAAAATCGAGCATGCCCGCGGCATCGAGCTCGCCGTCGAGCACCGCGTGGGTGAGAAGAATTTCGTCGCCAGTGCTCATTTTGCCTCTGGCCTCCCCAAGGCGACCATGAGAAGACCGCGGGCGCGGGCGAGGCGCGACATCACGGTACCCAAGGGCACGCCGGTGATTTCGGCGATCTCGCGGTAGCTTAATCCATTAATGTCGCGCAGCACCAGGGTTTCCTTGAAAGGCGGCGGCAAGCTGGCGATCGCCAGCTCGATCGCCGCGGCGCCGGCCTTGGCGATCACGGCTTCTTCCGGCGTCGCTGCGTCATCCGCGGGTATCAGGTTCTCGACGTCTTCGGTTATCACCAGCGCTTTCGGCCGGTTGCGCGCGAGCCAGGTGAAGGTAGTGTTGCGCGTGATGGCCAGAAGCCAGGCGCGGGCGTTGCCGCCGGCGTAGCGATCGAGACCTCGCAGCGCCCGCAAGCACGCTTCCTGGACAATATCTTCCGCGTCGGAGCTGTTTCCCGAAAGCCAGCGGGCCAGCGCGTAGGCGTCGTCGAGGTGGGGCATGACCACCGCCGCAAACTGTTCATTCGAGGCATTCTTCGTCAAGAGGTAAGCCCCGTTTCGACGTTCCGGGCATTAATTCCGTCGGGGCGAGCTTACCATCGCCCGATCAATCCGGCGGATTTTCCTTGACCGGCCCGGATAGCTCCGGGCGTGCGATCCGGCACGCAAGCGTAATGGACACTATGTTGGTGTCCGCCAAGGCAGGGTCATTGGTGCGCCTTCTCTCGAAGTCGAACCCTGCGGTTGGCTCGCACGGCTGGGCCGAAGACCTGCCCCAACCGTTACGCAGCTTCGTGGCTTCCATGCCCCCAGCGTTTGCCGCCAGGCGCGCCAAATGCTACGAACAGCGAGGTAGGCGGATCGAAGGACAGAAGCGTGCTTGGAGGACAACTCGCGCTCATCGCCGCCGCTCTGTTTACCGGCGCCGCCGTTTACGTCAGCGTGGCGGAACAACCGGCACGCCTCGGGCTCGACGACCGGGCCCTCCTCGCTGAATGGAAGGCCGCTTACCACCGCGGCTTCGCGATGCAAGGCCCTTTGGCGATCATCGGCTTTTCCCTTGGTCTCATCGCCGCGCGCGCCGAAATGGACTGGCGTTGGGCCGCAGGAGCCTTCGTGCTCCTGGCCAACTGGCCTTTCACGCTCATTGCCATCTTGCCGACGAACAAGCCCTTGATGGAAACCCCGCCGCAAAACGCGGGCCCGAAAAGCCGCGAACTGATCCGGGTATGGGGCAGATTGCATGCGGTGCGGTGCGGCCTCGGCGCGACCGCGACCGTGCTTTTCCTCTGGGCTTCGATACAGGCTTGGCTTGCGGCTTCGCTGCAATAGTTGCAGGCGGTTACGCCAATTCGATGCGCACCGGTACGTGATCCGAGGGTCTTTCCTCGCCGCGCCTTTCCTTATCGATCGCAACCTCGACCAACCGGTCCGCCGCTCGGGGCGAGAGCAAGAGGTGATCGATGCGGATGCCTTTGTTGCGTTGCCAGGCGCCTGCCTGGTAATCCCAAAATGTGTAAAGCGAGGCGTCGTCCGTCGTTGCGCGCAGGGCGTCGATCAGGCCGAGGTTGAGAAGGGATCGAAAGCGCGCCCTGGTCGCGGGCAGAAAAAGCGCGTCGCCCTCCCAGGCGGCGGGATCGGCGGCATCGCGGGGGACCGGAATTACATTGTAGTCGCCAGCGAGTACGATCGGCTCCTCCAGCGTCAAAAGATTTCTTACGTGCGCGATGAGGCGATCCATGAAGGCGAGCTTGTAGCTGTATTTCTCGGTTTGCGGCGGATTGCCGTTCGGCAGATAGATCGAGGCCACGCGGACGATGCCTCCGCCGTTTGGGACCACCGCCTCGATATAGCGCGCCTGCTCATCATCGGGGTCGCCAGGAAGCCCCCGCGCGACCTCGACCGGCGCCTTGGCGAGAATCGCGACGCCGTTAAAACCTTTTTGCCCGTGCACGGCGGCATTATAGCCTTCCGCCTCGACTTCCAAATGCGGAAACGTCGCGTCGACGCATTTAAGCTCCTGCAGACAAAGGACATCCGGCTTGACGTCGCGTAGATAGCGTAGGAGATGCTCGGTTCTTTGCCGCACCGAATTGACGTTCCAAGTCGCGATTTTCACGTCAGCACTCTCTTCGTTCCCCGCGCTCACTAGCGGCCGGACCGGCCGATTGCAGTGGCGCTGCGCGATCGGAGCGCAAGGCGCCGGATCGGACGCGCTTGCATCAAACGCGGCAATGTCCCGTGCGTGAGAACGCCTTCGCGCATGAGCGCGCGGCGCAGCGGGCCGATCATCGAGAACGCAAAAAGCCCGGCGCCGCGCAAAACATCGACCGGAAAAAGATTCGAAAGCAGGGAGCGGTTGAGGATATCGATCCCGTTTGTGCGTAAAAAAATATCGCTCCGGCGCGCGGTTGCATAGGTTTTCAGCGTCCGCGCGGAGCCGATGTCATGCCCGAGCGCGCGCGCGTCTTCCAAAACTTCGGCGAGAGCCGCGCTGTCGCGCAGACTGAGGTTTAGGCCTTGCGCGGCCAGCGGCGGAAAGATGTGCGCGGCTTCGCCGATGAGCGCGATGCGATGGCCAACAAGGCGATTGGCGCTCATCCCCGCCATGGGGAAAAAGCCGCCCGGCCCATCGATCTCGATCTTGCCCAAAAGCGAATCCACTTGATCTTCGATTTCTTGCGCGAGTTTCGGCTGGGAAAGCGCGCGGCGGCGCTCCGCCGCTTCCGGTGTCATCAGCCAGACGAGGCTCGAACGGTTTGGCTTGTTTTCGACCGCGCGCAGCGGAACCAGCGTGCAGGGACCCGACCGAGTGTGGAACTCAGTCGAGATATTCCGGTGCGGCTTTGCGTGCGAAAGGAGAGCGGTGAAGGCAATTTGCGGATAGCTCCAGACGCGCGTGCCGATCCCCGCCTTGGTTCTTGCGAGCGACCCGCGTCCATCCGCGGCGGCGGCGAGCTTTGCCGTGACGCGATGCCCGCCGGCGAGTGTGGCGCGAACCGCATCCGCGTCGAAGCTTATGTCGTCGATCAGGCCTTCGTGCAGAACGAGGTTTTGGGTCCCGGCCGCAATTTCGGCAAGGCCCTCGACGAGCACATTGTTCTCGATATTCTCGCCAAAGGCGGCAAGGCCGATCTCGCTCGCGGCGAAGGAAACGGAGGGCACCGGAAACCGCGCTCCGGTGGCGTCGATCATCGCGATCCTTGCAAGCGGCGCGGTCTTGCCGCGAAAATGCGGCCATACGCCAAGCGCTTTATAAAAGCGCAGCGAGGCCTCAAACAGCGCGACGGTCCGCCCATTGGCGCGGGTATCGACATGGCCAACGCAGAGAACGGAAAATCCCGCCTGCGCGAGAGCAAGCGCGGTCGAAAGGCCGGCGGCGCCGGCCCCGGCAACGAGAATGTCCGCTTGCGTTTCGCTGGTTGAGAGAGACATCGGCCACCTTTGCCAGCCAATTTAGACCTGCGCGGGGTTTTTGGCGAGTTGACGGCGTCGCGGTAGAACCCGACCCGCGCGGTTTGTCGGCCATTCGCGCCGGTCAGGGTCGGCTGGGGGCCTAACGATTATCTTTGGCAATATTATACTTGACATGCCCAGCAAAATTTGATATGGTTGACTCAATAAGGAGTTACCCATGTCTAAGTCCATTTTCGCCGCTCCCCATTTTAACGATGAAGCTGCCGCTTATGCCTATGTCGAGGCGCGCATTTGGGTGAATGGCCGCGTTTGCCCGCATTGTGGCGTGTTCGAACGTTCCGCGCCGCTTAAAGGCAAACGCGATCGGGTTGGCCTCTACAAATGCTACGCTTGCCGCAAACCGTTCACCGTGAAGATCGGGACCATTTTCGAGGACAGCCATATCGCCATGCGCGACTGGTTGACCGCAATGCACCTTATTTGCTCCAGCAAAAAGGGTATCAGCGCAAACCAGTTGCACCGTACTTTGGGGATCACTCTCAAAAGCGCATGGTTTTTGGGTCATCGCATCCGCGAAGCGATGCGCACGGGAAGCCTTGCGCCTATGGGCGGCCCTGGTAGCACCGTTGAAGCGGATGAAACGTTCATTGGTCGCAAGGACGGAACCATTAAGCGGCGCGGTCACGGCCACAAAAATGCAGTGCTGTCTCTCATTGATCGCGAGAGCAAGCAGGTTCGCTCTTTCCATGTAGAGGGAACCAGCGCCGCGGATATCATTCCGATCATCAAGGCCAATGTTGCGAAAGAAACCGCGATGATGACTGACGAAGGAGGCCACTATTTCACGCTAGGCGCTCACTTCGCGAGCCATGAAAGCGTCAGCCATAAGGCGGATGAATACGTGCGCGATGACGTTCATACAAACACCGTCGAAAATTTCTACAGCGTGTTCAAACGCGGCATGAAGGGCGTCTACCAGCATTGTAGCGAGAACCACCTTCACCGCTACCTAGCCGAGTTCGATTTCCGCTATAACAATCGCGCCGCTTTAGGAATTGTGGATAATTCCCGAGCCGAGCTTGCTTTGCGCGGGGGTTGCGGGAAGCGCCTTAGATATCAACGCGTTGATTCATAAGGATAAAGGTTGACTTTGTCCCCATTTTCCACTATGTACACAATGTCCTCGGTGGCGAAGTCCCGGGAGATGTCCTGGCCCGCCAGCAATGGCTAGCCCCGAGGGCCGCGCGATCAATGCGATGGCTTCACGCTCCAAAGCGCAATTTCGGCATGGGCGTCGATTCATCTATATGGCGAGGAGACAGCTTTAAGAGAGCGTATTCAACAAGGCCGCATTTGTAACTGCCGAGTGCGCCGTTAAGGTGCGTGCCGTTCTTTGCAGCGCATATGGCACCGATTGTAACATCAAGAAGCTGTAAGATCGGTTCGTCTTGAGACTCTCTTGGTTCTATATTTGTGAATGGCTCAAATAATAGTCTGAATCGAGCTTGTGATTCATGATTTAGACCATCCACTATCTTTGGAAGATATGAAGTGCAATCTCCTTTATCTGGCCTAATCATTATCTTACAACGCTCGCCATAATATCTAGCCGCCCTGTGAAGGAAAAGCTGATAAAATTGCTTGCTTATCGTATCAACATAGTTTCTTGACCCACTAATGTTATGAGCATACTTGTGCATTGGCACAAAACGAATATGTAAATGAGCGCTATTCGTTGAAAGTAAAGCGAATAGAAGGTCTATGTAGGCCTTATAGACGTCCTTTCTTCGCGCCTTGGCTGTGCTCCATTTTACCTCTGCTGTTACTCCATAATCTTTGTTAATTGTGTGGATGTCGGCGATAACGTCCTTCACGCGTTCCGGACGCATAGCAAGCCCGGCCACCCCCATGTAAGGGTGGTTTTTATGCGTTTCATCGCAAAAATATAGGAGCGGCTGGCGGGGGGTTGAGATGACTAAACTGCCAAATAATCGGGCAACAAAGGCCTATATTGATAAGCTCGATAAGATTCGCAATAATGCCCCCTCCCGGCAATCGCAAGTCCCCATTGAAGCCACACCGTCCATGCCAGCCAAGAAAACAAGCCTAACCGATGCAGAGCGTGCAAAACGCATCCGCGAAACCGCGCGCGAGCTTGGTACGGATGACGATCCAGAATCGCTAGAGCGTGCGGTCAAAAAGGTTGTTCGTCTAAAAGGGGCGCGTCGCGGTCTTGACGCGCCTAAAACCAGCGTCCCCGGCCGCCGTACCAGCCGCCTCCACCAATGAGGAGAACAAGAATAATAATGATGAGAAGTGTCTGGGTGTCCATGGCTCGCGCCTTCCAAAAGTGTACCGTTCCGTTTCAGTCTACACCTAGCGGCTGGGCATGTCAAGTATAATATCGCCAAAATTTTGCCGTGGCTTTCCCAGCAATATATGTTCAGCGGCGACGATGAAACATGAGAAATTTCCAACCTCAAACCGTTGGGAGGAAACGATGAACCGGACCGCTCGATATGCACTCATGGCGGCGATCATCGCCGCCGCATCGGGAATCGCCGCGCCGGTGGTGCGGGCGGACGAGACGTGCCTCTCGCCCTATACGGCCGCGCTCATCAAGGGCCAGGAGGCCTATCTGCATGTCTGGACGCTGGGCGAAAAAGGTCTCGGCGACGAATCCGACAAGCTCGTCACCATCGACGCCGACCCTAAATCGAAAACCTATGGCACGGTGATCAACAGCGTGTCCGTCGGCGGCCGCGGCGAGGCGCATCACATGGGCTTCACCGACGATCGCAAATATCTTTGGGCCGGGCGCCTCGACGACAACAAGATTTTCATCTTCGACGTCGGCACCGATCCCGCGAAGCCAAGGCTCGTGAACACAATTACCGATTTTTCCGAAAAGACCGGTTTCGTCGGCCCGCACGTGTTTTATGCCATTCCCGGCCGCATGGTGGTCGGCAGTTTGTCGAACGATAAGACCCGGGACGGAGTCACCGGTCTTGCAGTCTATAACAACAAAGGTGAGTTTCTCTCCGCGCATCCGATACCGGCCGGTAACGGCGGTGACGGTTATGGCTACGACCTCGCCATCAACCCAAAGAAGAACGTGTTTTTGACATCAAGCTTCACCGGTTGGAACAATTACATGATGGACCTCGGCAAGCTCATCAAGGATTCCGAAGCGATGAAGCACTTCGGCAACACCATGGTGCTGTGGAACCTCAAATCCATGCAGCCGGAAAAAATCTTCAGCGTTCCTGGCGCGCCGCTCGAAATCCGCTGGTCGCTGAAAGAGGACGACGATTGGGCAATCACTTTCTCGGCGCTCACCTCGAAACTCTGGCTCATCAGCCACGACGTCAACAACGAATGGCAGGCGAAGGAAGTCGCGACGATCGGCGATCCGGCCAAAATTCCGCTGCCCGTGGACGCCTCGATTTCGGCCGACGCCAAGACTCTTTGGGTCAACACGTTCATGGATGGCACCACTCATTTGTTCGACATTTCCGATCCCACAAAGCCGGTGCAGATTTATGAGAAAATCACCGGCAAGCAGGTCAACATGATTTCCCAAAGCTGGGACGGGAAGCGCGTCTATATCACCTCCTCGCTGTTGGCGAACTGGGACAAGAAGGGCAGCGATAGCGAACAGGTCCTGCGCGCTTACGACTGGGACGGCAACGATTTGAAGCTCAAATTCGAGGTCGATTTTTTCGGCCAAAAACTTGGCCGCCCGCATCACATGAAATTTTCGGGTCCGCTCGAGAAAGCCTCGCTCGACATGCCGAGTCGCGCGGCATCGCGGTGACGCGCGCGAGCGGAGCGTTTTTGATCGGGGCGTGTTGGAGGAGTTTGATCGCGGCGGCGGGGATTTTCGCGGCCGTCCTGCCGCTCCGCGCCGGGGAGTCCACGGGACCGCCGCCGCCGGGAAGCTACACGCTCGATCATATTCAGCGCGTGCCTGCGGGAATCGTGCTCGAAGGCACGCGGTTTCCCCGCGCGCTTTCCCGCTACACGACGGGGGCGATCACGCTCCTTGCGTTTTTTTATTCGTATTGCGCCGATCCAATCGGCTGTCCGCTTGCCTGGGACGCGTTCGAGGCAGTGCGGGACGGTATCGTCGCGCGCCCCGAGCTGCACGGACGGGTCAGGCTCGTCTTCATGAGTCTCGACCCGGCGCATGATACGCCGGGGATGCTTATGGGTTTTGCCCGCCGCAACGAAGCGAGCGCGTCCATCGTGCCCTGGCATTTCCTCACCACCTATTCCGATTTGTTTCTAAACCCCGTGCTGCGCGAGATGGGCGAGGAGATTTCCATCGATCGCGAGGCGTCGAGCGGTGGCGGCGTGGTCATAAATCATCTCCTAAAAGTATTTTTGATCGACAAGCAGGGCTTTGTCCGCGAGATCTATTCGAACCAATCGCTCGATCCCGCCATGATCCTTGGCGACATCAAGACGCTGCTGCTCGAAGAGTCGAAGGCCAACGGACATAAGGAATGAGCGTTGGTTCAAAGGACCCACCTCGTTGCGGGGCGTGAAGAGGAGGGCGCGGAGGCAGACGCGGCTCAGGTTGGCGTGGAGATTGCAAAACCGAAGCTGGTGTGGGAAAAGTGTCCTCCGCCCCGGAATGCGGAATCAGAGCCTAAACGCACCAGGCCATTTTGCAGCACGCTAGAATGCTGTAACGCCACGGAATGCGGGCGTAGTTCAATGGCAGAACGGCAGCTTCCCAAGCTGCATACGAGGGTTCGATTCCCTTCGCCCGCTCCAATACTGCGACCGGTCGTCCGGAAAGGTGATGCCGCCACAAGCGTAAACCGTGAGAAGCCGCAACGATCCCGCGATGACGGCGATTGCGACTTAGGCATGATCCTTATCGCATCGCCGGCTTCCATTTTGGAAGTTCGTGTTCCGGCGTCTCCCTATCCCAGTTGTATCAATAGCGCACCCGCACATATTCGCCGGGCGCGTCGCAGATCGGCGGCAGATCTCCATCGCCCGGCAGGCGCGCCGGCACTTGCTTGTGTGATTGGCGCTTGATCCATTTGATCCAGTCAACCCACCAGCTGCCTTTGTGTTTGGTTGCGGCTGCGAACCAATCCTCGAACTCGCCGGCCGGTGCTTTGCCCCGCCAATACTGATATTTCGGCTTGCCGGCCGGATTGATAACTCCCGCTACGTGGCCAGAACCGGCGAGCACGTAGCGGACCTTGCCGCCAAGAAACTTGGCGCCAATGAAGACGGATTTCGCCGGGGCGATATGATCCTCGCGCGTCGCTAGATGATAGGCGGGTAATGTGACTTTCGAAAGATCGAGGGTCTTGCCGCCGAACTTCGCCTTGCGCTTCGAGAGCCTGTTTTCGAGATAGCAACGCCGCAAATACTCAAGATGGTTGGCCGCGGTCATCCTTGTCGAATCCGAGTTCCATGCCAATAAATCGAACGCGAGCGGCGGTTTGCCCTTCATGTAATTATTGACCACAAAGGACCAAATCAGATCTTCCGGCCGGAGCATGTTGAAGGCCGAAGCCATCACCGATGCGTCGAGATAGCCGGTGACCGCCATTTTCTTTTTGAGCGCGCGCAAACTCTCCCCGTCGACGAAGATCTTTAGGTCGCCGGCCTCGCTGAAATCGGTCTGGGTCGAGAAGAATGACGCGCTCGCGATCCGTCCATCGCCGGTTTCCGCCATATAGGCGAGCGTCATGGCCAGCAGGGTCCCGCCAATACAATAACCAATCGCGGTTACCTTGGATTCGCCGGTTGCTGATTCAATTGCATCGAGCGCGGCAAAAATGCCTTCCCGCATATACGCTTCGAATCCCTTGTCGCGATGGCGCGTGTCGGGATTAACCCACGATATCATGAAGACGGTGAGCCCGTGCGACAGCGCGAAGCGCACGAAGCTTTTTTCGGGGTTCAGATCGAGAATATAAAACTTATTGATCCATGGAGGAACGATCAGCAAAGGCCTCTTGAAAACCGTATCGGTCGAGGGCGCATATTGAATGAGTTCCATGAGATCGTTACGAAAGATGACCTTTCCTGGGGTCGTCGCGATATTGACGCCGAGCTCGAACTTCGAGGAATCGCATTGGCTTATTTTGAGCGTGCCTTTCCCTGCCTCCATGTCCTGCGCCAGCAGCGCGGCGCCACGGGCGAGATTGTCGCCGCTCGACGCCCAGGTTTCCTTGAGGAGCTCGGGATTCGTGGCGAGGAAATTCGAGGGCGAAAGGGCGCTCGATATCTGCCGCAGGTAGAATTTTGCCTTGTCGCGAACATGTGGATCGACATCGTTCGAGCGCACGACAAGATCCTCGGCCCAATGCGAGACGATGGAGTGCGCCTGCCGCAGGAAATCGAAGAACGGAAGCTCCCGCCATTCCGGAGCGGCGAACCTTTTATCCGAAGGGTCATAGGGTACGAGCGGATCTTCGGACTCGCCGGACATCCGCCGCAAGCTATGCACCCAAAGGCCAAGGAGCTTTACCGTCAAGGAGGATTGCGCTTCGAGGGTCCGGGCAGGATCGCTCAGCCAATGTTCGGTAACGCGGCCGATCGAACGAAGCGCGTCGGCAACTCCGTTTGACATATTGCTCTTGGTCTCGGTGCTTTCCGACGGCTTGAAATACGCGGCAAGCGTTCTGCCGCCCTGTTCCACGAGCCGCGCCAAGTTATAAGACAAGCGTTCAAAGTTGGGCGCGCCATCCATTTCACGCGAAGCTTTCCGCGCCGCCGGGGCGGGAGCGGTCACCGTGCGGCTGCCTCCAGCAGGGCCCCGCGCCGGAGCTTTGCGATCAGGGCTGGCAGCCCCGTCAGCGGCAACGACAACCCGCTTGGACGCGACGGGTTTTGGCGATGCGCCGGCCTTCGCCCACGTTGTAATTTCAGCCTTTGGCGGGGCGAGCTTGCGCTCGATCCGCCCGGCCTCCATGTGCTTGGATTTTTTCGCGCTCATTGGATTTTCCACGCTTTCGTGCGGCTCAAAAAGCCGGTTCGGCAATCGCAAAATCCGCGCAGCGTTTCGTCGCGGTTTCGACACAATAAACTTGGATCATGCCGGGAGGCAACAAAACAAAGTTCCAGCGCTGGCGCGCCGAAATGAAACGAAACCGGCTCCTTCACCTTTACGCGCGGCATGTGCCGCTGGCGGCGCTCGCGGGGATTTGTCTCGGCTATGGCCCACTTGCTCATGCGCAAGAGGCAAAGGGGGGCGGCACGCCGCTGGACACCTTGATGCACACGAAAATTTGGGCCGACGTCCCGGAGGCAAAGGATTTCGTGCGCGAGACACGGCCGCCGCCGGACAGTCTCGCCTATCAGCCGGTAACAGGAACCGATCCCGAACGGCCGAAGCTTAGAAGCAATGCGGAGCTCAAGGCCCTGGAAAGCGAACTTGAGGGCGCGGCCTCCCACAATGACAGGAAGGCTGGAAAACGCGCGGGCATCAAAAAGTCCGTTTCCGTCAAAGCCGTCAAGCGCGAGTAGAGACGCGCGGATCGACGCGCCCCCCTGCCGCTTCCTCGCAGATGCTATCAAGCGATCAGCTCCGCCAGACGCTGAAAGACCGCGTCGTTTTGCGCCGCCGGAACTTGCCGCCGCAAGCCAAGCAAAGGGGCCTTGGCGAAATTGGCGAGCGTCGCCAATGTCGCGTCGAGCGGCACCGGGGCATCCTCGCTCTCGCTGACGACAATGGCGCGCAGATCGCGCGCGTGTCGCAAAATCACGTCCTGCGCGGAAAGGACATGGCTAAGCGTCCCGAGATAACTGCCCGCGACGAGGACCACCGGCAGGTTGAGCAAACGCATCAAATCCAGCACCGTGTGGCGCGCGTCGAGCGGGACCATGATGCCGCCGATGCCTTCGATAAGCAGGGCGCCATCGTTTCCGGCGATTGCCGCGCGGCAGAAATCGGCGACCGCTTGCAAATCGATCGCTCTATCCTCAGCCCGCGCGGCCATGTCCGGGGAAAGCGGCGCGCGAAAGCGCCACGGCGAGACGCGTTTAAGTTCCTCCGGTTTGACCTCGCGTCCCAGAGCCTCGAGGAGCACGGCCGGATCGCTGCCTGCAGGCGCGGCCAGATCGAAGCCGCTCACGAGAGGCTTCAACGCGGCGACCGGTTGTCCGAGCCCTCGGAAATAACCGATGAGGCCCGCGGTGACAAACGTCTTGCCGACACCGGTCCCGGTGCCGGTTATGAAGACCGCGGACACTTGGGGAATTCCTGGCGTGCGGGCACAAATGCGACGAGAGCCCGCACGGCATCGGCGAGGCGGGCGATCTCCTCGTCGGGATGCAGGGCAGTGAATGCGAAGCGCAGCCGCGCGGTGCCAACCGGGACCGTCGGCGGACGGATCGGCGTCACGAGGAAACCTTCCGCCGCCAATTTGTTTGATGCGTTAACTGCGGCCTCCGGCTCGCCAATGATCAGCGGGACGATAGGGCTTTGCGCCTCGGGAAGGCCAAGACGAGAGGTGAACGCCCGCGCCTTGGCCAACGCCTTCGCGGTCAATTCGGGCTCGCTTTCGATAATCGTCAACGCGGCGATCGCCGCCGCCGCCATCGCGGGAGGCAAGGCGGTCGAATAAATCAGGGTCCGCGCGCGGGTTTTCATCAAATCGATCACGGCGCGGGACGCGCATAAATATCCGCCATAACCGCCGATCGCCTTGGACAACGTTCCCATTTGCAATGGCACCTGCGCGCTGAGGCCAGCCCCGAATGCCGAGCCGCGGCCGTTGCCGATCACGCCGAGGCCATGCGCGTCATCGGTCATGAGCCAGGTATCGAAGGCGGCGCAGAGGGCCGCGAGTTCCGGCAAGGGGGCAAGATCGCCGTCCATGGAAAATACCCCATCGGTGACGAGCAACGCGTGGCGAAAGCACGAGCGGTTTTCACTGAGCAACGCTTTTGCATGAGCAACGTCGTTATGTCGAAACGCCAACGTCTTCGCGCGCGACAAGTTTGTCCCCGCCCAGAGGCAGGCATGCGCGAGTTCATCGATCACAATCAGATCCGGCGCGCCAGCCAGCACCGGGACGATGCCGGCATTGGCGAGGTAGCCGGAACCGAAAACGCAGGCGGCTTCGGTTCCCTTGAGGCGCGCGAGCCTCTCCTCCAGCTCGCGGAATAAAGGATGGTTGCCGGTGACGAGGCGCGACGCGCCGGCGCCCACGCCATATTTTTCCATCGCGGACGTTGCGGCGGCCTTCAGAGCCGGATGGTGGGAGAGATTGAGATAATCGTTGCAGGAGAAGGAGAGCAAGCGGCGGCCGCCGCGCTCGACCCATGGGCCTTCCCCGCGAAAACACTCGGCAAGCGTGCGCCGCAAGGAGGCGCGATCGAGCTCGTCCAATTTGCGGGCGGCAAATTCATCCAAGGAGCGCATCGTATATCAATCTCGTGGTTCGTGACTCTCACGTCCCCTGAAACTCAGGTAGGTTTCCCGGAAAGCGGCGTCTAAAGGCCGTAGTAGTGCTTAATACTCTTCTCGACCTGTTCGAGGTCGTCCTGGCTCAATCGTCCCACAGGGCCATCAACAATGCGGTGCTTATCAATCGTCCGCAATTGGCCGCACAACGCCGTCGAAGTCGGTTGCCCGGCGGATGGCGTAGAGACGATAAGCGGGGGCACGGACGTGGCGACAATGAAAGAGGCACAACCCCGATCGTGCGGAGTTTGTTGTTGAAAGCACTTACCGAGAGCACGACGCACGGGCGGGCGTTGCCCTGCTGTTCGCTTCCGATCGTCGGTTCAAGATTGACCCGGTAGATATCGCCGCGTTGGATGGCCATAATTATTCTTCAAGGCCGTCCGCAATGGTGGCGTCGAACGCCTGCCCGTCCGCTCGCGCCTGTGCGAAGTCAGGATGCGTCTCGAACTCGATCGCGATGGCTTCAAGCTGTTTCCGGCGTTCGGAGAGCGCCCGCTCCATGAGATGCTGGATAAGCTGGCTGCGCTCGCCCGGCGGCACCATCTCATTGAATTTGAGAAGCACCTCTGACTCGTTGGTGTAGGATGCGCGAAGCGCCGCCACGGTTGGACTCACAGTTTTCATATTCATATGCGATATTATTGCATACTATATATAATCCTTGCAATGAACGCGCGTTCTCCCCCTTCATGGCGCGATGGGGCGCGAAGCTGTCAAATGTTGGTTCAGCTTGACGCTGGGTTGCTTGGAGGCTCGATAATTATCTGCTCGTTCTCAACTGTCAAGGCGGAGCAAAACCGCGGGCGAGGCGCCGCGGGAAAAGCGTCGGGGTCTAATACCAAGTCTCGCGGACGACATGGCCCCAGCCGTCATTGCGAGCGGAGCGAAGCAATCTACCGTGTCGTGGGTCAAGCGGTTTTGAAAGGTTTTTGCGACTTTATGATCGCGTTGAGGGTCGTGACGAGTTTGCGGGTGAGGGCGATGAGAGCGACTTTGTGCGGTTTTCCATTG
>Ga0185299_10003456_pt1 | contig 20958 bp, 18 predicted proteins | sample PaiPotPPA55metaG_FD_128002 | JGI IMG/M metagenome (GOLD analysis project Ga0185299, IMG submission 128002) | Iron sulfur acid spring bacterial and archeal communities from Banff, Canada, to study Microbial Dark Matter (Phase II) - Paint Pots PPA... ... | reverse complement strand
AATGCTGATTTGAACGCCGCGCCCAAGCACGAGCCACGCCAAAGGCAGAACGACCAACCCGGCTACGATCGCTTGCAGCATTCCGGCAATCACTTTCTCGATGGCAATCCAGGCAACATCGATGGGAGCGAGCAGGCGGTCTTCGATTTCGCGCGTCCATTGGAATTCTGCGATAAGCGGCATTGCTACCGCCCAGATTCCGGTGAAGACCATGCTGATCGCGATAATGCCCGGTAGCAGAAGACTTTTATATGTCTCGGGCATATAGCCGCTGCCCACCATCACCTTACCGAAAATGAAGACGAACAACAGCGGCTGCAGGAAGGTCTGCATCAAGAGTTGGATCGCATTGCGCCGCGCCACGTGAGCGTCGCGCGCCAGCATGGCGAAAAAGGTTTTCCAGTTCAATCGCGCAGGCTCCTTCCAGTGTGGTGCAGAAAGAGATTTTCCAGACTCGGTTCGAGGATGTGAACGTCGGACAATTCGGCGCCGGAGTTCGCAGCGACAGTTGCGATCTCGGGAATGAGCGAACCGCCGCGGTCCGCATAAACGTCGACCCCCGTGCCGTCGGTGGCGCGCACCTCGCGGACTCCGGCCAGCGACTGCAATCGCTGAAGAAGGTCCGCCGTCTGATTTCCGAAGCGAAGACGCAGCACGAATCCCCCGGGAATCGATGCCTTCAGCTCCGCGGGTGTACCCACGGCGATCACATGGCCGTGGTCCACAATGGCCAGGCGTTGGCACAGAGCGTCGGCTTCCTCCATGTTGTGCGTCGTAAGCAGCACGGTTTTTCCCGCCTGATGATACTCGCGAATGATCTCCCACAGCAGAATCCGGGTTTGAGGATCGAGGCCGGCGCTGGGCTCGTCAAGAAACAGAACTTGCGGATCGTGCATCATGGCGCGGGCAATGGAGAGCCGCTGCATCATGCCGCCGGAAAAGCCGCGCACGATCTGGCTGCCGCGTTCCGTGAGCTTGAACTTTTCCAGCAATGCGTCGGCACGTTCGTTTCTCTCCTTCGACCCGATTCCGAAGTAGGCCGCATGAAAAATCAGAATCTCGCGGGCCGTCAAAGAGAAATCCAGGTTAGGACGCTGCGGCACAACTCCGATCAGGCGCTTAACTTGCGCCTGCTCCTTCCACACGTCGTGCTCCCCGATCCAGGCTTGGCCGGAGGTGGGACGCACGCGAGTGGTTAGCACTCCAACGGTGGTAGATTTGCCCGCGCCGTTGGGACCGAGAAGGCCGAAGATTTCTCCCGGAAGAACCTCCAGCGAAAGCCCGTCAAGAGCCGGAATTTGAACCTTCGGCTGCTTCCCTCCTTTCGCATCGGTACGCGCAATAAAACCTCCGGCGGCACCCAGCGGCGGAGCTGAGTTGTAGACCTTGCGCAGGTCTTGAGTGCGAACGCCAACGGGCATGCGGAGCAGTCCTCAATCCGGAAGAAGCTAAGGTCGGAAGTATATCGCACTGGTTACTAAAGATCGGTTCACGGTCTTGTGTGACCTTTGAATCGTCGCGCAGCGAACCTACACTGGCGCGGAGTGTCGGGACTCGGCGGTAACAGGGGCGCAGGTCGATGTTGATTCCCATCAAGCACGAGAATATGACGGCACGGCGCTGGCCCGTGGTCACGCTCGCATTGATAGCCATCAATGTCGTGGTCTTTCTCTTTACTTTGTCGGCTATCGACGATGAGGCGCCACAACTCGGCGAGGTCAAAACCCACATCCTTATTCTGGCCGCTGTGCATCCTGAGTTGAAGATGCAAGCTGAGTCTCAGCAACTGGTCGACGCATTCAAACAGAGCCATCCCGAGCAGTGGAAGCAGGTACAGAGTCCGAATCACGACGTGATTGACGCTTATGACGCCAAGCTCCGAATGACCGAGAATCCATCGAATCTGCAGGAGGAGATGGACTCGCTGAACGCGCAATGGGTGAGGCTGTCTTCGTCGTCGATTATTGAGCAATATGCCTTCATACCCGCGCATCCGCGCCCCATCAGCTATCTGACGGCAAATTTCCTGCACGGCGGATGGCTTCACTTGATTGGAAATATGTGGTTTCTGTGGCTGGCGGGATTTGTGCTCGAAGACGTGTGGGGACGATGGGTGTACTCGGTTTTCTACCTGATCGCCGGTGCAGCCGCGCTGCAGTTTTGGGCATGGTCAAACCCGGGGAGCATCACGCCAACTCTGGGCGCGTCGGGCGCGGTGGCGGCGCTAATGGGAGCATTCCTGGTGCGCTTCCCAAAGATGAAGATCGAAATGGCGTGGCTGTTCATGTTCAAGCTCTATCGTTTCAAAGCCGCGGCTTACTGGCTGCTGCCGCTTTGGCTGTTCGTCGAAATTTTCTACGGATCGCTGTCGGGATCTTCCGGCGGCGTAGCGCACTGGGCGCACGTTGGCGGATTTGTGTTTGGAGCGCTGGCAGGGCTAGCGATTCAGCATTCCGGCCTGGAGCAAAAAGCGAATCAGGCGATCGAGGAAAAGGTCGGCTGGACCAACGATCCGGAACTCGAACAGGCCAGCGGCATGATGGAACACGGGCAACTGGGAGAAGCTCTGATCATTCTCTCGAATTACGTTACGGCGCAACCGAACTCACTCGACGCCTGGAACCTGTTGCGGCAGATTCATACGCGGCAGAACAATAAAAAAGACTATCTCGACGCGACCGTCAAGACCTGCGCGCTTCATTTGAGAGCGCATGAAGTGGAAGCGGCATTTCAGGACTATGCGGAATTTGTCGATTCCGGCGGAAGCAAGATGCCGGCCGCGACCTGGCTTGAACTGAGCAAAGCCGCCGAAGAAATACAGGATTTCGAACGCGCCTTCAAGGAATATCAGAACCTCGCTAAGACATATCCCACTGACCGGCAGGCGCTGACGGCCCAACTCAGCGCTGCAAGACTTTGTCTAAAGCGTCTGAACCGCCCTCAGGACGCCCTGGCTCTCTACCAGGCTGCGGCAGCATCTCCGATTCCGCATCTCGATTGGGAGCAGCACATCCAGGCCGGCATCAAGGACGCGAAGGCTGCGATGTCCTCCGGCAATGCGCTCGCGGCTGGGGCGTAATAGGAACGGTCTCATTATTCCGAAGCTGGAACCAGCATTGAACTCATTTCACGGATGCGGATGCGCTTACTTTCTGGGTTGCAACCCAGTCGTGGATTCGGGTCGAGAGAACATCCAACGGCAACGCGCCAGCGCCAATCACTTCATCATGGAAAGCACTCAGTCTGAACTTCTCGCCTAACTGGTCCTTCGCATACTGACGTAGCTTCAGGATCTCCAGTTGACCGATTTTGTATCCGAGAGCCTGTGCGGGCCATGCCATGTAACGGTCCGTCTCACTCTGGACTTCGGCCTCATCGATAGCGGAATGGTCGTGGAAAAAATCAACCACCTGCTGCCGGGTCCAGTGTTTGTAGTGGAATCCGGTATCAACGACCAGGCGTATCGCACGGAGCATGTCATCCTGCAAGTGGCCGTAATAGCTGTAAGGATCCTGGAAAAATCCGACTTCCTTGCCTAAGCGTTCGGAGTAGAGTGCCCACCCTTCGGTGTAAGCGGTGTAATACTCGTTTTGGCGAAACGGCGGAAGCTGCGGCAGTTCCTGAGCAATGGCAATCTGCAAGTGATGCCCAGGGACACCTTCGTGATAAGCCGTGGTTTCGAAGTCGAGCGTGGTGCCCTTCTCGAAGTTGCCGGTGTTCACCATAACATGAGCGGGGCGCGATCCGTCCTGAGCTGCCTGAACATAATGGGTGGAAGCTTCTTTCTCGCGAAACTCCTCGATCGGCATAACTTTCAGCTTGGCTTTGGGAAGCCGGCCGAACAGTGCTGGGAGCTTCAGATACATCTGATCGATGTAGTTCTGATACAGGTCGAGAATTTCCTGGCGGGAATGCACGTGGACCTTGGGGTTGGTCGGAAGTGAGGCGCTGAAGCTCTTGAGATCTTTGTAGCCGAGCTGATTGACGACCTCCACCATGCGGGCTTCGATTTCTTTAACCTGCGCCAAGCCGATCTGATGAATTTCTTCCGGGGAAAGGTCGGTTGTAGTGCTCTGTTTCACGCGAAATGCGTAGCGTTGTGGCCCATCCGGCAGCGACCATACCCCTGGTTCGGTCCGTCCTTTTGGGGCATATTCGTCGCGCACGAAAGCGGTGAATTTAACGTAAGCAGGCAGAACGAAGTCACGGATCGCCGCCAGCCCTTGCTCGCGCAGCCGCTTCTGGTCCGCGACCGATATAGAGTCTGGAAACTTGGCGAAAGGCTCCGCGAAAGGAGTGGCATCGGGCGCTTTAGCGGCGAGGCCGTTGGCCTGGTCAACTACTTTTTCCAACAGGATGCGCGGGGGCATCAGCTCCTCGGCCATGCCTTTGCGCATCTGGATCACGTTTTCATCGAAGAATCTGGGGATTTGGTGCAGCCGGGAAATATAGTCGTCGTAGTCCTTTAGGGTCTGGAACGATAGAACTGAAATCAGTTGTGGGAGATCGATGTGGACGCCACTGAACTGCGATACGGGCATCTCCCAGGGCTTGAATGGCGCCTCCTCGAGAGACAGTTCCAGATCACGGACCATCAAAGTTTTGTTCAAAGCTTCCTGTTCGGGAAAGCCGGTGGTGCTGATGGCATTAAAGCGCGTGAGATATTTCCTGCTTTGCTCCAGGTCGTCGTCAATCGCCTTCTGCGAGAAGTCGTCCAGTTTGTCGTTCCAGCGCTTGTCTCCGAGTATAGAAGCGTAGATCGGACTCGTGCGAAGGGTGTACTCCCAGCGCTCGGCGAGCAGATCGTTCAGCGCCTTTCTGCGAGCCTCAACATCAGCCTGCGGGGGCGCTGCCAGCGCAGCGGAACTCAGCAGGCATGTCAATACGATCAATACCGACGCAGATCGAATCATCCGTAACTCCTTCCGGACCTCGAAAATAGCCGCCATTATAAACTCGTCCCGCTCAGTTGACGCTGCGAAAGGAATTCATCGAAGCGGTTGGCGTGCTAGCGTTCGGCATAGAAGACTCGTGTCATCCGAAATGATGCCGTCGACTCCGGACTCTGCCCAGCGACGCATCTCTTCGGGAGCATTGACGGTCCACACCAGAATTTTCCTTCCGGCGTCTCTGAGCTCGGGGAGCAGAGCCTCGTCAACCAGCCTGTAGTGCGGGATCACATATTCGATCGTAAGTTCGTTCCAGTGCCGCAGTTCAGCTTCTGTTTCGCAAATTAGACCAAGTGGTATCCCGGGGTCTTCAGCACGGACTGCATATAGAACTTCCGGCAGAAATGATGACACCACAAATCCGCGGCGGGGAGGGTGCTTCTGCAGCAAGGCCGCGGTGATTTTTTCCAGGCCGGAGACTTTGAGTTCAATGTCGAGGAAGGCGCTCTGCTGATAACGAATTAGAACATCACGCAACTGCGGCAGCGCCGACAATTGCTCAGCCGAGGCGCGCGCGATCTCGATGCAGCCGGTTTGCGGATCGTGACACACGACCGGCGTTCCGTCAGACGAGAGGCGCACGTCAAATTCGAAGCCGTCGCAGCCGTCAGCTAAAGCCTGATCGAACGACGCTACAGTGTTTTCCGGAATCGACTTCAATGCGCGGGCGCCGCGGTGTCCAAGCAGAAAGGGACGGGGGCTCAGGAGCGGGGGAGACATGCGTGCGAATCAGTCGAGATCGAAATCACGAATGGGCTTGCCGGTGTCGGGAGTCTCTTTCGCCTTCCTCACCGCCTCCTGGAATTTCTTTTCGAGCAGGTCCGAGGCGTTCCTCTGAGCTTCGACCGATTGCTGGAAAATGGACTCGCGGCGGCTGTCCTGCTCCCGCATGGCCTTGGCGGCGGCTTCCATGTCGTTGAACATTTTCGGCTTCACGGCCGCGGTGTGAGCGATGACCGCGCGAGCCTCGGTATCAATTTTAAGTACCGCATTGCAGCATGGACACGTCACTTCGAAATTGGGGGGATTCTTCGCCATTTGAGCGAATCATACCGCAAAAGAGCGGAGGAAGGCAGTTCTCGTTGCTTAGCTGTCAGCTGAAAACCGTTATTTCAGCCCTTGAGTTTAATTGGAAATACGTGGAAGAGGGTTAGCATTTCCCAGCCCAGCAGGAAGACGGACAACAGGACCACCATCACGGCCATTAACTCTCCGAAGCTCAGACCGCGGCGGGTGGGTTCGAGTCGCCGGGCGGCCAAGCCGAGGATGTTGAGGGTGGCAAATCCGAACACGACGGCCCAGAGAATGTTGTAAACATCCTGCCGCGATCCGCGGTAAAACAGGGCGAGGGCTACACCGACGAATACGCCCCCACAGAACCGCGCCGCCGGATAGAGGGCAATTGCGGCCCGTGTAGTTTGGGTGAAGCTCACGATCATCGACACTGCGCCCGGAATCGCCATTCGTGAACTGGAGCCTTTAAAACCCGCGGCAGCTCTCAAGGCCGAGATTGGATATTACATCTTTTTCCTATCCGAGATCACGGCCTGGAAGAACATCTTGGTTAAGATGGATGCATGGCAAAGTGCCGGTTCATTTTCTTCGATGTGGGGAACACGCTGTTGTTTCCTAATCGAGCGCGCATGCTGGCGCCCTTGCCAGCCGATCGCCATCCCACGCTCGAAGCATGGCAGGCGCTAGAGCGTCGCACAAAGCATGAATTTGATAAGGGGCTCATGGAGGGCAAGGTTGACCAGAACTTTTGGTGGACCTTTCACACGTATCTGCTGCAAGGACTGAACGCATTGGACGATGGCATGCGCAAAACGCTGGTTGAGAATACGCAAAAATCGGCCAACTGGGATCAAATTCTGCCAGGAACGCGCGAGGCGCTGGAACGGCTTCGAAAACATTACGCAACTGCGGTGATCTCCAATGCCGACGGCAAGATTGACGCGGTGCTGCGGCGCTGCGGAATTGTGGATTGCTTTCAGAGCATCACGGACTCGGGGAACGTCGGCCATGAAAAGCCGAATCCCGCAATTTTCGAGACAGCGCTGCGCGAAATGAAGGCGGACGCGGCCGATAGCCTCTATGTCGGCGATGTGTACTCCGTCGACTATATGGGCGCGCGGCAAGCGGGGATGCACGCAGTATTGTTTGACGTGGCCGGAGCGTATCGCGAGCGCGGGGTTCCGCGGGTAGAGTCGCTCCTGCATCTGGAAGACTGGCTAAAGAAATAACACACAGAGTTTGTCGAGGTATCACGACCATGTTCGATTCGACGCGGTTTTTTCTTTTTCTGACAGCGGCCGTACTGCTGGCGATCGCACCCGGGCCTGGAATGTTATATGTCCTTGCGCGTAGTCTGGCTGGCGGAAAGCGCGAGGGCGTGCTCTCGGCGTTGGGCACATTTCTCGGCGGGATGACGCATGTATTCGCGGCGGCGTTGGGCGTGTCGGTTGTTCTGGCGAAATCGGCGCTGGCTTTCTCCACTGTGAAATATATTGGCGCAGCTTATCTGTGCTTTCTGGGACTGCGGATGATTCTTGACGCGCGGCAACACCCTCGGAACGAGGATTCGGGTCCGCAGGAAATCTCCTCTGCAGTCACGCCCGCACGAAATCCGCTTTGGCAGGGCGTGGCGACCGAGGTTCTCAATCCCAAGACTGCCCTATTTTTTCTATCTTTCATTCCGCAGTTTGTGAACCGCTCGGGTGGACACGTTTTCCTGCAGTTCATGGCGCTGGGTACGATCTCAGTGGTGATGAACACGACGGCGGACCTAATTGTGATCGCACTTGCCGGGCCGCTAGGGCAGCGGATTCGGTCGTCAGCGACTTTCCGCCGGCGGCAGAGAACCGTGACAGGTGCAATCATGATCGGGCTGGGAACTTATCTGGCAACGAGCGAGAATAAATAGCATGTCAGAAAACTGGGCTCGACGAATCGTAGCGAGTGCTATGCATGCGTTTGACAGGTCTTCCTACGCGTTCTTTCACGTTATGTTTTGTATGATTTTCCTGACTATGCTGATGGCACAGGTCCTCCCGCAGATACCGAAGATCCAAGGGGAGAGTCTGTCAGGCCATAAGGTTGTGTTGCCCGATGCGGCCGCAGGAAAAGTGGCCGTCCTGATCTTTGGATTCAGTAAGGCGTCCAAGGTCCCGACCAGCGCATGGGCAAGCAAGCTGCTGGCAGATTTCGGAACGCGGCCGGACGTCGAGGTGTATCAACTTCCGGTGCTGGAAGATGTTCCACGACTCGTCCGCGGCATGGTGATCTCGGGGATAAAAAAAGGAGTCCCGGAAAACAGGAGGGATCACTTTGTCCCTATTCTGCAGCATGAGGCTGAACTAAAGAAGTTTGTGCAGTACGGCGAACCGGACGATGCCTACGTCGTAGTCCTCAGCCGTGCCGGAAATCTCGTCGAACAAAGCCACGGGACTCCGAATGAGGCAAATTATTCCCCGGTGCGAGCAGAGATCGAGTCGGCGCTGAATCAAAAATAAATTCGAAGCGGCGACTACAACTCCAGAATCTGGTGGTCGTGGCAATCCGTCTGGATGGCGTCGTGGATTTGGTGCAGGAATTCGGGGCCGTAGCGAGCGAGAAAGTAAATGCCGGCGATGCCGCGCTCTTGCAGGCCTTTATCGGGATAAAGCGCCTGACTCAGAGTTTCGGCGTGGCGAGTTACGAGTTCGCTTTTCAGGGCCTCCGCCCGTGCGGCCTGGGAGTGTAGACGTTCGAGTTGGTGTGCGATCTTCGAGCGTGAGGTTTCCGCGGCATCGACTAGCGTGCGGTCGAGTTTCACCAGCTTTTCTTTGATGGTGGACAGATGCGAATCCAGAGATTTTCTTGCGGCGTCGAAGGCGGCCTGCAGGTCACCGGGCAATCCTCGCTCTGCAAGTTGACGACGCAAGGCGTCGGGACCGCTGAATACATCTGGCACATTGACGCCGTGACGTTCGAGCACACGCTGCACTTTGGGTTCGACGAGCGTGGCGGAAAAGCGCGGAACAATGGGCGTAACGCGGCCGAGAAGCGCCTCATAGACAGTCCCGGCCTGCGCGAAATAAGCGGCCTCGGCAGCTCCGCCGGTGTAAGCAAGAGTCGGCAGCAGATAATCTTGAATGATCGGACGCAGCAGGACGTTCGGACTGAACTGTTCTGGGACCGACTTGATGCGGTCGAGCAGTTGCGTCGAGGAAAGCTTTTCCGCCGCAGGGTCGGTGCCGATCACGAATTCTGCCGCGGGTCCATCGCCGCGGCGGTGAATGGGTGTCCGCGCTCCCTCTCGCAAGGTGAAAAGCAAAACCGACGAAGATGTGACCTTCACTTGCTGGTGATAGCCCGCGGCTTCCAAAGCCTCGCCGCGCGCCAGCAGCGTGGCGGCGAGTTCCTCGGCACGCTCGATCGCGGCACGAAACATGGGCTCGGCGACGCGGTCGAGTTCCGGGTCCGAAGCATCGAGCACTATCACGCCCCAGTCCGCGAAGACTTTAGAGTAGAGACGGGCGAAGGCGGTACCCAGAAATTCACCGGGGCGATAGGACTCGCGCAGAAACTGGGTTGCTTCGGAATCTCCCAGCAACTTCGCCGCCTGCTCGACTAAAGGAACTATTTCGTCTCCCAGACGCACGGCGCCAACGGGAGCACCAGGGACATCATGGCTGGGCGTGGCAAGAACCTGTAAAGCTCCATCCTGTCCAGGGATGGAAATGTGATTGACCTCGGCCAAATCGTGGTCGTAGGTCGCCAGCCAGAAAACCGGAACAGTATCGATTCCAGTCGCGGTTGCCTCTTCCGCAAGTTTGACTGCGGTGAGCGCCTTGTAGATGGCGAACATGGGTCCGCCAAAAAGGCCGACCTGTTGTCCGGTGACGACGGCGGCTGCCCCTTTGCGCAGGCGATCGAGATTGGTGAGAGTTTGCGGGGAGGCATTCCAGGATTTGTTCTGGCGCTCCAGGATCGCTGTGACGCGCTCGCGGCGAGACGAGTCATAGGAAATCTTTTGGGCTTCTTCTTTCAGCCATTCCTCGAATCGAGGCGACCGGGGATAGAAAGGTTGTACGTTTGGAAGATATGCGAGAAAGTCGGTGAAAAGGCGGGTGGTATGCGGGATTTGGGAGAATGGAAGACAGTGCGCCTTCACTGAAGGTTCTCCTGACAACAGCGCTGGGTTGCGGGTTGCATGGCCGATAATTGGACGGGTGAAGTCATAGCAAGTCAACGCCGGCACCTAGACACCGATAACCAGACAGAATCCCGCGTCTTAGTAGAGATGCCTGAAAGGGGCGCGAGATGCAAGATAATAAGGGTGATGGTGGGTACGTCGCGCGCGAGATCCCTCGCTTCGCCTGAAGAACGGCTCCGCTCGGGATGACGCCCATCGTCGGGCGTGCCGTCTAAACCGGAGAACTCCGTTACGGGATAATGATTCGAAAGCCGAGGTGCGAAAGGAAAGCATGAGTTTTGTCGCTGCTCCTCTGAATATTGTATTGCCGGTCACGCTGGAAGGTTCTCTTGTTCGTCTCGAACCGCTGCGGCGCGAGCACGCGCATCTTTTCTGGGAAATTGCGAAAAACGATCTGGAAGATATCTTCCGCTGGATTCCCTACTCCATGAAGACGCCGCAGGACTTCGAGCGATTGATTGACAAGGCGTTCGAGGAGCAGGAGCGCGGGGAATCCATCGTGTTTGCCACCGTGGAGCGGAAGTCCGGGCGCACTATCGGGAGCACGCGCTTCATGAACATTGACCGCGTCAACCGGCGAGCCGAGATCGGGTCGACTTGGATCGCTCCCGCATGGCAGCGGACTGGGGTTAACACCGAGGCGAAATATTTGATGCTGCGGCACGCGTTTGAAGTGTGGAACTGCATGCGGGTGGAACTCAAAACGGATGCGTTGAACCAGAAGTCGCGCAACGCGATTCTGCGCATCGGTGCGAAAGAAGAAGGCACGCTGCGCCGGCACCTGATCACGTGGAGCGGACGAGTACGGGATACCGTCTACTTCAGCATCCTGGACCACGAATGGCCGGAGGTAAAGGCGAAGCTGGAGGCGATGCGCGGACGGCAGTAGGGCTGACGGTGAAAACTTTTGCGCACTGACTCGACGCCCCAGCAGGAGGCTACAAGTGTTTTTTTGTTGTCAGATTCAACAGTATTTCGCGCCTGAAATGGGTTGACTTTCCGGCGTCTTTTGTCTCACAGTGGTGGTGCCAGATTCCCTGCAGAAGTCCCCCATCTGAGCTTTCCTTCATGAGGTCAATCCATGCGTAGAATTCTTGTGTCTGCTTCTCTGCTGGCACTTTGTGTTACAGGCAATATCGCCGCAGCGCAGCAGAGTTCCGTAAAGACCCGTCTTCCAATAGCCGTCCCGAGCGGTTACTTCGCGTCTCTGAACAGCTCGCCGAAGCATACATTTTCCAGCAAGTTGTCGGCCGCGACCAGTTCGGCCGCCAAGTCCCAGGACCCGCGAATCGTCTCCCTGCCAAATTTCACTCGCTCTTTCACGTTCGGGGGCCAGACGTTCCCTTACACGATGGTGGGACAACAACCCACAAAGAAACAAACCACAACGGTGCCCACTACTTATGTCCCAATGTCGTTTTTCTTCGACGAGTTTGTCGACCAGAACGGCAACAACATCGTAATCGATACCACCACAATTACCGATGAAATTAAGCACTCGCCTTTATTTGAGAACTCCAGCTTCGCCACTGGCTTCACTCAGTTCGAGGACGCGGTGATGCGGGCGGAATTCTTCCCCCTGTTCAACAAAGATGGCGACAACGATGGAGACGACAGTTTCCATGTTCTGCTTGGACATCCCCAGACGCTGATTCCCGTCACCATAGAAGTTCCCGTCGGTTCTTCGGTACTGTTTCAAGCTCCCGACGGAGCGCTCGTTGCCTTGATCGACATCAACTTTATTGTCTCCCAGTTAAATACCCTCTTCCAAACCGAAGGGATCACCGTGGATTCCATTCCCATCTTCCTGACTCGCAACGCCGTTTATGGGGATTTCTCCAAAGGGCAGCCCGTCGATTGCTGCATCGGGGGCTTCCATAGCGCGTTTGAGACCCAGCAGGTGAAAAATAAAATCTTTGTGCAAACTTTTGCCTTTTCCACCTCCTTGGACTCTGATGTCGCCGCATTTGTTTTCGGCGACCCCGGGATATTTGCTGACATCAACGCTTTATCCCATGAGCTGGGTGAGACTTTGAACGATCCGTTTGTCAACAACATCACTCCCAACTATCAAATTCCGGGCGCTCCGGCCGGTGCCTGCCAAAACATCCTGGAGGACGGAGACGTAATCGAAAACCTAAACCCTGAGTATACCGACGTCACGCTGCATGGTTTCACCTACCATCCGCAAACGCTGGGTCTGCTGCAATGGTTTGAGGGAATCACTCCATCCGATGCATTCGGTGGTGACTACAGCTTCCCCGATCCTACCCGGCTGACTGCTCCGTTCACGCCGTGTCCGACGAAATAATTCAAACTCACCCTGACACTGAAAAGGGCGCCGTTCCCGGCGCCTTTTTTCTTGCATTGCTTTGCGAACTTTGCCAGGAAAATAATTTAATCGCGAAGATCGCACGGGAATCGCAAAGGTCATTGAGCGCTGAAGGGATTGTCACAAGCCGAAGATCGTCGGAAGTCACCGATCCCGCGGCATCGGCTTACACTAAGGCACTACTTTTTCCGTTTCCGGGCTGGGCATATCGCTCAGCAGGAGCCTGAGGTTGCCGGGATTCGTGGCATAGGCCAGGCCGGTGCTGGTATCGATGAGACCCGAGCGAATGAGTTTTTCGATCTCGCCGTCGAAGTGTTGCATTCCCTCCGTGTCCCCGTCGGTCATGGCCTCAAGCAGAGTCTTGCCATCCTGCTCGCCCTTTTCTATATATTCACGGGTTCGAAGGGTTGATTTCAAAATCTCTATGATCGCCACGCGTCCATTGCCGTCCTTCCGCGGGATGAGACGCTGGGAAACGATGGCCCGGAAACTCTTCGCCAAACGGTTGCGAATGATTTGTTGCTCACCCATGGGAAACGCCCCAATAATGCGCTCAACCGTCTTGGAGGCATCAATGGTATGAAGAGTAGACAGAACCAGGTGGCCCGTTTCCGCAGCCTCCAGCGCGATTTCAATGGTGTCTTTGTCTCGCATTTCTCCTACCAGAATGACTTTGGGAGCCTGCCTTAATGCGGCGCGCAGAGCGAGCGCGAAGCTGGGAGTGTCACTGTGCAGCTCCCTCTGATGAACGATGGAGCGTTTGTGCCGGTGCATGAACTCGATGGGATCCTCAATCGTCAAAATGTGATACGCGTGGGTCTCGTTAATCCGATCCAGCACGGCGGCCAAAGTGGAGGATTTTCCAGATCCCGTCGGTCCGGTTACCAGGACGATTCCATTTTGCAGGTCGGCAATTTCGGCCAGTTGCGGGGGCAGGTTCAGCTCGCCCAGGGTGGGAATGGCCTGAGGGATTACGCGCATGACGATAGCGTGGCTTCCGCGCTGCTGAAATATGTTGACCCGAAATCGGCAGCGGCCCGGCACACGATACGAAATGTCACACGATCCCAGAGTCTGCAATGCGTCCACTGCCTGTTTGTTGTCCTCGATCAGCTCGTAAGCTATGCGGCGAGTGTCCTCCGGAGTCAGCGGCGGCATTCCAGAGATTTTGACTGGAGTTAACTTGCCGGAGAATTCCACCATGGGAAAGCTGCCCGGCGAAAGGATCAGATCGCTCACCTTGCCGGAAACGCCAAGCATGGCCAGCAACATGGCCGGCGTCGGAATTGGCTTGACAACAGCCGCTACGGTTACTGGAGCTTTCTGTGCCGCGGTTTCCACGCTGAATCCCTTCCAATGTTTAGGAGATTGAATGTCCCGGCGCTCTGCGTCAAGCCCAGGGCGCCGTTTTCTGCTTGTGAGTTTCGGTGGAAACGCGGGGCGCTTTCGGCTGAGTCCTATCCCACAACCTGTTGGTATTTATCGCACCTGCTCAGAGCATGGCTGAGAACCTGGCAACCGGCAAGATAACTAAGGTGTCGCACCCTACTTGTGGCTAACTAAACCTGAGCGAAGCCAGAACAGCGAGCCTCCGGCCTTTACTGCACAAAGTAGCGCCAATCCACTGAAGTCGAACAATTTTTCCGAGTATCCACAGGAGTTTCGCACTGCAAGCTGCAGCGCGGAGTGAGCAAGGGTCATCCAATCTTTGTCGTGCCGGATCCATACTCAGCTTAGAGGACAAAAGCAATGAGCAATGCCAACTCCGTTTACAGCAGCAAACAGTCGAAAACCCAATTCGCGTGCGCGCTCTGCGAAGGCACGTTTACGCACCAGGCATGGTGTGCTTCTCGAGATCCCGGCGCGTCTTATCCCTATCAGATCGTTGTAGATGCTTCAAAGATGACAATGGGCGACACTTTGATACTGCATTCGCTCGGCGTCGCGTGGGGAGAGCCTGTTCCGAATGCCGTGTAAAGCATAGGGAGTGAGATACCGGCTTGCGGCGACAGCGAATGGACCGCGTCTGCCGAGCCTTTCGCTCCCGGAGCGGTCACGCGCGTAGGACTACGTTCGCGGAGAATACGGACTTCCTTCTTCCTAAGTCCGTGTCGATATCAGGCACTGAGGTGCTCCAACAATCCTTTCCCGCTCCTCCTCATATTTAATTTAAGTCAGGTGATCGCAGGTGGCCCACTCAACCGTCCTTCGGCTTGAGTGAGGCATTACGCTCCACCATGGACACCCCGACGGGGCTCAGATGTCCCGAAGGCACCTGCTCAAAGCAGGCCGATGCGCCTGAGAAGCTCTTGAAAGCGACGGTCGGAGCGATAGCGATCAAAGATCGGATCGACGGCGAGGTATCCCATCCAGACAGCGCGCTCATCATAAGCGGCTTGCAGCCATTTGAATGTGTCCTCCTTCTCATTTAACGCTGCGTAGATCTGCGCCAAACCGTACGCGGAAACGTAACGCTTTCTTGAGATCGCTTCCAGTTCGTGAGCGATTCCAAGCGCCTCGCGGTTCCGTCCTGCGACCGCCAGGGCAACTGCGACTTGCGCCCTGTAGGTTGGACTGTCTCCTGAGAGATCTGCCGCCTTGCTCAGTTCGTCGACGCCTTCGTTCCGCAACCCTGCCTGTACATAGTCTTCTCCGAGCAGAAGGTGAGCGGCAGCGAAGTTCGGATCGAGTTCAACGGAGTCTCGATTTTGTTCGATGGCGTGGGGGTAGTCGTGTGCCAGATAGTAGCGAAGTCCCACCCAGGTGCTGATCATTAGATTGAGGGGATCGAGTTCTAGTGCCCGCTTCGCTTCAGCAAGTGCCTCGTCATGGCGGCCCCTGATAGAAAGGTAGTCTCCGTACCAGTGGTGCGCGTTTGCATATTGGGGATCCAACTGCAGGGCGCGCCTGAACTCGGCTTCCGCTCCGTTCCAATTCCAACGATGGCTCATCGCAAGGCCCAAAGAGGCGTGAGCTTCGGCCGACTCCGGATTGATCTCAAGAGCTTTGCGTGCCGCGGCGTAGGCTTTCGGGAGTGCCTCGGCTGGGGACTTAAATCCGTGCCACGTCAGTCCGCTGTTGCAGTCGGCCAACCCGGAATAGGCCGCGGCATAGGTTGAGTCGTTGTCGACGGCCTGCTGAAAATATTGCTCCGCTTTCTGCATGCTCTCGCCGGTTCGTTTATTCCAGTAGTAGCGCCCCTTCAAGTACGCCTCGTATGCTGCCGGCCTAAGTTGCTGCGGAGTGGCTAAGCGCTTTTCCTGTTGTTCAGTAAGGGCGATGTGAATCTGGCTTGCGATGCTCCGCACGATGGAGTCCTGCACCGCCAGCACATCTTTAAGTTCGCGATCGTAACTCTCGGTCCAGATGTCCGTCTGATCCTGCGCTTGAATGAGTTCGACGGTGACGCGCACACGCCCTGACCGGCGTCGAACGCTTCCTTGGACAAGATAATCGGCGTTCAGCTCCTTACCGATCTCCTTCGCCGACAAGCTGCTCCCTTTGTACTTGGCGACAGACCTGTGGGCAACGACCATGAGTTGACTCGGATTCAATTTCCCGGCTTGAGCGACTATGTCTTGAGTTAGGCCCTCACTGAAGAACTCTTGATCAGGATCTCGGCTCAAATTGTCGAACGGCAGCACAGCTAAGACTGTCTTGCGCTGGAAAACGGCTGGGGTGCGCGAAGCGCGCCAACCCCAAGTTGCGATTAGGGACAAAATGCACACGACCGTCAGCGAAGTCACCCCGACGAAAAGCCAAATCCGAGCAGGCCTGCGCCCCTGACGAGCCGTGTCACGATCCAGTGACTGCCCTGCTGTGCGCTCTTGTTCTTGGTCCACTCTGCCCAGGCTGTGGATTTGCAGATGACTCTCTGGCTGCGAAACGAAACCCGGCGGACCGGCGGCTCCGATTGATGCCTCAGCTTTGGGCGCGTCCACGGAATGCCCTTCTTCGGAAAGAACAACCGGCGCAATGAATCGATACCCTCGTCCGGTCACGGTCTGGATAAACCGCGGGGTTTCAGGGTCGTCCTTCAGGACCTGGCGAATCTTGCGGATCGCACCCCGGATGCTGTTGTCGGTATCAAGAAAAGCGCCTCTGCCCCAGACTCTGGCTACGATTTCATCGCGCGGGACAGTCTCACCCCAGTGCTCGATGAGCAGAACCATGATCTCCAGCGGGATACGCTCGACCTTCAGCACACGATTGCCGCGGCTTAATCTGCGGGCGGCGAGGTCAAGCTCGAAATCCTCCCCGAACCTGATCGGTTCTTGCACTTTGACTGGCTGAGGAGCCATGGGCACATCCGGGAGGAAGTGGACGAATTCTACACCACTTTCCGGCATTCGTCTAAGTACAAACAACTCTGCAACTTGGCGCGACACAGAAATTAACGCCCCGACACACGCTCCGCTATAGACAACACTGTCGGCTGCTGCCAGCATGCAGGCCGCTGGAGACCGAAGCCCAGCCAGCAATCAGGAGGATGCGCGATGAAAAAGATACATGGCGGTACAAAGAAGAGGATTCTCGGGCTATGCATGCTGCTGGCGGCACTATTCTTCTCTACCATCGCAAGAGCCGATGTCGTTCTGGATTGGAACAAAATTGCCGTCGATACAGCCGTTGCCAATAAGCAGAACCCATTTGCCCAGGCGCGATACGCGGCCATCGTACAACTCGCTGTATTCGAAGCCGTGAACGCCATTACGGGCGAGTACCGGCCATATCTTGGCACCATAGCAGCGCCGCCGGGCGCTTGCGCCGAAGCTGCAGCCATCGAGGCCGCGTATCAGGTGCTGAACACCTACTTCCCAGCCAGCGCGACGACGCTCCTTACTGAGCGCACCAATTCGCTGGCACTGATACCGGATGGCGAAGCGAAGACCGAAGGTATTGCGACCGGCGACGCCGTGGCGTCCGCCATGATCGCTCTCCGTGCAAATGATGGGTCTTCACCAGCGCAATTCAAGGTTCCCGGCCCGCCCGTCCCGGGAGAATGGCAGGCTACAGCAAGCTGTCCAATTGTGAATGGAATCGCGGTCGGAATCGCGTTTCAATGGCAGAACATAACTCCGTTCGGCATTCCCAGTGCTCGTGAGTTTCTCCTCGATCCGCCGCCAGCGCTCACGAGCCGCGCATACGCGAAAACCTACAATGAGGTGATGACGGTGGGAGGCATCGACAGCACCGAGCGACCCCCAGATCGGGCTAATGTCGCGCTCTTCTATGCGGCATCCTCGCCAACCCAGGTCTTCAATCAGGCGGTTCAGCAGGTTGCACAGGAAAGGTGGCATTCGCTGTCCGAAAATGCACGAGCCCTGGCCCTCGTGAACATGGCGACGAATGACAGCCTGGTCGCGGCCTTCCTCAATAAGTATCACTACAATTTCTGGCGGCCCGAAACGGCCATCCACGCCGGCGACACAGACGGTAATCCGAGAACTGTCGGTGATCCCAGCTTCGTTCCCTTCATCACGACTCCGTGCTTCCCCAGTTATCCCTCCAACCACGGCAGCGCTGCCAATGGCGCAGCCGAGATTCTGAAACGCATCTACGGTGAAGACGGGCATTCCATCACATTGTCAAACCCCGCCGTGCCCGACATCGTATTGCAATACACAACCTTCAAGCAGATTACCGACGACATCTCCGACGCGCGCGTCTACGGTGGGATACATTTTCGAACCGATCAGGACGCAGGCGAGCGCCTGGGAAAAGCTATAGGCAGGACCGTGTACAGGAACAATTTACGCCGCCTGCACGATGACGACTGAGCACTCACCCCGCCATGCTTTGCACTGGGTGCCCCATTTCTCGCGTTCGTTGCGAGAAGTGGGGCTCTTAGCTTGTAGCCCACCATAAGCCCGAGGTTAATTCCAATTTTCATGTTCACACACCCGACCTCGGGCGGGTGGCCCAGGCTCTGTCTTGCTGGCATCTGTAACACAAAGGGTGCCCCGCTCTTCGCGTTCTTTGCGAAGGGCGGGTACCACGAAGGTCCTGAAGCTGCGAAGCTACGCCACCCCATGCCGGAACGAAATCATGGCCACCCCTGATTTACCCGTTCCAGAATCGAGAGGAAGCGATCGCGACTGCGCTCGGTGCTCAGAAAAGGCCATCGTCGGTAGCGATAAAGTGCAGGTGATGAGCACCGTGACTGCGATGCAGTCCGCTGGGCCTGACAAACCCATGGTACCGGTCGCATCGTACCCGCCCTTGCACGGAACGCAAGAGCGGGGCACCCACAGTTCCGGAGCGGGAACGGAAAACACGGAAGGCTGGGCCACCCGCCCCGCGCGCAAAAATCCGAGCGAGTCGAGGACCTCAAGCTCAAGGCTGGGCCTGAGCGGGCCACCCGCTATAGGGACTATTGCTGCTGTTGCCGAGAGCCCCGTGATGACTCGTTTTTCAACCGGTAGACCCACAATGTACGCAGTTTAGCAATGCCTTCACGATTGAGCGTTGCCGTCCGCGTTCCAAGTTCGCCACGGGAATTTTTGCGGAAGTCTGCAATCGCAACCCGTCCGAGATAAACTTCTGTGAACGTCATCGGAGTGCGATCAATGGCAGGTTCAGTTCCGTTGTCCACGTCGTAAACAAACACGCACAACCACTGATCACGTGCGCCGTGCATATCCACGGCACCGCCCGCCTTGCGTGTTGTCTTGATCTCGATGCCGTCCGATCCGCTCTTAACGCTATCGTTTGCATAGCGACCCTGAACGATCAAATCGGGGTGACCATTAAAGTATTGATTTTGGGGAATTAATTCGGGAATAATTAATTCGGGGACAGACGGGACTGACCCCCATTTTTCTTCTTGGGCGCACCCTCACGAGCACCCGAAAATTTCCACAGCCCACTGTGACATCTAACCTTGTGCACAGCCCGTCACTTGCGCAATGATGGTCGAGGCCGTGACGGTTGGCATAAGCCAATTCGTCGAGCAACTAAGTCCTTTGTTTCACGGATTTTAGTATCTAAGTCCTTTGACAAACGGATTTTGCGAAGAATTTCGCGCTAAAGTGATGACTCTAAAGATTCGAGGGGGGAGGGGGATACCCGGGCAGCACCGGCCGGAACCTTGGGATGGCTGCCCGTCATCTAATGAATTGACTTCCCTTCTCGGGCAACCTAGTCTGGAAGTAGTTCTTTTGCAAGGCCATCCCACCAGTGGGGGCGTCACGGCTTCGACGGAGATGCTTGCGGCCAAGAGGCATGCCGGGGTGCACACACCCGTAATCGTGGGCAAAATGATAATTGCCAATCAACAGATGGCATACGCAGCCTAACTAGTTTAGGCAGCCGTTCGAGGAAGCTTCGCCCGTGGGCCTCCGAAGGACGTCACACAGCGGGCTGCTCTTTCCGTCTACGTCTGGGGCGGAAGGCTAAGACCTCAGGCTAGCGGAACGCGTTTCTTGTCGGTTCTGAGCGCGGGCCGCGAACGTCCCAGGGTAATGCCTGGGGCATGAACGCGACTAAGCATGTAGCTCTCTTGACCAGTAACATTTTCGGACGCGGGTTCGACTCCCGCCGCCTCCACCATATTGTACTGTTGTGTTTTCAATGACATACAAAAATCATGTTGCAAATTGTACGATAATTGTACGATGATGTGGGCATGCTTACCGTCTACCGTCGTCACAATCCCGCCCTCTGCAAGAGCACAGACCGCTATTACAAGCGCTGCACCTGCCCGACTTGGGTCGAAGGAATGGTTGGCGACAAATACGTCCGCCACAGCCTGAAAACCCGTAGCTGGGAGCGGGCGGTCGCCAAAGTGCGCAAGATGGATGCGACGGAAGATCCAACTCCAGTGCCGGCCAAGAAGGACGAACCTGTCACTATCGAAAGGGCCGTCAACGAATATCTGGCGGACGCCAAGGCCCGCGAACTGGGAGAGGCGACCCTCTACAAGCTCAACATCATCTTCCGCAAACAGCTTTTGGCGTGGTCCAAGGCCGAAGGCTACAAACTCCTTCGTGAATTCGATCTGCGGGCGGTCCAGGCATACCGCGCCACATGGAGAGATGGAGCTCTCGCTAAGAAGAAGAAGCAAGAACGCCTCACCGGCTTCTTCTGGTTCTGCATTCGTGCTGGATGGATTACCCAGAACCCGACGAATGGCTTGGGCCGCATCACTGTCAATCAGACGCCCACGGACTACTTCACGCGTAAGGAATTCGACAAGATCGTTGACGCAACCTATGCGTACCGGGAAAATCGCGGGGAGACGGGGTCCGCAAACAGCACTCGGCTTCGGACGCTAACGCTCCTGATGCGATGGAGTGGTTTGCGTATCCGGGATGCAATCACCCTTGAGAGGACACGCCTCATCGGTGACAATCTGATGCTCTATCAGGCGAAGACCGGAACGCCCGTCTACGTTCCTTTGCCTCCGCAAGTAGCTGATGTTCTCCGCAACGTTCCAGATGGCCCCAAGCCAAATCCACGCTACTTTTTCTGGACTGGGA
>Ga0185299_10003454_pt1 | contig 20961 bp, 22 predicted proteins | sample PaiPotPPA55metaG_FD_128002 | JGI IMG/M metagenome (GOLD analysis project Ga0185299, IMG submission 128002) | Iron sulfur acid spring bacterial and archeal communities from Banff, Canada, to study Microbial Dark Matter (Phase II) - Paint Pots PPA... ... | reverse complement strand
GTGAGTCCGGTGGATGAGGGCACGCCTCAGGGCGGTCCGCTTTCACCGTTGCTCAGTAATCTGGTGCTGGACGAACTGGACCGGGAGTTAGAGCGGCGCGGTCATCGCTTCGTCCGCTATGCCGACGATAGCAACATTTATGTGGGCAGCGAACGAGCGGGACTGCGAGTGATGGAGAGCGTTACGCGTTTCATCACGCACCGTCTCAAACTCAAGGTGAATCAGGCGAAGAGCGCCGTGGCTCAACCGAGGCAAAGAAAGTTTCTCGGATTCAGCTTCACCGGCGAACGGGAAACCTAGGCGGCGGATCGCGTCCAACGCCATCGCTCGCTTTAAGGAGAGGATTCGGGAACGGACACACCGAACCCGCGGCATCAGCCTACGGCAGATGGTGAAGGAGATTACCACCTACCTGCGGGGATGGCTCGGGTACTTCGGTGATTGTCAAACGCCCTCGGTGCTGCAAAGTCTTGAATCGTGGCTACGCCGTCGACTTCGGTCGGTGGTGTGGAAGCAATGGAAGCAGGGACGAACACGATTTCGCGAACTTCGCAAACGGACTGTGAGCAAGGACCTGGCGGCGCAAACCGCCGGCAGTCCTCATGGCCCGTGGCGCATCGCAAACTCGCCCGCCCTAGCCATTGCTTTGCCGAACGCCTACTTCGCCCAGCTCGGACTTCCGCCTATGGTCGTGCGGTCTTAGCTCAACCCGCCGAACCGCCGTATGCGGACCCGCATGTACGGTGGTGTGGCAGGGGAGGCGGGGCGACCCGTCCCCCTATGCCGATTATCAGGCGAGCCCGCAGCCGTGTATGGTGAAGCGGCAGATCGCGTGGAATAGAACCTCATGCAACGTGAATACCCGAATCACCCGCTAGTCGGCGTGGGCGCCATCATTGTGGACACCAACCGAGTGGCGCTGGTGAAGCGCGGCCAGGCTCCGCTGTTGGGGGAGTGGTCTATCCCCGGCGGCGTGCTGGAGCTTGGCGAAACTCTCCGCCAAGGCGCGGAAAGGGAAGCGCTGGAAGAGACGGGCTTGGTAGTTCGTGCGACCGAACTGCTGGGAGTATTCGATCGCGTGGTGCTGGACAACGAAAAGCGATGCCAGTATCACTACGTGCTGATCGACTTCCTGTGCGAGCCAATTTCCGGAGACTTACACGCCGCCGGAGACGCCGCCGATGCCCGCTGGTTCACGCTAGAAGAAGTGAGCAAACTGGCGCTGCCGCAGGACGCGGCGGCGGTGATCCGGCTGGGATTAGAGAAAGCAGTCAGATAGATTCGGAGTTGTCCGGGGCCTCGTCCTCTTGCCAGGTGTGACGGCAGGATTGGCAAATCCAGCCCTTACGATGAATTGGAAGAGGTAACCCCACGAAGAGGCTACCGTAAGCGATGGGCTTGTAGAGTTCCTCGAAACTGACATCCAGCGACTGGCATCGCGGGCAGTGCGGCTGCTGATAATCTTCGACGCCTTCGATGTCGAAGTTCTCCGGAATGGGTTGATTCAGGATTTCGTTGGCTGTCTCCGCGTTTTCCGCGTCCACCAGCAATTTGATTCCTCCCAGCAAATTCGACCACAACCAATCAACCCGTATGGTATTGTCGTCGCCTAGAAAGGATTCAACTCCGGCCGAATCGAGACTTCCTTTTGCCAGCAAAGCTTCTGGCAAGTCGCGGAACTTACGTAGCAAGATCAGATTTCTCTTTTCTGGCGCAACCGGTGCGGGTTCCGGTTCAGGGAGTTCCAGATCTCGGCGGTGTAATTCGTCGTCAAGCGCTTCCCAGGCGGCATCGCTCAATGCCCAGGGCTGGAGTGCGATTTGCAGCAACTCCCCATCACTCATTTGAGAGTAGTGTCTGGCAAATATCCGCTGCTCGTCTCTTGAGCTGTCAGAAATCATGAGAGGCGAATCATATTCGTAGAGAACCGTAAAAGAAAGCGCGTCGCGTAAGTCGCATAAAAAGAGAACGGCCCGCAAGCTTTCGCCCGCGGGCCGCCCGGTGGACTGTTTGGGTTGACCAAGAGGTGGTCGCTCTATGTGCCCGCCGCGGCCACTTGCCACGACTGGGGACCGCGCTAAAGCGTGGCCACTTCAACGAACTCCGGGTCTGAATCATCGAAGCCTCCGGCTCGACCTTACGCCGGACGCGATCAATCCAATTCACCGGTCGAGTTGCGAAGCTTCTTAGAGCAACCGCCCTAAGTCGCAGCCACCTCACCTGGTCTTTTGCCTCTACTACCACTACAGTCAGAACTTGTCATCAGACCACCTCCTTTCCGGTGTAAACAAAGAATAGTCCATAAGGAAGGCGGGATTCAAGAGGCGGACGGCACAGTGATGATGAGTCAGATTACCGAAGGCCTTGAGGGGAAAGTATTATGGAAGGGACGCATGCCCGATACCTTCATCCTTGCAATTGAAAGCTCGTGCGACGAAACCGCAGCCGCCGTGGTGCGCTCCGGAGAGCGGATTTTGTCGAGCGTGGTGGCATCGCAGATTGCCGTGCATCAACCCTACGGAGGTGTAGTTCCGGAGCTAGCTTCGCGCGAACACTTGCGTGCCATCGTTCCGGTCGTCCGCCGTGCGCTGGCCGATGCCGGCCGAAGCTACGAGTCAGTCGACGCAATCGCCGTCACCCAGGGCCCGGGCCTTGCCGGAGCGCTCCTGGTCGGCATCAGCTACGCCAAAGCGCTGGCGTTCGCGCTCGAAAAGCCGCTGATTGCCGTCAATCATCTCGAAGGCCACATTCATGCCGTGTTGCTCGAAGAGCGGCAAAAGGGGAACCGCGACTTGCGCTTTCCCCTGTTGGCTCTGGTGGTTTCTGGCGGACACACCCATCTTTATCTAGCCGAGCAGCGTGGCGAAAGCTGGTCGTACGAAAACATTGGACACACTCGCGACGACGCAGCCGGCGAAGCCTTCGATAAAGTCGCCAGAGTGCTAGGGCTCGGATATCCCGGTGGCCCGATTATTGACCGACTGTCGTCGTACGGAGATCCGCGAGCGGTGAAGTTTCCACCTTCGCAACTCAAGCGCCCGGACCGCAGGACTCCGGCCCTTTCGCAAAAAGGGCGAAAAGATGGGACACCCTCAGCCTCGGGTGGGATGCGCGAAAGTGTACATCCGCGATTTGATTTTTCTTACAGCGGGATCAAAACCGCCGTTCTCCGCTACGTTGAAACCCACAACATGAAAGAATCCATCGAGGCCAGACGCATGGCGCTGGTCTCCATTTCCAAGCCGAAGCTTGAAGACTACCTGGTGAATTGCGACCATGAAACGCTCGACCTGGTTGCGTCCTTTCAGCGGGCGATGGTCGAAGACCTGGTTGGCAAGACGCTGGCCGCAGCGCGCGCCTGCGACGTTGCAACCTTGTTCGTCACCGGAGGGGTGGCCGCCAACAACGAACTCCGCCAGACTTTCGAGCGAGAATCTGCAGCAGAAGGATTGCCGGTATTTTTCCCCTCGCGCCCGCTTTCGACGGACAATGCAGCGATGATCGCCGCCGCCGCGTATCCAAAGTTTGTGACCGGAGATTTCGCCGCAATGGATTTTTCTGCGGAAGCAGGGATGACGCTGAAATAGCTGTCAGCCATCAGCGAGGTCAACCATTCTGGTCTCTACGCGTTTGCCGAGAGCTGACAGCTGAGAACTAAAGCCAAGAGCTAGCTCTCCTCCACCGTGCTCTCTTCAATTCCCATGTCCTTGAACTCGCTGGAGTCGAACACCTCTCCGCATTCCAGGCATTCAACGAATTCGGCATCTTCTTCGCGGGCTACCACCCGCACACGTGGATGCTTGCACGGCCCTGCACCGCTGCTAGTTTCCGGAGGTTGAGGAGAGCGGGATGGAGTCATGGACGGACGGAATGGAATCATAGATTCCAGCTTTGGCTCAGCCGCCTGAGTGGCACTGAGGCTTTTCACAGCCGGAATTGGCCGTATTCTTCGCCGGAAACGCGCGATTGTCAAGCCCTGAAATCAACGCCGGGAACTTCCCGAAAGAAATGATCCTGGCCAGTCTGTCCAGGGCAAGTCTGGATATCCGACCGAAATTATCGTGAACTTGTAACCCATTCATCTGCTTGGAATTACCATTCACTGCGCCTTACCGCCGTTCGCTGTCGGCGCTTGTGTGTGCCGGATAAGGGCGTTACAATTTAGATATCCGACTAGTTAGGTCGGATATGGCTGTGCTGAAAACCGACATGCTCAAGCTGACCAAAAAGGCCGATTACGGGTTGATGGCCATGAAGCATTTGGCCGAGCATGCGCACGAAGGTGCGTGCAGTGCCAAAGATGTCGCCGCAAGCTACGGCATTCCGCCCGAGGCGCTGGCCAAAATTCTGCAGCGTCTGGTGAAAGCCGGACTGCTGCACTCGCAGCACGGCACCAATGGCGGATACGTTTTGGCCCGCAGTGCGGAGACCATTTCGGCGTTCGAAGTCATCCGGGCCATTGATGGACCTTTGTTTATCACATCGTGCATCACCGTCCGCGGTGAGTGCGGTCAAGTCGATCGCTGCACCATTCGCGAACCGTTGCGCCGGGTGAACGACAGCATCGAACAGGTCCTGCGGCGCATCAAGATATCGCACATGAAAGAAGAAGACGATGTCAGCGGACCCGCGGCTCAGATGAGCGCGGAACTGGTAAGAATCAGAAACTAAGCAGAGAGGCAATCATGAGCACGCAAGTGACGACTTTCCCACCGGTAGAAATCGGCGTACAAACCGACGCACAAACAAAGACGCAGCCGACCAATGGCCATGCCGTAACCCTGCCTATTTACATGGACAACCACGCCACCACGCCGGTAGACCCACGCGTCCTCGAAGAGATGTTGCCGTATTTCACCAACAAGTTCGGCAATGCCGCCAGCCGCAACCATTCTTTCGGATGGGCGGGGGAAGAGGCCATCGAGACCGCGCGCGAGCGCATTGCGAAGCTGATCGGCGCGACTCCGAAAGAGATCATTTTTACTTCAGGCGCGACAGAAAGTGACAACCTGGCAATCAAGGGCGTCGCCGAAATGTATCGCGAAAAGGGCAACCACATCATTACCGCTGTCACCGAGCATAAAGCGGTCCTTGATACCTGCAAGCGCCTGGAAAAATACGGTTTTCGCGTGACCTATCTGCCGGTGCAGAAAGACGGCTTGGTTGATCTCGACGACCTCAAGCGCGCCATGGACGAGAAAACCATTCTAGTAACCATCATGGCGGCGAACAACGAAATTGGGGTAGTGCAGCCGATCGCAGAAATCGGAAAGCTTTGTCATGAGAAGGGTGTGATCTTCCATACCGACGCAACCCAGTACGTTGGCAAGGTTCCGATGGATGTAATCAAGCAGAACCTTGACCTGGTTTCGATTTCAGGCCACAAAATGTACGGACCCAAAGGTGTGGGAGCGCTTTACGTGCGCCGCAAGAATCCGCGAGTGCAGCTTTCGCCCCTCATTGACGGCGGCGGCCACGAACGTGGCATGCGATCAGGCACGCTGAACGTTCCCGGCATCGCTGGTCTCGGCAAGGCGTGCGCTATCTGTTCCGAAGAGATGCCGCAAGAATCCTGCCGTATGGCCGGACTACGCAACCGGCTTCGCGACAAGATCATGTCGAGTCTGGACGAGGTTTACATCAACGGCTCCATGGAGCATCGGCTGCCTAATAATCTCAACATCAGCTTTGCTTACGTAGAAGGCGAGTCCTTGCTGATGGGTATCAATGACATCGCGGTTTCGAGCGGTTCCGCCTGCACCTCTGCGACACTGGAACCATCGTATGTATTGAAGGCTCTGGGTACTGGAGATGATCTGGCACACAGTTCGATCCGCTTCGGACTCGGCCGCTTCAATACCGAAGCGGAAGTGGATTACGTTGCTGCGCGTGTCACGGAGACAGTGCAGCGGCTGCGTGAACTCTCGCCACTCTACGAAATGGCGAAAGAAGGAATTGATTTGAAATCAGTAAAGTGGGCAGGGGAGTAAGTTCCGAAGCTTTTGTAGAGTCAAGATTCTTGAATTAGGAGAAGCGAATGTCATATAGCGAAAAGGTAATTGATCACTACAACAATCCGCGCAACGTCGGTTCCATGGACAAGCAGAGTTCTGACGTGGGCACCGGCCTAGTGGGCGCACCCGAATGCGGCGACGTTATGAAGCTGCAGATCAAGGTCAACCCCGAAACCAACGTCATTGAAGATGCCAAGTTCAAGACCTTCGGCTGCGGCTCAGCGATTGCTTCGTCTTCGCTCGCGACCGAATGGGTCAAGGGCAAAACCATCGCCGAAGCCCTCACCATCAAGAATACCGAGATTGTGAAAGAACTTGCGCTGCCTCCGGTCAAGATTCACTGTTCGGTGCTGGCGGAAGACGCAATACGCGCAGCCATCGGCGATTGGAAGAAGAAGCAGGCGTCGGCCGTGCCGGTCGCAGTCGAAGCGAAGTAGTCTGTTCCGCCCTTTCGCAAGAGCGCGAAATGGGCGGAGCGCCGGTGCGCGTTTGAGTAAAGCGCATTTGAGCATGAGTAAATTGAGTAAATGATGACCACGATAACTGCAGAACCTGCAAAAGCGACAACGCCCGCCAAGGGCATCCAGGTCACCGACCGGGCGATCGCGAAGATCCGCTCTGCGATGGCCAAGGAAGGCGTGTCCCCGGAGCAGGGCGGTTTGCGCGTGGGCGTGCAGGGCGGTGGCTGTTCGGGCCTGAGCTACAACATTCGCTTCGATTCCCAGCCCCGCGAGCGCGACCGCATCTTCCAGTTCGACGATATCCGGGTCTTTGTCGATCCGAAATCGTTTATCTACCTGCACGGAATGACGCTCGATTATCAGGAGACCCTGATGCAGCAAGGCTTCGCCTTCGTGAATCCGAATGCGAATAAATCCTGCGGCTGCGGAACGTCGTTCTCGTAGTGCTTGTGTAGCGCGGGCGCCTCGCCCGCGAGGCCCGCTCCCAGATACAGCTGTTGAGCAGGAAGATGTGTCGGTTGAAAAGATTTTCATGGCCATTGAAACCAACATGACGGTGCTCGCAGCAGAGCAAAACTGCTGGTCGTGCGGCGACATGCGCGCGGCGCAGTTCTGCCAGTCTTGCGGCAGAGTGCAGCCACCGAAGCCGGTGGACTACTTCACGTTCTTCGGATTGCCACGAAAGCTGAACATCAACACCGTGGCCCTGGAGCGGGAGTTCTACGCATTGAGCCGCAAGCTGCATCCCGACGCTAATGCCGGCCACGATCCTCGGGAGCAGGAGTGGAGCCTGGAACAAAGTTCGCGTCTGAATGATGCCTACCGCATTCTGAAAGACCCGATCCGCCGGACGGAATATCTGCTGAAGCTGGAAGGCGTCGAACTCGAAGGCCAGTCGAAGGCCGCAACCGAAGCAGCACGCAAGACGGGCGAGAAGAAACAAATCGTCCCGCCCGACCTCCTGGAAGAAGTTTTTGAATTGAATATGCAGCTCGAAGAGCTTCGCGCAAACAAGAAGCTGGGCGAAGAAGATCCAGCGCTGATCGTAGAACTGCAGCAGCACAAAACCACCCTGGAAGCGAAATTCGGAGCGCTGTTCGATGAATTACAAGGCTACTGGAATGCCTGGGATGCCGCCGCAGATTCCGGCAATGGAGCCGAAATCCGCCGTGTCCGTGACCAGATGGTGAACCTATTGAACCGCCGCAGCTATATCAGGAATCTGGTGAGGGACGTGAATGAGGCACTCGGGAATTGAAGATTTGAGATTGCAGAGTTTAGATTTCGATGAATCTGCAATCTCAAATCTACGATCTGAAATCGTTTTTAATGGCATCTTCTAACCGCATCGTCGGCATCGACCTCGGTACCACCAACTCCCTGGTGGCGTTCATGCAAGGGGCATCGCCCGTCGTAATTCCCGGTGAGGACGGAGTGAACCTGGTGCCGTCCGTAGTCGCGCTCGATGAAAGTGACAAGATAATCGTCGGAAACGCCGCCCGCAGGTATTTGATCGAGACCCCGGAACGCTCCGTGTACTCGATCAAACGCCTGATGGGGCGCGGGGTTGAAGACATTCAAGACGAACTGGGCCTTTTTCCGTTCCGGCTGGCGGATGACCTTGCCTCCGGCGAAGTCCTGCGCATCAAGCTTGGTGACAAGAGCTTCACTCCTCCAGAAATCTCTGCTTACATTCTGCGTCAGCTAAAACGCAATGCCGAACGTTTCTTCAGCGAACCAGTCACCCAGGCGGTCATCACTGTCCCCGCTTACTTCAATGACGCGCAGCGCCAGGCGACAAAAGATGCCGGACGCATCGCCGGACTCGAAGTTCTCCGCCTGGTGAACGAACCAACTGCCGCATCGCTAGCGTATGGCCTCGACCAAAAACAGAACGGAATCGTTGCAGTTTACGATCTCGGCGGCGGAACATTCGATATTTCCATTCTCCGCCTGCACGACGGTATTTTCGAAGTGATTGCCACCAACGGCGACACCCACCTCGGCGGCGACGACATTGACAACCTCATGATCTGCATCGCGCTCGATGACATTCGCGGCGATCTCGGATTGGACGTTTCCCGCAACGGCGAGGTCGTGGCTGGAATCCGCAAGGCCGTCATCGAGGCGAAGATTGCACTCTCTGAGCAGGAGTCAACCAAGCTGGATATCGAACTCCCCGGCGGGAGGCACTACCAGCGCGAAGTCACTCGCGAGCAGTTCGAACAACTCGCCGCACCGGTAATTGACCGCACCGTTGCTCCCTGCAAACAGGCGCTGAAGGATGCTGCCCTGAAGCCGGAACTGATTGACGAGGTTGTACTAGTTGGCGGTTCAACCCGAATTCCCCGGGTTCGCGCTCTTGTCGAGCAGTTGTTCCGGCGTAAACCGCACACCGGCCTGAATCCCGACGAAGTGGTCGCACTCGGCGCGGCGGTCCAGGCCAATATTCTTTCCGGCGGCTCCCAAGCCACGGAGAATATGCTGTTGCTCGATGTGACCCCGCTTTCGCTGGGCATCGAAGTAGCCGGCGGTGTGACTGACAAAATCATTTTGCGCAACTCGACTATTCCGGCGTCGGCAACGCAGCATTACACCACCCAAGTTGACGGCCAGACCAACGTCGCCATCCACGTCGTGCAAGGCGAACGCGAACTGGCGAAGGATTGCCGCTCCCTCGCGCGCTTCGACCTGAAAGGCATTCCGCCCATGTCTGCAGGCATGCCCCGCATCGAAGTGAAATTCCTGATCGACGCGAATGGAATCCTGCATGTTTCAGCCCGCGAGCAGCGGAGCGGCAAAGCTGCCGAAGTCGAAGTCCAGCCCAGTTACGGCTTGACCGACGACCAGGTTGAAAGCATGATTCTCGAATCCTTCGACCAGGCCGAAGAAGATTTTCGCCAACGTCAGGTGATCGAAGCGCGCAACGAAGTGCAGACGATTCTTGCGGCGCTCGAAAAAGGCAAGAAGAGCCCGGCGTGGGGACAACTCACCACGGACGAGAAGCAGCGCATCGCAAAACTGGAGCGAGCGTTGCGCGAAACCGAGCCGAGTGACGATCACCAGAAAATTCGCAATACGATCGACGCTCTGAATCAGGGAACCATGCGCCTCGCGGAGCTGATGATGGATAGCGCAGTCTCCACCGCTCTCAAGGGCAAGAACATGGATGAGACCGACTTGGGCGAAGGCCCTAGCGCACCTCATCCCGTGGGCAAAGCAGAATTTAAGTAATCCGCGATACTCTCCACGGTAAAGGTTTTGACCGCAGAGAGCATGAGCGCAGAGTAGGAGTGTTAATGGCGGAACAGAAAACACAATCAGCGGGAACCGCAACCATGGATGCGCCGGGGGAAAATACGGTCGAAGTCGTATTTCTTCCCGAGGGCAAGAGCGTGCTGTTCGAGTGCGGCAAAATGCCCTATAAAGACCACGGCAAAGAGCAGTCCATTCTCGATGTCGCGCTGAACAATGGCATCCGCCTCGACCACGCCTGCGGGGGCAATTGCGCCTGCACTACCTGCCACGTGTGGGTGAAAGAAGGCGCGCAAAATCTCACCGAGATGGACGACGACGAAGCCGACCGCCTCGACATGGCCGCCGATCTGCAGCTTAATTCGCGCCTGGGATGCCAGGCCGTGATCACCAAGCCGGGTAAAGTTGTCGTAGAAATTCCTGCCTGGAACAGGAATTACGTTTCAGAAGAACACTAAATCTTTACCGCCGAGCACGCCGAGTTCGCAGAGAAACGCCTTAAGACATCATTTTCTCTGCGGCTCGGCGTACTCGGCGGTTAGATGCTTTTTGCTCGAGAAAAGAGAAATGGCCAAAGACCTAACCTGGGACAACGCCGAAGACATCGGGATTCTTCTCTCCGAGAAGCATCCGGAGACCGATCCGCTCACTGTCCGCTTCACCGATCTGCATCGCTACGTGACCGAGTTGCCGGAATTTAAGGACGATCCCAAGAAGTCGACCGAAGGCAAGCTGGAAGCCATTCAGATGGCGTGGCACGAAGAGTACGAAGACGCGCAGTAAAAGCTTTCACCGCCGAACACACCTAGTTCGCCGAGAAAACCTCAAAAGAAATTTCTCTGCGATCTCGCCGTTCTCAACGATGAAATGCCTGTGACTTAGCCCGCAGTGGCCGCCTCCGGCTCCTCCACCGTCGCTCCCCGCAGAAACTTCGCCGCTTCTTCCGGAGGCGTCGGATTAATATAGAACCCCGTTCCCCACTCGAACCCCGCGGTCTTGGTTAGCTTAGGCATGAACTCGATGTGCCAGTGATAGTGCTCGTTCGCTGAGTCCTGCGTCGGCGAACTATGAATCACCAGGTTATACGGAGGACTATCCAACACCTGGTTGGCCTTGTTTAGCAGCACGCGGATCGCCTTCGCCAGATTCTCGAACATGTGCGACGACGAGTTCTCGAACGCCGACTCATGCTCCTTGGGCAGAATCCAGGTCTCAAATGGAAAACGCGGCGCGTAGGGAGCTAGCGTCAGGAAGTCTTCATTCTCGGCGACTACTCGAACTCCGGCTTCCGTTTCCTGCTGCACAATGTCGCAGAAAACGCAGCGCTCTTTGTAGATGTAATACTGCTTGGCGCCTTCGATTTCTTCAGCCACATAAATTGGCACGATGGGCAGTGCAATCAACTGCGAGTGTGCGTGCTCCAGTGACGCTCCCGCCGCTTCGCCGTGGTTCTTAAAGATCAAGATGTACTTAAACCGGCGGTCTTTTTTCAGATCGAGAATGCGGTCGCGAAAAGCCCACAGCACATCCTCGATCTTTTTCGGAGGCAGCGTAGCCAGGGTCGCATTGTGATCGTTGGTTTCAATAATAACTTCGTGCGCGCCGATTCCGTTCATCTTGTCGAACATACCCTCGGCTTGGCGGTTGAGAGTGCCTTCAATTCCCAGAGCAGGGAACTTATTCGGTACCACGCGCACCGTCCAGCCCGGAGTGTCACGCGGCGCCGGAGGTCCGCCATTCTGGTTTGGCCGGTAGGCCTGGATTTCCGGCGGAGTTTTGCTTTCGTTTCCGAAGCAGAAGGGGCAGAATCCACCCTTCATCTTTACGGCATCGCGGGTAAAGTCAGTTGGGCGTTTGGCGCGGTCGGTCGAAATAATGACCCAGCGGCCGACGATGGGGTCTTTTCTGAGTTCGGGCAAGTAATCGTTTCCTCCAGCCCGCTGCCACCCGGGGTGCAAGTATTCTACGACGAGAGCAGGGCATTCTGGAATAGTTCAATAGTCGGATGGTCCGCGTCTTGACCTCGATGAAACAGAGCACGTCCTTATCCCAGCCGATCAGGTCAATCGCTCCATGATGTCGCGCTGTGCGGAAATTGCGTGCCACCATGACGTACCCGCGCCGCCGCAGATAGAAATATGCATCTTCCTTGCCGCGCCGTCCAGTGACTTGGTAGGCGGGAGTCTGGACACCCTCGGCGGACGTCTTACCGATAAGCCGATCCAGCCCCTGCACTAGGCTTCGTGTAATGCGGCCCGAGAGCATAGTTCCAGCCTACGCTTGCGGTCCATCACGCGCAGTGACATCCGTCACAACTGCGAGCTGTGGATTTCCTGTGTCCTCTCAACCATCCCGCTCCCCGGAGCCCTCAGCCATTCCCAATGCTTGCTCAGGCGTCCGCATCACCACGAAGAACAGGAATATAGCGCTTGGCCAAAGTTGCAAGAATAGCCGGTTCAATGAACACTTCAGGTGCCAATGCAGGCCCTAGGGGGTCATGATGTATATCGCGAAATAGCCTGCCAGCATGAAACCCACAGCAATTGTTGAAATGCGAATTCCGGATTCACTTTCGCCGTGGGCGCGCCTACCGACAAGAAAATAGTAGCCGGCGAGCATCACCGTGGCCGGGGACGAGCCACCATTGACCAAACAGGAAATGGCGCCAGCGCGTATTGCGCCGAATAATACTCGGCAAGGCTGGTCTGACTTGAGTCCCCAATGTATCCCACGACTCCCCGTTTCGGCAGCGTCCGGCGCATATCGGCGAACCGCGCATCAGAGTGTCTGGCGATTTCTCTGGTCGGATCTTGCAGTGGGAGTGGGCCCGGGGGGTGGTCAGTAGGCGAAGTGTGGACAGCACGCACAGCAGCGCCGTGGCTGCGATGGTTATCGATGCCCTTCCGTGGTGCGGTAGTGCGGTCGGTTTGCCCAGCTCCAGTGGCGGGATCCGTGACTGCATTCACAAACATGGTAGCAAACGGGGCTGAGGCTCTATGTTGCTACCGCGGGGCGGAGCGGGGAGTCGGCTGCTGCGGCCTTCCCCCATCCGCGCTTCCACTTTGAGAGAGTGCGGGCAGGAATATCCTACTTCCCCGCTAACTGCACGCACTCCTCCAGTACGTCAATCGCTACGTCTGCCTGTTCTTTGGTGGTAATCAGCGGAGGCGCAATGCGGATGGTGCTGACCCCGCAGCCGAGGAACAGAACGCCGCGTTCGAATGCCAGCTCAACGATGCGGTCGCGCTCGGCGGAGGCCGGGGTCTTGGTCTGCCTGTCGGTCACCAGTTCGACGCCGACCATCAGGCCGCGCCCGCGGACTTCGCCGACCAGCCGATATTTCGCAGGCCAGTCCGCCATGCGCTTCAGCATGTGATCGCCGACTTTCTCCGCGTTGCGCAGCAGTCCTTCGCGTTCGATCACGTCAATCGTCGCCAGCGACGCCGCAATGCACACTGGGTTGCCGCCAAAAGTCGAAGCGTGCGATCCCGGCACCCAGTCCATAATCTCGGCCTTGCTGAGCGTGATCCCCAGCGGCATTCCTGACGCGATGCCTTTCGCCATGCAGATAATGTCAGGCTGCACTCCGGTGTGCTCGATGGCCCACCACTTTCCCGTGCGGCCAGCGCCACTTTGTACTTCATCAGCAACCAGAAGAATTCCGTGACGATCGCATATTCTCCGCAATTCCCGCATGAACACCGTTGGCGCGGGGACATATCCGCCTTCGCCCTGCACCGGCTCGACGAAGATCGCCGCGACTTCCTCCGGTGCCACAGTCGTCTTAAACACCTTGTCTTCAATGAAACGCGCGCAGGCCAGGGCATCCTGCTCACCTTTGCGATAAACGTCGGGATAGAGAACATGCGTTACTCCCGGAAGCGGCGGCCCGAAACGGCGCCTCTGCTGTGGTTTTGACGCGGTGAGCGATAGCGCTCCCATTGTCCGGCCATGGAACGCGCCAAAAAACGCAATCACGTTCTGCCGCTTGGTGTGATAGCGCGCCAGCTTCAGGGCGCACTCAACCGCCTCCGCCCCAGAGTTGCCGTAGTACACGCGATGCGGCCCGGGCATGGGCGCAATTTTCGACAACCGCTCGGCCAACGTGACCAGGCTCTCGTAATAAAAATCCGTACCCGACATGTGGATCAACTCGCCCGCCTGCTTTCGGATGGCGGCGACCACGTCAGGATGGCAGTGACCGGTAGAAGTCACGGCAATGCCGGATGAGAAATCAAAAAACTCGTTGCCGTCCACATCAGTGACGACGATGCCGTGGCCTTGCTTGGCCACCAGCGGATAGGAACGTGTATAGGACGGCGAAATGAATTGATCGTCGCCTGCGAGCACGCGCTTGGCGTGGGGGCCCGGCAGAGCGGTCGTGATCTTTGGTCCGTCGATCCGCCCGTCAATTACGGCGCCGGTCATGGTCTTGGTGGTCATGGAATCCTCCTATAGGTAAGCTGGTCGTTCTTCTATGGTCGTTGGCCGAGCCCACTTTTAAGGCGGACCCCGGCCTCACACAAACTGAGGAGGATTGAAATTAGTCGCTACCGAAAAGGCTGGGACGCACTTGCGAAGGCAGGACTGCCAGATACCGGCGCGGACACACCAGCATATGCAGCCAGCACGCGGGCAGGTGCGAATTGGGGTTCTTGAATCTCACTAGACATAATTATATCCATGCCCGACCGGCGGCGTAACCCCCTAGGGTGCTGTCCGTTGGTCATTATGAATGTGCAAGTTCAGAGGACATAGTCCAGGACCAGCGTCTCAAAGCCGGTTACTCGCTGGAAAACCGGGTCATTGGTAATCAAACCGGAGACTGTCGTATGGGCGGCAGTTGCCGCTTGCAGCGCGTCCGGACTTCTCAGGCCATGCGCGGCCCGAATTCGAGCGGCAACGTCGGCGACTTCCAGCGTTGGAGCGATCCAGTCCAGGTTGGGGTATGTGGAAAGTAGCGCGTAGAACTCGTCTGCGCGTCGCTGGTCGCCATCGCGGTAGGGCTGAACCAGCAACTCAGTCATCGTGATAGTGGAAGTTACAGCTCTTCCTGTGGGCTGTTCCAGCCAGGAAAAAACGCGGTCAGTTAGGCTGGCGTACCGCGGGTTATTTTCGAGTTGATAAATGAAGACGCTGGTGTCGAGCGCAATCCGGCGGTGACGCCGGAGAAATGCGTCGAGCCGCGCTACTCCCAACCCTGGCGTTCCTTTTGCAGATGGTCCTTGGGGTAACGGCTTTGGCCCAGGCCGCGAATGGCGGCATGATGCGATTTTGGCTTTTGCAGGACCAGAACCCGCTCTCCGCGAACCACGACGAGGATCTTGTCGCCTGGTTTCACGTGCAATGCTTGACGAGCCTCGCGAGGGATCACGATCTGGTTCTTCGTGGAAAGTTTGGCTTCCGGCATCACTTTACATATTGTCATTAGGTAAAGTGATAAATGTCAACCAAAATTTACTTTGTTTGATCACTTCGCCTCATGAATTCTGAATCGTCGGGAAGCGGCGTCTCGTCTTATATGCTTTAACCACCTCCATGCCCTCCACTGCCCCATCCCGCTTCGTGCTGGCCCTTAACTTCGGCCTGGTTTATCTTTTCTGGGGATCGACCTATCTCGGCATTGGGATCGCCATTGAGCACATTCCGCCGGCACTGATGTGTGCCACCCGCTTCACTATCGCGGGCGTCATTATGCTGGGTTATTGCCTCGTGGCCGGGAAGAATATCCGCTTTAGCGCGCGCGAGTTACTGCAACTGGCGATTGTGGGCAATCTACTGCTACTCGGCGGGAACCTCACGCTCTCGTATGCGGAGCTCTACGTTCCCACGGGACTGGCCGCCCTGCTGATCGCGATTACGCCGCTATGGTTCCTGGTGCTGGATTCGTTGCTGCTCGGGCATCATCGGATGTCGGGCCGTGGCTTGGCCGGGCTGGCGCTGGGAATGGTGGGCACTGTGGTGTTGCTGTGGCCTGATCTCCACGCCACTGGAGCCCTGGGCCGCAAGCAATTGTGGTATGCACTGGCGCTGAACGGGGGCGCTTTCGTGTGGGCGTTCGGCTCGGTGCTGTCCAAGAAATGGCAATCCGGCGGCCCCAGCTTCGGCGCCACCAGTTGGCAGGTTTTTTTCGCCGGGATGGGGAACCTGATTTTCGCACTCTTCAAACATGATTTCGCGCGCGTCGTCTGGACCCCTCGCGGGGTCGCGGCGGTTGCATATCTCATCGTTGGTGGATCGCTGATCGGCTACACCGCGTACATCTATATTCTTGGGCACGCGCCCACCGCAAAGGTCTCGACCTACGCCTACGTGAATCCGGTAGTCGCCGTCTTCCTGGGATGGCTGGTGCTGCACGAAAAGATAGACGGTTACATTCTCGGCGGGAGTGCAATCATCATCGCCTCAGTGATTCTGGTAACCAGTTCCAGTGTGACCAAGAAGGTAGAAAGACAAACAGCGGTTGCCGCTGCGGATTGAAATCATCGGGTGATCGGGCGATCGGAAATCTCCACGATCTGTGTGGGTCGGAGACTCTTGTCCGACGCCTTTGACTCTGAGGTTGGCAAGCTGAACGGAGGAGATTTGCTGTCATTGTCGGAAAGGAGTATCCGATCCACCACATGGGATTCTCAGGTCACCCGATGACCCGATGCTCACGTAAGATACTGACATGCCAGCATGTGTAAGTTGCGGGCGCGAAATACCGCCGGCTCCCGCGGGAGAATTGAATATCTGCCCCGAATGTCGGACGGCGATTCTTGCCCGCGCGCCATCGCAAAGCCCGGTGCCCGCCCGCCGCCGCTCCGCTGCACTGGAGCACATGCCGGTCACCTCTGTTCTCATCGGACTTAACGTTTTGGTTTTCGTTTTGATGACGCTCTCCGGCGCCTCGTTGACCACTCCGCAACTCCAGCAGCTCGTAAAGTGGGGCGCCGACTGGGGTCCCTACACTCTTACGACCCAGCCCTGGCGCATTCTTACATCCAATTATGTGCATATCGGAATCATCCACGTTGCGCTGAATATGTGGTGTTTGTGGAATCTGGGGGCTCTGGCGGAGCGAATTTTCGATCGCTGGACTTACCTTCTGACTTACACAGCTTGCGGAATCGGTGGCAGTATCCTGGGTATCTGGTGGCACCCTGAGACAGTGGAAGCGGGCGCTTCAGGCGCGATTTTCGGGATTGCCGGTGCGCTGATTGCCGCTCTCTACTTGGGTCGCTTGCCGGTTCCTCCCAGTGCCCTCAAGGCAACTCTCAAGAGCCTCTTGTCTTTCGCCGGATACAACTTGTTTTTCGGGGCCGTCGTCCCCGGCATTTCCAATGCCGCGCATTTAGGTGGTCTTGTTACCGGCTTGGGCCTAGGCGCGGTACTTGCACCTCGCCTCACGGCACCCGCCGACGAGAGAAACTCTTGGCGCCGATTGATTTTTATCGCAGCTGGCGTTTTGCTATTCGCGCTCTTTTACTTCGTCCGTCGTGCTGTTTTGCACGCGGCCATGGGTTCGGAAGGACCGTGATTCTACTCTTCTCCCGCGTTTTCTTCTTCTGTAACCAACTCCACCGCCCGGGTTGGCACCGCGAAAGTAAACTTTTGCTCCCCCTTAGGCTCAAAAGTCACGCGTGACGGTGCGCGCTGCCAAATCGGAGTCCCGCATTTTGCTTCCTGCGTGTCGGCGCCGGCGCCGCCCAATGCTTTCTTCAGCAGTGGCTTTCGCCTGCCGAGTTGCACGAGGATCGCCGACCCTTTCTTGCCGTCGTCGGAGACCCCGCAATAGGCGGCATAGTCCCGAAACCATGCAGCCTCAGAATTGCAAGGATCGAGCCCCGGCAATGGGACCGGTTGCACCTTGCCGCTGGCGGTTGACGAGCAGCCATCCGCCTCGCTCCCAACGCCATCGCTCTGGTACCGTCTCTTGGGGAAGAGAATCATTCAGGCGAAAGACACGCTGCAGTACAAAAGTACGATCGGTCACATCGTGCGGCGGCCCAGTGGTGAACTCTTTGGGTTGGCCGTCGACCAGGAGCGCGTGAACCTTCAAATCCAGCGCCGTGCGCTCGTCTTCGCCTACCATCAACTTCACCGTCGTCCACTTGCCCAAGGCAAGCACGTGCTGCTTGGGAGCGGCTACGCCGATTCGCCCGAGCAACAGAACATAAACCAACAATCCGCACACCGTCTTCATGAGTCCAAGATAAGCACCGGCAGCGCGTCGAGCGCAAGGACATGCAACCCATCCGAGCGTTTTGCATCCCAGAGTGGGAATTCCATGGAACACCAAGTTTCTCCTAAAACGTTTTTTTCGCTTACAATAAAACCGTTAGAGCACCACTCATGGACTCTGCCCGGAAGTTTTCCACGATTCATGCCCGTGGCCATCAGGCCACGAGTGATCTCTCTCTGCGCCGCCGCCTTCCTCGCGTGCTGGTAGTGGACGACAATCCCAATACCATGACCCTGATGCGCGACCTGCTTTCTGCGCGCGGATACGACGTCGTCGCGGTTCCCGATGCTGCCCAGGCCGAAGCAGAAATTCTCAGCCGCGTTCCGGATCTGGTCCTGTCCGACGTGGTCATGCCCGGCAAGTCTGGATATGAGCTCTGTCGCGAATTAAAGGAAAACCCTGCCACCCGGCTGGTTCCGTTCGTGCTGATCACCGGGCTTAGCGAGCGCGAAGACCGGGTGCGCGGCATCGAGGCTGGCGCCGATGATTTTTTGAGCAAGCCCATCTTTCCGGAAGAGCTTTTCGCCCGCGTGAAGTCACTCCTCAAGCTGAAGGAATTTACTGACGAACTGGAAACCGCCGAAAGCGTTCTCTGCACTCTCGGTCTAAGCGTCGAAAGCCGTGACCCGTACACCGAAGGGCATTGCGAGCGCCTGGCAGGGAACGCCAGCAATCTGGGCCGCCATATTCATCTGGATGAAGAAGAGATCGTCGCCCTGCGCCGCGGAGGCTATCTCCACGATCTGGGCAAGATCGCGGTCCCGGACGAGATCCTGAAAAAGGGCGCAAACCTTACACCAGAAGAATGGGCGATCATGAAGCGCCATCCCATCACCGGCGAAAACATTTGCCGGCCGCTAAAGTCTTTGCGCTTTGTGCTGCCCATCATTCGCAGTCACCACGAACACTTCGACGGCAGCGGATATCCCGACGCCCTCGAAGGCCGCGACATTCCTCTGCTTGCCCGGATACTGCAGGTGGTTGACGTCTATGATGCGCTACGCACTGCCCGTCCCTACAAGCCCGCACTAAGCCACGATCAGGCGGCGCTTACCATGCGCGACGAAGCCCATGCCGGACTGTGGGATCAAGACCTGGTGGCGGAATTCTTTTCCATGCTGGAGAAGCAACGCCAGGTCGCCTAGTTCCCACCGGCCAGAACCTCCCGTGACGGGGAAACTCCAAGCCTGATTCTAAATGGATGGCCTCCGCATTCCCCCTCTCCCATTCACGTGATACCTTCTCATAGTCGCGGCCGTCGCGTTACCTGACGGCTGATAGCTGACGGCTGATGCCTACCTACAGCTTCATCATTCCTGCCTACAACGAGGGCGCCCGCCTGGGATCAACCCTCGACCGCGTTCTCAACTACATTGCTGCTTGCGGCTGGGATGCCGAGGTGGTGGTGGTGAACGACGGCTCGCGCGATCAAACGGCCGACCTGGTCCGGGCGAGCGCTCAGGCGCATCCTGAGCTGCGGTTGATTGAAAATCCGGGTAATCGCGGCAAGGGGTACAGCGTCCGCAACGGCATGTTAAACGCGAGAGGCGAGGTGCTGGTATTCAGCGACGCCGACCTGTCTTCGCCGATCGAAGAGGCCAATAAGCTTTTTGCTGCGATTGACGCAGGCTCCGATATCGCTATTGGATCACGCTGGTTGCAGCCGGAAATGCAAACTCACCGGCAGTCGCTGTTACGCCAGTTCTATGGACGGCTTTTCAACTTGGCCCTGCGAGTGCTGCTCGGTCTGAATTTCAAAGACACACAGTGCGGATTCAAGGCGTTCACCCGCAGCGCGGCCCAGGCGACTTTTCCTCTGCAGAGAATCGAGCGCTGGGGTTTCGATCCTGAGTTGTTGTATCTCGCCCGCCGCGCTGGATTGAAAGTGCAGGAAGTACCTGTCGCCTGGGCCCACGTTGAGGGAACGCGCCTCAGCCCGCTGCGCGATGGCCTCCGTATGTTTGGGGAAGTATTGAAGATCCGTTGGAACTCTTTAACCGGAAAATATTCGGGACCAAAAAACTAAGATCTAGGCTGGAACGCGCTCAGAACCCAGCGGCCTTGGGGAACGCGTTCGGACGGGCCGCCACTCCCACGCCTTTCTCAAAAACAATCGTCATCTTTTGCGCGCAGTTTTCACACAGCCAGTAGAACTCAATGCGGCGGAGAGGTTTTTTCTTTTCGTCATCGTTGCCCAGAGCGCGGCGGCGTTCAAGTCCGGCCTCGGTCTCTAAACGAAAAAGCTTTCCTTGGTGGAAATAGCGGAAGGTTGCAGCGCAACCGGGGTTGGCGCATTTGGAAACCACAACGCCTCCCATCAACAAATTCTGAATCTGCTAAATATTTTACTCCCGTTTTTCCGAATGCAAGCGTTCTTCAAATTAAATCTATGGAAAACTTTGTTGCAAATTGGGAAGTCGCTAGAGCCGGTTGATGAGCGATGCGACGTATCCTGCGCCAAAGCCGTTATCAATATTCACAACACTCACGTTCGATGCGCAGGAATTCATCATTCCCAGCAGTGCGGCCAGCCCTTGAAACGCAGCCCCGTAACCCACACTGGTCGGCACCGCAATCACCGGAGCCCCGATAAGTCCGCCCACCACACTGGGCAAAGCGCCCTCCATCCCAGCGCAGACGATAACTACCCGAGCCCGGCTGAGAATTTTCTGATGCGCCAGCAGGCGGTGGATCCCCGCCACTCCCACATCGTAGATTCGCTCCACCTGGTTGCCCATGAGTTCTGCCGTGACCACCGCTTCGTCCGCAACTGGGATATCACTGGTCCCCGCCGAAACCACCGCAATCACTCCTTTGCCGTAAAGTTTGCGATCGCGTCGCAGCAGGATGGCCCGGGCCGCCACTTCATATTTCACCCCGCGCACAACTTTCTTCACCGCTGCGAATTGGTCTCTCGTAGCCCGAGTGGCGAGAACGTTCTTCCCATGCTTCGCCAACCGTTTGAAAATCTCCGCGACTTGCCCCGGCGTTTTCCGTTCCCCGA
>Ga0185299_10003453_pt1 | contig 20961 bp, 16 predicted proteins | sample PaiPotPPA55metaG_FD_128002 | JGI IMG/M metagenome (GOLD analysis project Ga0185299, IMG submission 128002) | Iron sulfur acid spring bacterial and archeal communities from Banff, Canada, to study Microbial Dark Matter (Phase II) - Paint Pots PPA... ... | reverse complement strand
CGGGCGTTTCAAAGCAAGCTATCGGCGAAGGGAGGGAAACTTCTCGCGATGGCTACACAGGTCACCAACGACAACCACAACTCTTTGTCTTCCTCGCGTGAAGCGAGCAGTATGGGAACTCGGCACTCGGCGCCAACCAACGAAAAGCCTTCAGCCCGCCGAACCATCTTTCTCCGGATAGAGCATCTCGGTGAAACGCGGGTCTTCCTGCAAAAACGCAAAGTCCTCGTCGTTGCGTGCGTGGTAGCGATTTTCCGGCCGCAACTCGATTGCTACTTTGAGATTCTTCATTGCGGAATCGGCTTCCCCCGTGAGGCAGTCCAGCGCCGCCAGCGCATAGTGGATATAGTCGGCCTTCGGCGCAGCCTTGCGCGCGCGATCCAGGCTTTCCCGCGCATCATCCCAGCGGCCAATATTCATCATGGCCACGCCGCGCTGGTAGTGCTCGTCCGCCGTGCGAGGATTCTGCTCGGCATTCGGCTTCATGCGCTGCTCGGCGATCTTCAGGTGCATGCGCGCGCGATCGGCAAGCTCTTTGCTGGGCCCCTCCAGAACCTTTTCCAGCTCAACCTTGGACTTGGCGAACTTTTGCTGGTGGAACAGCGAGAGCGCCTCGTCGTAAACCTTGAGCTGGGCTTGAACGCGCGGATCGACCATCTCGACGCCGCCGCGCTGTGGGGGGTGCTGTGGAGTTAAAGGTTTTATTTTCAATGATTTAGTCTTGCTGTGCAAGGCACCCTTGGTGCGCCCGGAACTCTCCGAGTTGGGCTTGTGCGCCTTTGCCATGTCCGCGAAGATAGCAGAGCAGGATACGCACGTCAACGCGCCCCTCGGTAACTCTTTGGTTACGCAACGCGTTATCTCGTTAGCGCAGCCTTCGAAAATTATTCTACCGCGCAACCCCGCGCCTCCCCGACACTAGACGTGCGTAGCACACGTCACATCGCGTCATTGAAGGGGTGGCCTGCCTTTGGCGCGTGTGCTATAAATTTCTACACTAGTTCCGGAGCAAGGACCGGCCAAACGACAAGTGCCTTTCATCAATTTTCCCGCGCGCGAAATTAACTGCAAACTGGTCTATTACGGTCCAGGTTTGGGCGGAAAGACCGCCAACCTGCAGTGGATCTACGACCACACGGGGCAAAACCAGAAAGGGAAGATGGTTTCCCTGGCGACGGAGACCGACCGCACCCTCTTTTTCGATTTTCTTCCGCTCGATCTGGGCACCGTGCGTGGTTTCAAGACCAGGTTTCACCTCTACACCGTACCCGGTCAGGTTTTCTACGAAGCCAGCCGGAAGCTGATTCTCAAGGGCGCGGACGGCGTCGCCTTCGTGGCGGACTCACAGGAAGAGCGCCTGGACGCCAATTTCGAAACGATGGAGAACTTGCAAGAACATCTGAAAGAGCACAACCTGAATTTCGACACCATCCCGTATGTGCTGCAGTTGAACAAACGGGACTTACCGAACGCGCTCCCGGTTCCCGACCTCACCAAGCAGTTGCAGCGCAGGGGCGAACCGGTGCTCGAAGGCGTCGCCGTGACGGGCCAAGGGGTATTCGAGACGCTTAAGGAACTCGCAAAGCTAGTTTTGGCCGAATTGAAAAAGAGCGGCTAGATAATTAGCCGGACAAATCCACCGGTTGTGCTTCCTGTAGCCGCCGTCTCCGAGACGGCGGGGTTTAGACGAATGCGTCATCCACAGTGAGTCACATGACGCGAATGACTTTGATCGCAAGATTTTACGCGAAGCTGGCGAGCGCCGAAGAATCCGTCTCAAATGTGGGAATCGCTTCCACCAGTCGCGTGACCGTCAGCGCATCGCGCACTCGCCCGTGCCCGCAAACCAGGTGTAGCGCCCCGCCCTCTCGGGCCAGTTGAATCGAACTGCGCACCAGCGATGAAATTCCCGAGCTGTCGATCTGCGGAACTCCGTTAAGGTTCACAACCACCTTGCGCCCGCCGCCCTGCACCACCGACTGCAGCACCTCGGTCAGTTGCTCGCTCGGATCACCAATGGTCAGGCGGCCGTGTACCTCCAGCGTATGCACGCCGTTCGCTTCTCGCACGGAGATTTCCATGGGCAGACGTTCGGTCATTGGCAGGTCTCTCTCGTGGAAATGTTCATGCTAGCCTATCCGAAGAAATTGGGCTTCAACGCTCCCTAGGATACCCCCACGGCCCCTGCAAGGGAACGATACGGGCGGAAGATTCATCAGCGCCCACAAGAGGCAAACTTGAGCCCCGGCGCCAGCACGGCATTATACGATGATAGCCATGCGAGACAAGTAGCGCGCTCTGAACAGCCCACTCAACACGAGGCATCGATTGACATGACCTATGATTGGACGGAAAGTAATACATCAGGGTAGCTGCAGCTGCAGATACGGTCCCGGACCATGCGTCGGAACATTCCATTCTTTCTCCTAAAGGCGCTAGCCCTTCTGGCCGGTGTTCTTTCGTTCGCGCCATTCGATGTTCTCCAGGCGCAAATAGGGATCACCCCACCTGCAGTCCTTCCGAAGACGACCGATGCGATCATTCAAGGCCAAGTCAATGTTCGCGTACAGCAAGACACCGGCTCACCCTTTGTTAGCCCGCTCACTGTCACGCTGCGCTCGATCGATATGTCGGTCGATCTGAAGGGCAGCTTCGAGCAAGCCGGGCAGACTGCGTTTAAAGGCATCCCGTCGGGCCAATACCTACTCGAGGTTAGTTCTCCCGGATATAGCACAGTGCGCGAGAACGTCTCGGTCAACCTCAGCGGGCAAGTCCAAAATTTCGTGGTCGCCATGATTCCGGAAGGTTCCATCGACCCATCTCGCACTGCCTTGAGCGGAGTCGTGCCTCCTAAGGCGATTAAGGAAACCGAGAAAGGTCTCCACGCCATGCAGATTGGGAAGCTCGACGAAACTCAAACGCACTTGACGCGAGCGCTAGCCATCGCGCCGAATTTCGCCGACGGCAATTATTTGATGGGGGTGCTCCTGCTGCGGCGGAACGAGTCCGGCAAAGCGCTGACCTATCTGCAGAAGGCCGTGGACATCGCGCCTAACCATGCGCCGGCATTACTGGCGCTGGGCCAAGCCGCCTATCTTCAGCGAGATTATTCGCGCGCCACTGCATCGCTCGAACAATCCCTCCGCGAACAACCACACTCCCCGCAAGCAGCGATCGCGCAACAGCTTATTGCACGCATGCGCGAGTCGACTCAGCCCAAAACGGAGGGGGTCGTCGCGGGAGCAAGCATCCCCGCCGCGGACCTTGCCGGTCACAAAGGCTCAGCCGATGCCGGCAATCCAGCCAGGACCGCGATGCCAGACTTGCCGGCGCTTACGCCCGTCACCGAAACCAACTGGATACCGCCCGATATCGATCAAGAAAAGCTCGTTCCAGACTCCGGCGCGTCCTGCCGCCTCGACGAAGTCATCGAGGCTGTCGGCGATCGGGTCAAGGAGCTGGTCGAAAATGTGGACCGTTTCACCGCCACGGAAAAACTCGAGCATTCCAGCCTGAGCCCTCTCGGCCTGGTAGTCTCCAAGGAGACTAGGCAGTTTGATTATATGGTGGAGATCCGCCCGTTCGGTGCTCACGATCTAGACGTGCAGGAATACCGCAACGGATCGGTTTCCGCGCAACAATTCCCCGGGAATATCGGCACGATCGGTCTTCCCACGCTGGCTCTCGTTTTCCATCCTTATTACCAGGAGAAATATGAATATTCCTGCGAGGGCCGCGGAACGTGGCGCGGCCAGCCAGCTTGGATGGTCCATTTCCAGCAGCGCACCGACCGTAAGAGCGCAATGCTCGTCTATCGCGTTGCGGGCAAGTCCTATGCCGTCGGGTTAAAGGGTCGCGCATGGATTGACACCACCAACTCCCAAATCCTCGCCGTAGAAACAGATACGATGCGGCCGGTGCCCGAGATTCGCCTGACGCGTGATCACCAACTCGTCGAATATGGGCCGGTCGCCTTTCGAAATGACACCATGCACCTCTGGCTGCCGAAAAGCGCGGATTGGTACTCCTCACTTTCGGGGCAGCGCTATCATCGACGTCACACGTTCAGCCAATTCTTGCTGTTCTCCGTCGACGACCAGCAGAAGATCGGCAAGCCCAAGGAACCCGTCGAGCCAGCTCCCATGCTATAGATACTGCTTCCCTCCCAAGCGCTCTCCATCAGAAAAATCAATTCGTTCGATGCAAATTTCAAAGCATGTGTTCTCCGCGCGCCGCGTATAATCTCGCTTCGATAAAGCATTTCGGTCCCCGAAAAGCGGCTTCTGTACCAGGGAAGCGGTCACTCTTTTTGTGACCCTGGAAGCCGTCAATTCACTCGAAGCGGAGCGGACACAAACTATGAGGCACGTGGTTTTGAAGTGCTGTTGTTTCTTTGCCATGCTCCTCGTGCTCCCCACCGTTCCACTTCTCGCCCGCCAGACAGCGTCCGCCTCGGGGTCATCGATGTCGACCGCCGACTCCTCCAAAGCCCTGAACGACAAGCTTGCACAACTCGATCGGCGCGTCACCGCCGCCCAATCCTCCGCCGACAACTCCTGGATGCTGGTCAGCGCTGCCCTCGTCCTCTTGATGACCGGTCCAGGCTTGGCGCTCTTCTACGGCGGCCTGGTGCGCCGCAAGAACATGCTCGCGATCATGATGCAAAGCTTCATGCTCATGGCCGTGATCTCGGTTTTATGGGCTCTGGTGGGCTACAGCCTGGCCTTCGGCGGAAATGGGCCCGTCATCGGTGGCTTTGAGCATGCCTTTCTCCGGGGAGTTGGCGCCGACCCCAATCCCGACTATGCCGGCACCATCCCCCAATCCACCTTCATGATCTATCAGTTGATGTTCGCCGTCATCACCCCGGCATTGATCACTGGCGCGACCGCCGAAAGGATGAAGTTCAGCGGCACCGTCCTCTTCCTAATCCTTTGGTTTCTCGTGGTTTACGCCCCGCTCGCCCACATGGTCTGGGGCAAAGGCGGCTTGCTGAATGCCGCGCTGGGTGGAAAGTTCCCCACTCTGGATTTTGCCGGCGGCACGGTTGTGCACATCAGCTCCGGTGTTTCCGCTCTGGTTTGCGCTCTATATCTGGGCAAACGCACGGGTTACCCCAAGCAGCCGATGCCGCCGCACAGTCTGGTGCTTAGCTTTGTCGGCGCGTGCCTGTTGTGGGTAGGCTGGTTTGGCTTCAATGCCGGCAGTGCCTTGGCCGCTAGCAGCCTGGCAACTAGCGCCTTTGTCGCCACCCATTTTGCTACCGCCGCCGCCGCGATCAGCTGGAGCGTGGCGGAGTGGATGAGGAATGGACGCGCCAGCGCCCTGGGCGCTATCTCCGGCGCGGTCGCTGGATTGGTGGCCATCACGCCTGCCGCCGGATTCGTGGCTCCTATGCCGGCCCTGGCGATCGGATTCGTCGCCGGCATGGTTTGCTACTTCATGGTCACCAAGGTCAAATCCATTTTCGGGTACGACGACGCGCTGGATGCTTTCGGCGTGCACGGCGCGGGCGGCACCATCGGTGCGTTGCTCACCGGCGTCTTCGCACAGCAAGTGGTCAATCCCATTTTCGGGGCTGGAAAGCCCGTGGGCGGCCTCGACGGCCACTGGAGCCAGGTCGGCAACCAAGTCGTCGGCGTGCTGATCGCTTGGGGCTTGGCCCTGGTCGGCACCATCGTGCTCCTGAAAATCACCGACATGGTTACCGGCCTGCGCGTCACCCAGGATCAGGAGATTGAAGGTTTGGACATTACGCAGCATGGCGAAGAGGCCTACAACCTGGAACTCTAAGTAGACTGGAATGGCCCGAGCGATAAACGCTGTATTTGGGCCGCGCCGCGGACCTGTTAAATCCACGGCATGATACGTTGGAACGCGGGAGCGCAAATTTTCATGATGAAACTTGAGGCCATCATTCAGCCCTCGCGGTTTGAGTCCGTCAAAGATGCTTTACGCGAAGCCGGGATCGAAGGCATGACCGTCACCGAAGTCCGCGGGCACGGCCGCCAGAAGGGTCACACCGAGGTTTATCGAGGCCGCGAATACACGGTCGATCTCCTACCCAAGATCAAGCTGGAGATGGTGCTGCCCGATAAGCTTGTAAATACCGTTGTGGACACGATCCTGAAGACCGCCAAGACAGGGAAGATCGGCGACGGTAAAATATTTTTGTCGAGGGTTGACGAAGCGATTCGGATTCGTAACGAAGAACGCGGCGAGAACGCCCTCTGATGACGACCGCAGCCCGTCCCGGTCTCCATTCGGCCTATCCGCCCGCCAGGAAAATGCAAGGCTCTCTCACTCCCGTGTCCGTTCTCGGTCCACAAGCCGACGACGAACGGCAACGCATCCAGCAAGGGTTCGAGGCGGGTGTCAGTGCGCGGGAGACGGTGCTGGCCCTATGCGCGCTCGCGGACAACGATATTCTGCAAGTGTTTGGCGAGGTCCTGCGCGTTCACGGCACTCCTTCTGAAGGCTTGTGCCTGGTGGCATTGGGCGGCTATGGCCGACGGCTTCTGTTCCCCTATTCGGACCTCGACATCTTATTTCTTTTCGGCAACGAGAAAGCCGAGCAGATATTTCGGCCACTGATTTCCGACTTTTCCCGCACGCTCTGGGACCTTGGTTTCCGCGTTAGTTCCGCCGGCCGCACGCTGGAAGAATGCAAGCGCATTGAAGAGGACAATGTCGAGTTTCATCTGGCGCTGCTGGACCGCCGCTTCCTCGCCGGTGATGCCGAACTCTTCGATCGGCTGAATACCAAAGTGCTGCCCGCATCCGAAAAGCAAGCCCGGCCATTTCTCCTCGCGCAGCTCCATCAACTCACCAAAGACCGTCTGACGCGCTACGGCAACACCATTTTTCACCTTGAACCCAACGTCAAGGAAGCGCCGGGCGGGCTGCGCGATTATCAAGCGGCCGTGTGGTTGCGCCAGATCGCCGGCGAACGGAAAGAACTGCTGAACAGCAGCGCCGCGGAAGAGGAGCTGGCGTCGGGCGCCGTCGATTTCCTCAGCGCCATCCGCTGCTTCCTGCACTATACCAACGGCCGGAACGACAATACCCTGACGTACGAATTGCAAGCAGCTGCGGCAGAGCGCTTGTTGGGCGTCGCTGACAAAATTCCGCGGAGTGCCGCGGAGTGGATGCGTCTGTATTTCCGCCACGCCCGCACGCTCAATCGCTTGTTGCTGCGCTATCTGGAACAAAAAACGGCAGTCCCGCAGACGCTTCGGCAGCGATTGTTCAGTGTTGCTCGCGGTCCCAAATTTGAGCCCAGCAATGGCAAGCCTTTCGGCGTACGCGACGGGCTTTTTGAAGTGCTCAACCAGCCGGCGCTATCCGACCGCTCCCAGATTTTTTCTCTGTTCACCGAAGCAGCCCGCACTGGCGTGCCCCTCAGCCGCCAGGCCGAACGCTGCATCGGATACATCATGCAGCACCCCGAACTCCCCGTACGCAACGCGGAAATCTCCTGGCCGGTGTTGCGCGAAATCCTGAGCGCCGATTTTCCCGGCATCGCACTACGGCCCATGCAACGTCTTGGGCTGCTGACCGAAATTTTGCCGGAATTCAGTCGCATCGACTCGCTGGTGGTGCGCGACTTTTATCATCGCTATACCGTGGACGAACATTCGCTCCGCACCATCGAGCATCTGCAGGAATTGGCCGCTCCGCCGGACGAGCAAGGCGCTCACTTCGAGCCTTTGTGGCGAACCGTCGAGCGCCGCGACCTGCTGATTTTTGCGCTGCTATTGCACGATGTTGGCAAGGGCATGCAGGTAGAAAACCACATCGCGGGAAGTTTGGAAGCGCTCGCCACCGCCGCCGCCCGGCTGCATCTCTCCGAGGAAGAAACCGCGGAAGTCCACTTCTTGATCGAGCACCACCTGGAAATGTCCGCAACCGTCCAGCGCCGCGACATCTTCGATCCCTCCACGGTCTCTTCTTTTGCCGCTTCCGTCGTCAACCAGGAACGCTTGCAGCGCCTCTGCCTGCTGACTTACGCCGACATTCACGCCGTCAATCCGGAGGCGCTTACACCGTGGAAAGCCGACATGCTGTGGCAGCTTTTCGTGGCCACATCGAATTATTTCTCGCGCACGTTGGACCGCGATCGTTTGCATGCTCACGACGAAGTGTCCGTGCTCGAACAAGTGCGCGCCCAATTCCCCACCGCCAGCACGGCGGAGATCGAACGCTTCCTGGATGGCTTCCCGCGCCGCTACCTGGCGGTGCACTCAGCGCCGGAGATTGCCGCACACCTGGCGATGTATCAAAAGCTGGCAACGCAGCCGGTACAGACCGAGCTGCATTCGACTGGTCACGCTTTTTCGCTAACGCTACTCACCGCCGATCGCCCTGCGCTGTTCGCCACCATCGCGGGCGTGCTTGCCGGTTGGGGCATGAACATTATCAAGGCGGATGCGTTCGCCAACGCGGCGGGCGTCGTGCTCGACACCTTTCACTTCGCTGACATGCATCGCACGCTGGAACTCAACCCTACCGAGATCGAAAGATTTCGCCGCAGTCTCTCCGATATCGTAAACGGAAAAGCTCCGCTGCAACCCTTGCTGCAGGGCCGCGACAAAGCCAGCCGCGAGCGTCCGCCGAAGGTCACCGTCGAAACCAAGTTCGCCTTCGATGATGCTACGTCGGAACACAGCACACTGCTCGAAATCGTCGCCCAGGACCGGCCTGGGTTGCTCTACGACATCGGTTCCACGCTGGCCCGCCTGTGGTGCAACATCGAAGTCGCCCTGATCGACACCGAAGGCCAGAAAGCCATCGACGTCTTCTACCTCACCGAGCAAGGCAAAAAACTCAGCCCCGAGAAACAAGACGCGCTGCGCCAAGCCCTGCAGCAAAAGCTGGGCTGAGCTGCCGTGACCGGCTAAATTTTAGTCCCGTGAAGGATTTTAGGCTTTTGCGGTTACGCGCCAGCTGAATTCCTTGTTGGACTTGTAGTTCCATAGGGTGACCAAGCCGATGGCGATTAGATTGGCGAGGTAGCGGTTCATGTGGAAGAGATTGAATTCGATGTTGATGATGACGACGTTGAAGAAGATCCCGATCAGGCAGATGGCATTGAATTTCAGGAAGCGCTTTACGCGCTGGCCGAATGTCGTTTGATGCTTGGAGATGTGGCCGAAGGTCCAGAGATCGTTCCAGATGAAATTGTTCAGCAATGCGGCTTCGGCGGCCAGGATCTTGCTGCGCGTCAATCCCCAGCCTAGCATCTTGGGGTCACTCAGTAGAAAAAGGAAAGTCATGTCGATGACCACGCCGCTGGCCCCGACGACGCAGAAGCGGAAAAAGCTGGAGTTGTGGAGCAGGTAGAGACGCAGACGCAACAAGTGCTGGAAATATTCGAAGTAGATGCGATTGGTGAGCTTGCTCGAGCCTTCGACTCGCTCGCGAAAAGTGTAGGGGACTTCACTGATCCAGCCCACGGTGCCGCGGCCAAGCACTTCGACCAAAATCTTATAGCCGAGTGGACTTAGCTTGCGATCTTCGATGCAGGTGCGGCGAATCATGAAAAAGCCGCTCATCGGATCGCTGATGCGGCCGATCACTTCGGGCAGGAGCATGAAGCCGATCATTTGCGCGCCGCGCGAAATGATGCGGCGGGCGAGGCTCCAATCACTGACTCCTCCGCCTTCGACGTGGCGGCTGGCGATTCCCAGTTCCGCGCCGCGCAGCATTTCTTTGCACAAGTTGGCGACCACTTCGGGCGGATGCTGAAGGTCGGCGTCCATGACGGCGAGAATGCGTCCGAGAGCAATTTGCCAGCCGCGAATCACCGCGGTGGAGAGACCGCGCTCGCCTTGCCTGCGGATGACGCGCACCTGCGGGAACCTGTCGGTGAGGCCGAGGGCGATTTCCCAGGTGCGGTCGGGGCTGTCGTCGTCAACAACGATGATTTCGTATCGGAGATTTGGTACGGCATCAAGAACCGGCACGAGTTGGTCGATCACAGCGGCGATGTTTTTGGCTTCGTTGTAAGTGGGAAGGACCAACGAGACATCGACACGCGCGTCCGCATTCGCCGGAGCGATGACCAGGGGACCGTTGGGGCAAGCCTGTAACGAGGCCATCGCTAGCATTCGACCATCGATTCCAGAGCGTAGGCCCTTGTGCGAGTTTGTTGGAGATGAATCATCTTGGTCTCATTCGCCCTTAAGGTTGTGCTGCCTTTGGCACGTACACATAAGATTTTGCAGTAGCGAAGCTGAGAGCGTAGTGCGCGTCCAGATCGCGCAAGAATTCGCCGCCAAAATGGGTATCGGTGTACCAGGTATTACCTTCGGGCGTCGCCGGGTTTCTTTCGAGGACGATCGCCGCGAAGCTTTGATGTTCCATCTTGCTCCAAAGATCGCCTGCCAGATCAGGATGTTTCATCGCGAGGACACGGAACATGAACGGGTCGAGGAGATAAGGGGCCTTGCCGGAATCGATGACGATGAGCGGATTTTCCGCCAGGACGGGACGGCCATCGGCAGGGATGCGCGCCAGGACTTCCGCGGTATCGCTGCGAACAGATGGCCGCGACAAGTCGCCGTGTAGGCTTTGCGATGTGGGAACGATCGCGACGATGAGAGCGAAGGCGACAAGTCCGGTGCCGATTTCTGCCAACGCCGGGGTGCGCGTGATGGCTACGACGAGCAGGATTACGGCGGCGATTTGCAGGTCGAATAAATGATTTATGCCAATGCCGAGAGAGCTGAAGATGACGGTCGTTACGATCAGCACGAGCGCGAAGTAGATGGGTAGAAAATCAGTCTTATTTTGCTGAAAATAATGAAGGCCAAAAACGGCCGCGGGGATAAAGAAAAGCAAGAAAACCGGATCGACGTCGAGCGCTTTGGAGAGAAGGTGCAGAGGCGCTTGCAGCTTGTAGGAAAGCGAGCCGCCGCCTACAGTGCAGGCGCGGAAAATGGCGAAGACGCGACCGCCGCTGGCGACGTACATCGTGGCCAAAACCAGAACGCAACCGCACGCAGTGGCCGCCGCGAGTTGCGCCGCTTCTTTGTAGCGGCGAGCGAAAGTCCACGAGAGCACGACCGCGGCGACGCCGAAGACAGTGGTGAGTTTTGTGGCGAATGCCAGCGTGAAAAGAAGAGCGGCGAGAACTATGTTGATACGGCGAGTTTTTGAGCCAACACAGAATACGACGCCCCAGAGGTTGAGAGCGGCGGCGAGGCTGTCGCCTTTCGCGCCCAGCAGCGCTTGCTGTGTGGTGGCAACGGCAAGGATGGAGGTGACCGCGGCGACGGTCAGCAGGAGACTAACGTTCAAGCGCCGCAACAATACATAGACCGCGACGAGCGCGAGAAGCACTCCCGCCGCGGAGAGCGCGATCCCCGCTGTTTCCAGAGAGCCTAGAGGTTTTGCCAGCCAGCCGGTCAAAACAAAATAAAGCGGAAAATAGCGCGTGCCGCCGTAGCCGAGCGAGCTGAATAGCGGGCGGTAGAAAACTCCGTGAATGAAGTCGTAGGCGCAGGCCAGCCAGACGCCGTCGACATGTGTCAGGAAATATTGATGGCGAAAGTTAAGAACCAGGCGTATGAGGAGCATCGCCGAAATGGCGATGGAGGTCAGCACGATCAACGCGGAGTAAAGCTGGCTCAGGGCTGGCTTGGGGCTGGCGTCCGGCGACATCTTGGGCTTTCTGTTCCCTCTCCGCGGGTGAATGCGAACGCTGCACGTCGGGTGTTTTGCCGAGCTGCCGCATGGGTGAACCTATTGGTGCTAAAAGACTAAGGCCAAGATAGCGGGTTTTTCAGGGCCGAACAAGGCATCGTAAGGTAAACGCTGTTGCAGGGTAATCGGGTAGATCACGTAGCGGTCGGATTTGGCTGGATGAGGCGGCAGCCGGCACAGAGTACGGTGCCGTACTCTCTGTTTTATTCGGCGCCCAGGAAGGCGTAGCGCACGAGGAAGAGGGCCGAGAGGATCCAGATCAAGGGGCTGATTTCGCGGTACTTGCCGGTGCCTACTTTAATAAACGTGAACGAGAGCATGCCGAGGCTCAGGCCGGTACAAATGCTGAAGGTTAGTGGGGTGGCGACGAGGGTGAGGAAGGCGGGGAACGCTTCGCTGAAATCGTCCCAGCGGACGCGGGCTACCGCGCCGCACATCAACGCGCCAACCAGGATCAGGGCTGGAGCTGTGGCGTACGAGGGAATCGCGGCTACCAATGGGGCGCAAAACATGGCGATCAGGAAGCATCCGGCGATCACGATGTTGCCCAAGCCTGTGCGGGCTCCCGCCGCGACACCGGCAGCGCTTTCGATGTAGCTGGTGACCGTGGAGGTGCCTGTGATTGCGCCGATCATGGTGCCGAAAGCGTCGGCGAGTAGTGCGCGGCTGGCGCGCGGGAGTTTGCCGTCGCGCAGGAAGCCGCCTTGTTCGCAGACACCGACGAGGGTGCCGACGTTGTCGAAAAGATCGACGAAAAAGAATACGAAGATGAGCTCGGCGAGACCGATCTTTGCGGCGGCGCGGAAGTCGAGTTTGAGGAATGTGCCGCCGGGGTGAGGCAGCGAAAAAAGATGATCCGGCCAGTGCGCCAAGCCGAGGGGAATTCCGGCGAGTGCGATCGCCAAGATGCCGATAAGGATGGCGCTCCCAATCCGCCGGGCCATGAGTATGGCAATCAGAATCAGACCGGCGGCGGCCAGAAGCACTTGCGGGTCGGACGTTTTGCCGAGGCCGACGAAGGTAGCGGGATTGGCGACGATGATTTTTGCGTTGCGCAGGCCGATGAAGGCGATGAACAGGCCGATACCTGCGGCGGTGCCGTGCTTGAGGCAGTCGGGGATGCCGTTGACGATTTGTTCGCGGACGTTAGTAAGGGTGAGGAGAAGAAAGAGGAGGCCGGAGAGGAAGACGACACCGAGAGCAGTCTGCCACGGAATGCCGCGGCCGATCACGATGGAATATGTGAAATAGGCGTTGAGCGACATGCCGGGGGCGAGCGCGATCGGGTAATTGGCCCACAGGCCCATGATAAGCGTGGCGGTCGCCGCGGAAATGCAGGTGGCGAAGAGGACCCCGTCGACAGGCATGCCCGCTTCGGCGAGGATGCGTGGGTTCACGACGACCACGTAGGCCATGGTCATGAAAGTGGTCAGGCCGGCGAGAAGTTCGCGGCGGACGGTGGTTTGGTTTTCGTCGAGGTGAAAGAGGCGCTGCGGCAATCGGGGTTTTCCCCTGAGAAAATGGGGCAACTATAGGGCTCGCGGCGAGGTGGTGTCAAACGCAAGAATCGAATGCGGGCGTTTATGGAATGTACCGTGCGTCCGCTGAAGGCGCTGGTATGAAGAGGTCAAGAACCTTACTACCGCCGCGAGTCCGGCGGCACAAGGTCGTTCGCGCGATAGTAAACTACAAGCTGGCCCTATTGCTCGCGGCTGTGCTCGATGGCAAACATCCAGTGTAGGAATTGTGGACCAGCCTGTTCCCCCCACGCATATTTCGTAATTTTGTCCAGCCCCCGCGTCGTCCCGCTGTTGAATCAGGCTCGCTCCGTCCGCGACAGCTTGCTGAATCAGCCTCGCCACGTCGGCTTTCGTCTTGTAAACGTCTCGCGATGGATTGTGCTTGTTCTTGCCGAAGTCGGGCCCGATGTTTGATCCTGACGCGCTACGCATCAGGTCGTCGTCGACTGCGGCGACGTGTAGAAGATTTTCCGCAAAGGTGCGCTGATCCTTCTACAGCTTGAAATCGTACTTGTCTTCAGGGAAATCCCGGGTAAGATGTCAACCTGAAAATCCAGCTTCGCAGGATTCGGCAGCCTGACGCTCAAGGGCGGCCCGCTGAGGTTACGATGACGGCTCCAATGTGCACATTCGCACTGTAAAAACCGCATTCGTGCATAGTTGGAACCAAGACGGAGAGATTGGGATTGGAGATCATTCTGGTAGGCAACATGCGTTCAGCGGACGAGTTGGTGGACGTGACCGGGATCGAACCGGTGACCCCCTGCTTGCAAAGATTGGTCGCACAAAGAATCAATAACTTACAGGGAAGTCAGTCAGAATCGACGAACTGTGATAAGCGACGATCAATAAGAGGCTTCTCTGCATCTCCATCGCTGCTCATCGACCTTCGTAGAGCATGGTGGTGGGCACAAATCTGGGCACACTCTAGGGTGGGGGTAGGCAAAGGGACCACCGGGTGCCGACCGAAGTGAGTATGGTCGCGAGATTTTTTTAGGGATTTGGCTTTTCGTAGGCTTGAAGTTGTGGACGAGCTGATCTCCCCAAGCCGAACCGGATCGGACATAGCCAGCTCGATCCTAGTTGCACAAGGTTGCCCACTGTGCGGGTATCGCGGGTACCTTCTGGCCAAACTCTTTAAAAATTCCTGGGAATTATAGGGTTTACCCCCGTTCGATTCCCGCGAATCCCGCAATTTCCAACTTTCGACAAAAGCGCAAACCGTACTTACGTCTGGGGCTTCTGCATACTGCGATAGTTTCACGTCTCCCGGCTGTGATATAGACTCACCCAGTGAATCTGCTCCGAAATCTTAGGCAGGCCAGCATCGCGTTGGCGATTGCGCTTTTGGCAACTCTGCCCACCGGTGCGTCTCCAAAGACGGTGGCACAAAGGGTGCAATCGGTCGCCCCTAGGCCTACCGTCACCATCACCGCTGATCGCACCATCATCAACAAGGGCGATTCCGTCCAGCTCACCTGGGCCACTATCGACGCGACCTTCGCCTCCATCGCCCCCGAAATCGGCGAGGTCACTGCGCAGGGCTCCACCATTGTCAAACCCATCGAATCAACCACTTACTCCATCACCGTCACGGGCCCTGGCGGCAGCGCCGACGCCAGCGTTCGCATCTCCGTCGGCACGCCTCCTCTCCACACACCAGCGGACCTGTCACCACGTGAAGTCTTTATGCATGTATCTCCTTCTGTCTTTATTGTGGAGGTTCTCGACGAGAGTGGTTCACTGATTGCCACCGGTAGCGGCGTGGCCGTGGAGTCTGATCAGGTGGTCACAAACAAGCATGTCATCGAGGGCGGTGCGACGTTGAGGATCAAGCAAGGAAGCAGGACTTGGCCTGCCGTCGTCACCGACCTAGATCCAGACCATGACTTGTGCCGTCTCACGGCTAAGGGTTTAAACGCGCCGCTTGTACCCGTTCGCCTTTCGTCCGCCCTCACCGTTGGCGAGCGAGTGTACTCCATCGGCGCTCCTGAGGGTTTGGAGTTGACAATTTCTGAAGGACTTATCTCAGGACTTCGTGAGTTCAAGGAAGTCCACCTCATTCAGACATCGGCCGCTATATCCCACGGTTCGAGTGGTGGCGGGCTTTTCGACACTCAGGGGCAATTGGTTGGGATCACGACTTTCTTTTTGGAGGGGGGCCAGAATCTTAACTTTGCTTTACCTGGTGATTGGGTGAAGGCTCTAACTGCACGTCGAATCCCACTGGAAGAAAAAAACAAGACCATAAATTCAGCCTTCGAGGCTCTCTCCTATTTCCAGCTCGGCTGTCAAATGGGAGACGCTGGGGAAGACGAAAACGCAGTTCGTGCATTCCTCGAAGTAATACGCTTGTCACCTGGAAATAGCGAGGCCTGGTACCGCCTTGGCTTTTCCTACAATGCTTTGCACCAATATGACAAAGCTGCCATCGCTTATCAGAAATACGTCGAGTTGAAGCCGGGCAATCCCGTGGCCTGGTACGCTCTTGGCTTTGTCGATGAGGAATTAAACCAATACGACAATGCGATCTTTGCCTTTAAAGAAGCCATTCGCCTGAAGCCGGACTATGCCGAGTTGTGGAACAATCTCGGATGGGTCTACTTCGAATTGCACCAATACGACAAGGCGAGTGCGGCACTGAAGGAAGCCGTTCGGCTGAAACCGGACTATGGCACGGCTTGGTACAGCCTAGGTATCTGTTACTCGGCGCAGGGCGATCGCTCGAAAGTGATAAGGGTGTACGAAAAACTCAAAGCGCTCGATCGAAAGCTTGCCGACGACTTTTTCCGCAAAATCGTGCAACCATTCGATTCGCACTGAGGTCAGCGCCTGGTCCTGAAATGAGGGTACTGATACCATCGCGATTGGTAGACATTGGCAGATATGTGAGCTTCTTCTAAGTAGCTGTAAACTAGTAGGTTAACGCACAAACTGCGGCGCTCAATGGTGGTCCCACAACCCACCCTTTTGATACTCTTTCCCGGGCGTGCAAATTCGTTGTTTTTAACCTTAGGGGCTTCGGGTGGACAGGTTCCCGAGATTGGACAGAGCCTAGGACCACGTTTCTTGCCAATGAATAGGAGAAATGTCGGGAACTTTTGGCCCTTGCGAGCAAGCCCGATTAAACGATTGTGGCGCGAAGCCGATTCTATGACGATACGGCTCAGGCGTGGCATTGTGGGAACCTCGCATAAACTCTCTGCGAAACATCTCTCGGCCTACCTCGATGAAATGTGCTTCCGCTTCAATAACCGCAAGAACGAGTTTCTTTTCCGCGACACCATGCTCAAACTCATTGGCTCGCCAAATCTCGAATACAAACACCTCACAGCTAAAATACAGGACGCAGCCTAACTTTCCACCATCAGCGTGAAACAAGGCTGATGCTGATCGTCTACGCCAAAACGAAATGGTGTTTCATAAGCATCCCCGTCAAACGATTCATACCGCAATTTGATGAAAATCTCCGCCTTTAATCCCTCTAAGCCCATTGTGACAAGTAGAATTCTCAAAGGCTCATCATCCCCAATAACCTGTTTCTCAACTCCTTCGCTAAGATACATAGCTCGAATCATTATCGGACTACTCTTGCCTGCCAGTAGCGTGCCGACGTGGCCAATTTGCTCAAACCAAAATCGTTTGGCCTTGTCTGGCACTATGCTTACGTTGTGGGCTGACGCATCTCCGACGTTGGTTAACGTCGGTCCTTGTAAAGTTCTGGAAAATTTGGGGCGCTGATTTGGGTCAAATTCCACAATTACCTTAGGCCTGCCCGAAGTTCGTTTTTGGGGACGCGTCTCAACGTAGGCATGAACTATGAGACCCAGAATTACAAACAAGGCAAAGCCACCACAAATTCCAATAGTAGTAGCAAGGCTGCCAGCTTGCCAGAAATAAACTATAGGCTTTGCCCACGCAAAACTTACATGACTGTCAATGAAATGATTCGTCGTGCTTACCACCCTGTCTTTCATCAACTCCCATATGATCGTCAAGGGGATACCCAAAAACGGCCACCACCACCGTTTCTTAATATCGCTTTCAAACCTAGTTTTCCAACTTCGCATCCGATCACGGAAAGCCATTGGCAGGTAATCCTTCCCGACCTCAAACGGGAAGGGTAGTTGATCTTCCCGCAAGTGGGCGTCATGCTAGCACTCCTGCGCGAAGTATAAAATCTCGGCTTTTTGGCTTCGGGTGCCCTGATTCGCATCCGGGTTCAATGCCTCTTTTGTTACCATCGAGCGAATTAGTTCCCGAGATTGGATAGACCGTTGGACTACTTTCTTCCGATGTATGGGAGAAGTCTCGGGAACTCCTGGCCTGTAGGGCTAAGCTGCTTGTGCGATAAATCCGTCGAGATCAGCCCCATGCAATAGCTTCTGGGCAACGTCCGAAAGGGTGCCCGTGTCTGTGAGAATCCCTCCGAGCTTCAGGTCTTCTATTGCTCGATCTATCGTGGCCTTGGGAAGGCCGAGCGAATGCGGACTGCTGCCCGCCATGATTGCCCTCAATGCCGACATTCGCGGGGGTGGAACGCTATCGAAGCCTACCCGCGCCGCCAGAGCATAGTCTTCGTCGCTGACGTGCGATCTTCCATCGAGGAGGGCTGAGCCTCGGGCGATCTGACAAAGCTGCTGGGGCAGCCGCGTATTGCCTTCTGTGACAGGCACACCATTCGCCTCTCGGCTATGTCCATCGCGTTCGATCCACGTTCGCGCGAGAGCGATCAACTCACTCATGTTCGCGATCTTCACCTGCATTGCGGAGGAAATCTCGGGACTCGGTTGCTCCGCCAGCAAGATTGGCCTGAGCAATGCCTGTACGGCGATACGAAGGTCAGCTGTCACCGCTATCGTATGATTCAGCGCCATCAGCCCAGCCTCGACGCCACCCGCACGCGGCCAGCGCACCCTCACAAATCGTTCTCCGAGCTTTTGGAAAAGTGAATAGTGAGAGTCAATATCGGGAACCGCTCCCGCAAACAGGGTGAGCCTGCCCTTCCAACTCCTTTCTTCGGGATTCTCATCGGTACCGAATTCCCGGGAGAAGTTCCCGTCATAGATGCGTCGCAGCTGTGCCAAGATCGTTTGGAGCGTTTTCGGATTCGCGGTAAAAGTGCTGAAGTCAGCGGCTATCAGAACACCATCCCCACCAATACGATGGAGCCAGCTTGCGGGTTTGGTTCGCTTCCTACCCTTCTCATCCACTTTTCCCGACAGAAATGTACTCGCCGTCACTTCATCCACGAAATGCACACCAGGTAGTCCGCGGAAACTCTCCAAGAAATCAGTCTTCATTGAGCCGGGAGGCGCGATCGCGAGGCACCACGCGGGATTGAATTGTTTGAGCGAATGGCTCGCCATGGCGGCACACAGTACGCGAGCGGCTTGTGTATCAGGATCCTTGTAATGCTTGGTGAGAACGCCCACCACCGGCGCCCAGCTTGGCTTGTCTGAGGATTCGTGGTCGATCATGCCCTCACCACCGACTCGACGCGGCTCGCCTGAATGAAAGCCTCTGCGTCGCTTCGCCTGATACGAACCAATCGGCCTACCTTCACGAAGGGTATCTTTCGCTGACACGTCCAAGCTCGAATGGTGCTGGGTCGCAAGCGTAAGAGAGTCGCAATTTCGGGAACCGTGAGCAAATCACTTCCGTTGGATGCGTTATCGCCCATTGCGCCCTTTCACGGCTTGGAGCCGCAACTCGACGGAAGATGCAGGAATAATCCACCTGTGCCCCTCTTTGCGACCTTCGAGTTTTCCGGCCCAGATAAGTCCGTACAGGTAGTCGAGTCCAACCCCGAGGATTCGCGCTGCCTCGATTGCTGTCATTTCTGTTTTTTTTTGTGCCCATCGTTATTTCTCCTTGACACTCACAATGCTAGTGCTTATGCTTGCGCAATGCAACGTGACATGTACACAGCCGTTACAGTCTCAATTCTTATCCCAACTTCGAAAGAATGGGCTGAAGGTCAAACGTTTTATGACGAGCCGATTCGCGTTAGGGCTTTTACCGACGATGACCTCGATCAGAAATCTCGTTCGGGCAAGGAAACATGGCGGCAAATTCCTGAGGACGCAAGACTTGAAATTCTGAACATCGTCGCCATCATTCGTGCGCTCGAATCCAATGACGAAGCGGGGGCAGAAAAGGCAATCTTGGCCCTCAAGTCAGGAACTGGCCAGCTCGTCATGGGAGTCGTGAAAGCCTCGTTGAAAGAACCGGAGTACAAGCTAGATACACTCGTGAAACACCTGTGCTGCCGACTTGACGACGTGCGCCTAGTCCTATGGAAGATACAGGGTCGATTAGCACCTGGGATCCTATGCCCCGATATACGTACCGCTTTTTTCGTGCACGTCCTGATGAGTGCGGTTGGCGCTAGGGCTAGCCTCAGGTTATGCCCAAAATGTGGGAAGCCGTTCATGCAGAAGCGAGCGGATCAAGAATACTGCTCGGTGCCCTGCCGCGAGGCTCACCGAATTGAGCGGTGGCGAGCGCGGAAAAAATCACAAGTTTCCCAAAACAGAATCCGAAAATCTAAGCCGGCAACTGGGAGAGCAGAATGATCTACAAACGCGGATGCAACAAGAAGGGTCAGAACGAGACATGCACCAAGTGCGGCGAGCGCGGTTCTTGCGGCGTTTACTGGTACAAGTTCATGTGGCAGGGAAAGCTCGTGCGCGAGTCAACGAAGCAGGGCAACGATAAGGTCGCTCGACAGATGGAAGCGGTGCATCGGACTTCGCTAGCGAAAGGCGAGGTAGGTCTACGGGACAAGAAGCCCTCGCCAACACTTGCAGAATTCATTGCTAATCGTTTTGAACCTTGGGCTAAGGCTACATTTGAAAAGAATTCTCCTAAAACCTGGCTCGACTGGTATCGGGTGGGACTGAGGGCAATCAGCAGCTACAAGCCATTGGCCGACTCCGAGCTTTGCGAAATTACAGGCGAAACGTTGGCTGACTTTGCGGCTCAGAGGCAAACAATGGGATTGCAGGTAAGCACAGTGAACAGTTCGCTGCGCGTCCTACGGCGCGTGCTGCGGTTGGCGGTCGAATGGGGTGCGGCCGAATCGTCACCCAAGGTGAAGCTACTACCGGGAGAGAGACACCGTGAGCGCGTGGTCACACGGGACGAGGAAATTCGTTACCTCGGCGCTGCCGCGGAGCCTGTCACGTCGATTGCCGCCATCCTGTGCGATACAGGGTTGCGCCCGGAGGAATGCTTCCGGCTGCGATGGGAAGCTATTACATGGGCCAATGGACGGCACGGCACACTCTTGGTCACACACGGAAAGACGGCTGCCGCGCGTCGCGTCCTTCCAATGACGCCGCGAGTTAGAAGCATCCTAGAAGTGCGCTGGGAAAACGCTGGGAAGCCCGTGGAGGGCTGGGTCTGGTCTGCTCCAACCCGTAGTGGCCACGTAGAATCGTCGAGCCTCAAAAAGCAGCACGCGAAGGCATTCGCTACTCTCCTTGAACACAAAACACCGATTCGCAAGTTCGTGCTCTACAGCTTGCGGCACACATTTCTGACGAGACTAGGCGAGTCTGGTTGCGATGCCTGGACGCTCGCGCGAATCGCCGGACATAGCAATGTAGTGCTCCCCGCTAAAACTGGACACCTTCGGTTAGGTAAGATCAGGGCCTCCAAACAGGAGGCAACATGGGCAGGAAACCACGCGTAGATCGATCCCCGGAAGAGAAGTGGCAAATCGTGCAGG